>QFZN01005334.1_pt1 | contig 14515 bp, 6 predicted proteins | sample 1740101 | NCBI WGS metagenome assembly QFZN01 (sample SAMN09210849, study PRJNA391713) | Ciliate metagenome, whole genome shotgun sequencing project. | isolation source: combination of 50 Heterometopus sp. ciliate cells from an enrichment culture... | host: Heterometopus sp. ...
CCCCAACACCCCAAAACCCCATCACGCTGCGTGGCTAATGCAATGCGTGATCATGATGTGCGCTAAGAAGTCATCTCTATCTATACGCTACTCCACACATGAATACATTGTCTTAAAGGTGACATAGTCAGAGCTTAGTTATTTCCGGGCGCAAACTCATGAGCAGGAACTGAAGGCGCTTCTTCCGCAGCCTTGTGCAGATCCAGCAGCTGGGCCACAGAGTCTTCAGACACACCAAGGAAGCCCAGAAATTCGGCCACCGTCTTAAACTCGAGGAGATGCGACTCGTATGTCTGGTCCAACCTGCTCGCCGCATCGACCACCTTCGTTGTCTCGGAAGAAAGCCGCTGGAACAGTCTGAGCGGCTGGTCCTCCTTCTTTATCTCCGAAATTCCCGAGAGGAGCGCAGCCTCCATCTTCTTCAGCTCCTCGGCCATGCACAGCAGGATCACCAGCGGCCGCACCTCGCGGACCACTCTTGCCAGTGTCGTTGCTTCGGTTACTACACAGTCAATGCTTCACTCGAGCATACCTTTGAGCGTGGCGGAAACGTCGATCAGCTTCTCTCCGGCCTTCTTGTGTCGTCGCTTCGTCACCACTTGCTTAGCCACGATTTCCATGCCCATTGTCACTACCGTCGGGACCAGCTTCGTCTTTAGCTCTGTCCAATCATTGTATGTGAGACCGATGACCGCGAGGACACAGACATAGGCCAGGTCGTCCACCGACGGGTCCATCTCGCCCTCTTTGACCTCCTCGCCCGTCTTGCTTTCCTCCGGGAAGCGCATCTGAGCCAGCTCGGTCTCTCTGCCTTTCCACCGTGTTCTCAGCTCCTCCGCCTTCTTGCAAAATGAGTCGATCGCGACCTCGATGGTCCCAACCGAATAGTTAGCCTCGCCGCTTGCCAACAGGTAGAGAGCAAGCTGGAGCATGAAGGGGATCAGCTGTGCGTTGTGCACCGGTCCGCCGCCCTGCGAATGGTGGCTGAAGGACTCCTCGTAGGCGAATTTCTTTAGCAGGAACTTGATGTCGTGGGCCACGATGCGGAACTTCGGGCTGTCCGTCTTGTAGACACTTCTCAGGCCCGCGAAGTACCGCTCCACCGCCGAGCTGTAGCTCCTGTCCGACACGTTCCCTCCTCGAATCGGAAGCCAGTTGTTGCACTTGGTGTACGAATTCCGCAGTGTCGCGCCATCCCACTCGCCCCGAGGTTGTCGGAGCGCTCTTTCGGCCTTGAAGGCGTCCTGATGGCACGACAGGTGTATCAGGTTGAAGTGGGTCACCGTGCTGAATCCCATGGCATGTGTACACTTCTCCGCAAAATTGTCGTTCCCCCTTATGCTGCACTGCATAGTGAACACATACGCCCCCAGGATGTCCTCGGCCTTTCCAGAGTAGCCCTCATGACAGACGATGCACTTGAGGGCATCTTCGGCCGGGGGAAGGTGAATCGCCGGATTGAACTTGGTCAGAGAAGCCTTGGCACTCAGCTGTCTGAGCACTTCCGCTCGTCTTCTCGCCGCCATCGCCTTGTTCTCTTCTTTAGTGTGCTTGATAAGCGCCTGAACACTGTCGCAGACCTTGGGACAGACTTTCGGGTCGCGACCCAGCTCCTCGATAATCATCTCGGCGATCAGGGCCAGGTCCTTCGCCTGCTGGTTGGTGAACTTGGCGAGCTGCAGTCTGTATATCTGGGGGATCATATTCTCATCAAGAAGCAGCGTTTGAGTGTTGGCATGAGACTTGACGAGGGCGAGCAGCAGCTTGAAGGCGATCTGCAGTCCGAAAGCGCCCTGGGCCAGCGCTTGCTCGAGTTCCTCCCCGACGTAGAGAAGGGCCGAATTGATGCAGTCGAGGGCTGTGAAGGTCAGCCCCGCGCTCAGCACCGTGTCCTTAATCAGCGGGTCGTGTGCCGGCACGTTCTCCACTATCTCGATTACTCTTGAGCTGTGGAACATGATCTGTTGCCTCTTGCTCGCGCTCTCCCCCATCAGGCTCAAGTTCTCCTTTGTTATCCAGGTGCGGAAGTATTGGACCAACGAGTCGGTGGCGTCCTTCCTTCCATGGGCAAAGTAGGGCAGGATGTGTGTCAGCGCGCCGATGTAGTTCCCGGGCTCTATCAACATCACATATATTCCACGACATACCCTTGATGCTCTCCTTGTTCGCGATCAGCTTATTGCACGTGGCCTCGAACCAGTTAATGATCTTCTGCACATATTCGGTCTGCCTGGAGGCACTGTGCATGGAGGGCGAGGTCACGCACGCATTCGCCTCAGCGACCACGTCCCCCACGATGAGTATCAGCGTGTCCACGATATGTCCTTCCGCCGTCTCGTAGCAGGGAAGGAACTCTATGAGCTTCTCTGCGAGCACGTCGACTCCTCCCACTTCTATGATGCGACTTCTGCAGGCACGGGTCTTGACGGCAACCGAGAGCAGCTTCAGCACGCGTTCGGCGATGGATCTTTGCTTCTGAAGAGACAGGACGTGGCCGAGGTGCTCCAGCATCACTTCCAGGCCCGCCCGCGTGTCTCCCAGCCCTGGGTCCGCGAACACCGTCGCCAGCGCGTACTTCTTCTCTGGGTCCTCGGGTGCCTTCGCGTCTGGAATAGTGTCAACACGATTTTCGGTGGCCTCCCCGTCGACGCCCGCAAGTCGGTACACAACGGTCATGGGCTCGAGCTGGGAAGGGTGGGCGGTCTCAACGGGCGAGATGTCCTCCACTTCGGGGTTGCGTTTCCGGAACACATGGGGCCACCAGACCTTCTCGTACACCAGCTTGATGGGCAGGTCCAGTCCTATGATCTGATTCGCAACAAGCAGCTCCATGAGCTCCTCGGTCCCGCTCATGCCGATGTCCTTGCAGATCCTGGTGCGGATGTCGCTCATGAACAGTCCCAGCTCTGACATAGGGTAGATACTCTTGCTCATACTGCCCTTGATGTACATCTCCTGGGAAGGCGCACGCTTGAGACAGACCGCGTACATCGGCTGCTTCTTCTCCGGATTGACCAGCTTGTGCAGCTCCTCATACAGGAACGCCAGGGCCTGCTCGTCCCCCGAGTTCTCCTTCAGGATCCTCATGCACTGTGCCACCACGACCCGCATTTCGTCCTTGCTGTCACTCCTCAGAGAACGGAAGATCTCGTCGAGAATCAGCTGCGTCTTCTCGATGTAATTATTGGATATCACAAGCAGTCGCTTCGCCTTGACGCAGCCAGAGATTATGTAGTACACGACCTCTTTATCAGTGGGGGAGAAGATCCGAACGTCCTTGCACTGCTGAGAGAGATCAAGGACGATCTCGTAGGAACGGTAGAGGGTGTAGCCCATCCACAGCTCGCGACTCATCATGTCCTCGCGCAGCTGCACTCCCTGCTGGTACGCACACAGACGGTTCAACTCCTGATCGCACTGGCGCAGCAGCTCGGTTATTCCCCAACGACAGTCGAGTTTGGCAGGGGTGGACGTCCCGGTGAGGATGTGTTTGAGCGTGTCCATGAAGCTGGCGGTGTTGTCGCGACCGGTGTGGTAGACAGTATCGAGCAGATTGATCATGCCGGTGGCAGTGGGAGACACTGAGCCGGGCAGCAGACGGAGCAGCAGCTTTAGCAGCTTCTCAGCGGTCTCGCGAAGGCTCTTGCACTCGGGGTGCAGCAGACAGTCGATGATCCAGGTGCCGACAAAGTTGACCGCACAGTCGTTGGCGCCGGATTTCATGACCTCGGGCCACATTCCTAGCGCATCTTCGGTCCCCAGCAACTTATTCAGTGTGTCCTTCTGTGTCTACGCGATAATGGTCAATCGTAAGGCGAGTACCACGATGTCGACGGCAGCAGGAAGGATGGAGAGCAGGTCGGCCAGATAGTCCAGGATAGGCTGGGCCACCTCCTCTGCGCAAACCAGCTTCTTCTGGGCGCTCTTGACCCCTGACATGAGCATCCTGTACAGTTCTGCGGTAACCCTGCCGAGCAGCTTTTGCTGGTACTTGCCGCCTGGCTCAGCCTTGTGGAGGATCATGAGGCGAACTGCCCGCGAATGCAGCTGGAGGAGTAGCTCGACCGAAAGCACCAGCTCGGTTCTTTCTGGGGTCGCGGCCTCGATCTCCTTGATCATGCGTTCGGCACGGACGAAGACCTCCTCCGCGAATTGGCTGGACTGCAGACTGAGCGCCACAAAGCACTTTATTATTCTCTTGGCAACAGTGGGCGAGGCGAGGGGCAGCATCCGGGAGAGCAGAAGGACAGGGACGTTGCAACGATGCAAGATATCGGCAGTGTTTCCCACGCTGGAGGCCATCTCGACGAAGCGGACGAAGATCTCGCAATAAGACTCGGCGCAGCTGTAGCAGTTGTTAGACGGGGCCAGCGACATCGACTCAAGACTGCCGGCCGGCTGGTTCGCGTACAGCAGCAGCTCTGTCTTCATCGCCGATATGCTCTTCAGCTGCTGCACCAGACTTTGGTAGTCAGGAATGCAGCGGTTCATGTACGTGGAATAGACCTCGATGTACCTCCCAGAAGTGTCCATAGCCGACTTGACCGGAGTGGAGCTTATTATCGCGGCCAGTCGGTCCCTGCTGCGTCTGATGGTCTCGTGCAGGTTCATCGCCTTTTCCATGGCATTGGAGAGGTCCTTCTGCACAGCCGTCTTCTCCCGCTCGCTCTCGATTTTTTCTGTGGCAGTCCCGGTCCGCACGGAGAGTCTCAGGTCAAACTTCTCGTAGCGGCTTGCCCCGCACTCAGTGCAGACAAATGCGTCAGGCTTGTTGTAGTTGATGCTGTGACATTTGGGACACTGGTAGGCGTTCTCGCCGCAGTTTCCACATATACCAGTGACGCTGGTCACCGGCTGGTTGCAGCCTGGACAGACCATGCCTTCGGGGACCGGCTGCTTCTGCTGCGAGTCTGCGGGCACAGACACGAACTCGAACATCACTATGCTTGCGGTCACCGGGATCGGGAACTCCAGACTCGCTATGTGGTCGTCGTACTTCGCTGTCAGCGTTCCTGCCTTTCTCCACAGCCCCCAGTTCTTCTTCAGCTCGTCAAAATCGGCAGTCTTGGCACTGGTGGTGTAGAAGTTGATGGCCTTGATATATCTGCTGCCCCTCCATGTGACCTCCATCAACACTTTCTGTATGCTGAGCGCACCCTTGAGACGCACAATGTGTGCGCTCTCAGTGTACTTGGTTTCCTCACGCACCTCGCCGATCCCGCGCATTGCGTACTGCTCTCCCACGTCCGAGACGCAGATCCCACACGGCACTCTGTCCAGACAGCACACGAAGGCCGGGCGGGACTCATCCGGGTCCTCCCTCTCCGTCCCGAGCATTTTCTGAATGTAGCGATAGATGGTGCCGTTCTCGTGGCCCTGAATGGTCTCAACCGCCTTTCCAGCGGCCAGGGTCAGATTCTGCATCAAAGGCTCGAGGAGCGAAGGTGGGAGCGGAGTCCGACGGGTGCCCTGGATCAGGTAGAGCACAAGGTACACCAGCTGCAGCGCAGCCACGCCAAACCGGTGGATTTCTGCCCCGGCCATCGTCATCACGGTTTCTAGCACGACTGCACTTTGCTTGTCTGTGCCCGAGTCCCACAGTCCTTTCAGCAGATGTGCTGACGCAATTCTGGTCTCCGTCCCCGGGGCCGTGAGCAGGTGTTTTGACCCATAAGCGAGCGCTAGCGCGAAGGTGTCCTCGTCGTAGGGCTGCAGGTCGGATATTGCCTTCATGTCACCCAGAGAGAGTTCCCAGAAGTTCTCAGCATTTTCGTTGAACTTCCCGGTGGTGCAGTTGAAAAGTCCGAGGGTGCGCTTGATGCTGAAGCTCTCCGAAGAATCCGACTCTAAGGCCAAGCAGACGAGTGCCACAGCGTAGAAGGCGACCTTTGCGTTGGAAGAGTTGGCGAGCTGGAAGAGCGCACGGTAGGTCTCGCCGTGCTGCTTCACGTAGTTTTTCCACAGGCCCGTCCTCTCCTCCGCAATCTTCCACATCGTCTGCAGACACCTGTACGCTGCCGGCGCCTTGTCTGGCTCGCAGTACTTGGTCAGCGCGGATAGGTTGTTCTGGTACTCGTAGGAGTCCTTGTACTCTTGCAACTCTGCCTGCGACTTCGACAGTATCGAGAGCACCTTCTTGGCAGCACTAAGGAGACTCGCCGGGATGCCTTGAGTCACAAGCATTACGCACGCATCGAGCTTGATGTCCTGGACCAGCTGCGGGTACCCCAGAAGCTTCTCCAAACAGGGACAAGACTTGTCGCAGGCCGCGAGGTCGAAGCACAGGAGAAACAGCTCTGCCAGCGTCCTCTCCGGCAGATTTGTCCACAGTTCGCCCTTCTTTGCCTCATCAGAGTTGAAGAAGAAGGACCAGAGCTCGGGAGACTCGCTGTGTTGGACCTTGAGGAGCGCACGGGTCTCCGCCACATCTTGCATCGCCATGCTGTCCTCCGCCCCATACCTGGCTCTAACCTCGCCGTAGCACCCCGCAATCGCGCTTCGCAGCCACGGGACCAGCCCGCCGCATTTCATCATCTCGGGAAGCAGCGTATCTGCGCCCTCCGTCTTCGGCCTGTATCGCGGCTTCTCCATCGAGGAGGAGATATCAGAAACTTCCATCAGTCGAGTGAGCATCGCGAGGACGAGGAGGGCGGTTCTGGCCTGTGAGGTTTGCGCACGGTTGAGCTTCGCCAAGCATCTATCTAGCAGTTCGGGGATGATCGGCGCCATCTCCTTGCTGAACTCCGTGTGTCGTTCCAGCAGTCGGTAGCAGAGAGAGATCGCCGCATTGGTCCTGGTGGCATCCTTTGCCGACTCGGACTCAACAATTCGGACCGCGATCCGCAGCAGCATCGGGGAAACCGCGGGGACCGATTCCTGCATGGCGCTGTCGTGGGTCTGTGCCTGCTGCAGCAGGGCCTCAGCGAAAACTGACTTGACCATCTCGCTCGGATGAGTCATGCAGGGCGCGACGCAGGCGTAGATCTGGGTCTGCACATCCTCCGGCTTTGCGGCAGGCTGGGAGCAGAGGGCATCGTGATAGACCAGGAGAAGTCGTGCGTACTGCTCGAGCGCTCGCTTGGCTTTTCCTGCCTCGTCTGTCCCGGGTTCGGATGCGGTTGGAGAGGAGAGGTGATCCTGCAGTGCCAGGAGAAGAGTTGCCCCCAATTCGGCGACGATGTTCTTCGGCGACTTATCGCTGAGTCTGAGCCATTCGCCCAACGTGTCGGTCCTCCGTCTGGCCGTTTTGTTCAGGTGGAGCATGTACTTTTCCAGAACCTGAAGACCAACGGTGCCACGCATCCTTCCCTCAACATAGTCGATGAGCGCCCTCGCCTTGTAGTCCGAGTACCTGATCTCTTTGGCAGCCAGATTGTATATGACCGCCTTGGCACACCTGCGGGCGGCGCTGCGGACCACGTGGAGCCTTATGCCGTCCTCGATCCCGACGTGCATGTACCCTTGCAGGAGCGCCAACAGCTCTTTTGCGGCCGCGGGAGGAAGTCTGGCTGAACTGTACGCCACTGCCGACGCAAAGTCTAGCGCCGAAACCAGGGCCAGTGCTGCGGGGGCGTCTGGCATAACCTTCGCAAGTTGTTCAGACTTCTCCAGCCAAGGAAGAACCTTGAGCGCCGAAGTCTGGGTCAGCTTTGCGTGTTGACTGAGCTTGGCGAACTTCTGGGGCGCCTTTTCGAGGAGCAAGTTCTCCAGTCGGGACAGCTTCTCGTAGTAGCAGAACTTGTCCTTCGGCATCACGTACACCTCCACGCCGTTGAGCTTGATGTTCTCTCCTTCGGCCTCAATGCTGAGCTGCAGAACGGGCTCGGCGAGGGAGAGGATCTCAGCGTCGCAGAAAGGGATGTCGGTGACCTGGGAGAGATTCTGGCCGGTCTGCACCTTCCGGTTGAACACGCTCACATTGAGCTTCGCAGTCGAGTCGGCCACGACCCGCAGCCCGGCGAAGACGTATGCGTCGTCCCTCAGTCCAATCTGCAGCGTAGCCGGCGAGCTCGCCACTATCGGGCTGTTCAGCCTTCCTGTTAACAAGGAGTGGATTGTATCCTCGTCCTTGTGGCAGCGGTCGATGATACTCCCCGTTAGAGCAACATTCTTCTCCAGCGCAGATGTCGACGTGACATTGGTGGCAGCCTCGAAGAAATCGACCGGCATGCTCACGCTCGTGGGAAGCTTCGCCCGGCTTATGACCTTGCTCACGACCGGACCTTCGAGGGTCAGCGCCGGCCGGACGCTCTTGCCTTCCCACTCTGCGGCCCCGAACAGGACCAACGCAGAACTGTCCGTAAGGAAGGACACATAGGTTTTCTTGTCGACGTTTCTGAAGACATGGAGGTCCTCGGCCCGGCCACGAATGCGCTGGAGAGAAAGGCCGGCCTCGTCGAGCTTGAGGACGACAGGACTGAGCTGCGAGCCGTTGTTTACCAGTCCGGTGAGCCACACTGCGGTTTCGGTGGTGACGATGTCCTGGATCGAGCTGATGGTTTTGGTTCCTTCCCCGAATGTGATCTGGGCAACCGAGCGCAGGGTGCGGTTGGTGGGGTCGGTGGAGCCGTAGACGGCCTTTCCGTTATCGAGTGCGAAAAAGAGGAGGCCGGTTGGCGAGGAGTAGTGGATGGTCACCACCTTGGTGCCCTCAAGGAATTGGGCGAGTGGCTCGGTGTAAGTGACGGTGTCCGCAATATCGATCACTCCCCCAGAAGAGAGACGGTCGGCGGCGTCGGGGATGTCGACCACAAGGTTGCCGATGGTGCTCTCGTTGATGCAGACCACGAAACGGTACTCGGACTTCGACTCCTTTACGATCACCATGTCGTTTATTGGCCCGTCGCCCGATGTTAGCGTGTAGACCGGGGAGATGTTGTCCTTCGAGAGGTCATACACCTTGATGAAAGTGTGGGCCGCAACAGCCAGCATCGTCTGCGACCCGGGAAGCCACCGCACCTTGACAATGTTCAGTCCTTCTCCCAGCGACTGCAGCATGAGGTCCACTTTCAGTTTGGAAACCTGGGTGCCCTTCTTCGGGTCGAGAATGTGCACGACGCAGTCCTTGACTCCTGCTACTGCTAGGTAAGAGTCATTCGCCTCGTTGAACTGCAGCCCGCAGACCTGGAACCCGGCGGCAATCCTCTCAGTCTGCGCAGGATTGTACTTGTCCTCGCTCTCCGCCTCCCCGCCGGACACAGAACTAGCATCAACAACAAAGATGTTGACGCTGTCGCGGTCGGCGATGGCCACGACGCCGGCATGGTTGGAGCTCACGAGGTTCCTGGCGGCCGGCGTCTGTCCGAGGTAGGAGCGCACGTTTGCGGGCGAGTCGCTGGGGATCCACGGTCTGCTCCTTCGCGGCGGCTGTCCTTGTGCGGTCACCTCTATTGTCCTGGAAGAACTGCAGAGAGTGGAGGTGGAGCATGGGGAGTCGCAGGGACGGACCAGCTTTGAGGGGTCGGGGAAGGAAGACTTTGTGGACTTGATGGGAGAGAAGAGGGAGTTGCTGACCAGTTTGTCGATCTCGGCCCTTGCTTCTGCGGTGAGGAGGTCGCGGATGAGAGTGAAGAGGGCGGCCCAGACCTTATCGGCGGCGGGGCCCGTCAGCTCGTTCTTGCACGAGATAGAGACATCAGAGCCCATGCGGGGCAGACTGGGCGAGACGGGTGCCTGTTCGCAATGCACGTCGGACGAATGGGCCGGAACGTGTCCTTCCTCCTCGTTCTTTGACTCTGATAGAGAAGATATAATGTCCGACCCTTCTTGCTCCTGCTCAGGCTCGCCAATCACGATGTCTTCGCTGCTTTCAACCTCATCCGGGATCTCGAGGATCTCCGTGTTGCGTTCAGGTCGCTCTTCAAGGACATCGATATCGACAATTTCGGCCTGGTCGTCGCCGCTGCCGTTGCCCTCGGGATTTTGTTCGTCCCGCATCTGTCGCTCAATCAGGTGCGCGATGTACGAGCTCCTTCCTCTTCTCATCTGTTCCTCCCTGTACTGGCTGAATGGCCTGTACCTCCCCTGTCCGGACGCCAGGTAGCGCCGATACATTCTGTACTCGCGCTGACGAAGGGAGCCGGCGCCACGAAGACTGGGGATAGCCTTGCAGCGGCCTGCGGATCGACACTCGCAGTTGTCCATAGCATTCCCCACGAAGCCCACGTTGTGTCCCTTGTGGCAGACCCTGGCGCACACGCTGCAGCACACCTTGCTGTCTACCAGCCCACAGGAGTAGCAGTGGTAGAAGGCTTGTTCGCCGGGCCTTCGTCTTCCACGGACGCAACTGCAGCATTGGCCCTTAGGAATCGGCTGCTCGTTTCTCTTGAAATCCGGGACGCCGTAGCCTTCGATTACCTCCTTGACTATGTCGGCCGTGTTGTCCTGCGTCCGCTCGCCTTGCGGGTACCGCACCGTCAGTCCCTCGTAGCACAGCCAGGCGAGGTAGAGCAGCATGATCTCCTGCAGCCTCCTCTCCCCAGCGCACTTGGCCACCCACGGCATAATCTCGTCGACCAAAGCGGTGATAAACATCGGTCTGTTCGAGGTCACAATCTCCCCCAGAAGTGTTAGATTCATCTTGACCAGCTCCTCGTCTTCGCCTCGATGGGACATCACACCCTCGGCAAGCATCCTGAACAGTTTGTGCTGTAACTCGAGACAGCCCACGTTGACTCTGGAGAGCAGACTGTGGGCTCGATGCAACGGATCAGGCATGCCGAGCAGCTGCTGGAGTCTTCGCGGATCGGTCCGCAAGAGTTGTTGTTGGACCAATGCTTCGCCCGCCACGTCCTCCGCGCATTTCAGTAGGATGTCCACCATCTGGCCCATAGATTCTGGCTCGGCCGGCACCGCGTCGAAGAATTGGCAGATATCCTTGACTGCGTCAGTGAAATCGTAGCCGCTAATTTCCCTTGCATAGACACGGATGTCAGGACCCTCGGCGCAGGCGCGGGCGGTGACGGCGAACTCGATTTCCCACTTGTCCAGGAGCAGCCTTGTGGCGTGGGCGGCGACCTCTCCTGCCGCAAGTCTCGCTGCAGGTAAGATCGAGCCCCGCAGTGCGCCGGCTATCTTGCTCATGAGGAGCAGCCCGAAGGAGGCGGAGTGCAGGTCGGAGCACTGTTCTGACGGGAGGTCCACAGTTCGGAACATCTCGAGTGCTGACGAGCTCAGGTTTGTTCCTAGCGGGGCCGGCAGTCCCACGCTTTCCGACCGCAGGAACAGTTTAATCATGAACTGCTTGGCGGAAGGAGAGGCTGAGGAGTAGAAGCGGAAGTAGAGTGGGAGGATGGAAAACATGAGCTGCACGTCGGAGAGGATGGCTTTCTCTATTAAATGAAGGACGGAGGCAGATTTGCACTTGGTGTGCGTGGCCATGTGCGACTCGATTATGGTGACGACCCACTGGTACGGGTTTGTGTATTTCAGGTTGTCCTGGGCGATGCGCGAGTTAATTGAAACGAGAGTGGACTTCTGGCACACATTTGCGAGATGGCTGATATCGATTGCGGGCACACCCGCGGCCTGTGTAATTTTACTGAGATCCCCGCCGAGGAGAAACAGGTCCTTGAGCAGCCCCACCAGCGCCTCGTTCTCCCCCGGAAGTGCCGCCGCGAAGTAGCCCTGTATCAACCCCTCTATACTGCAAAGGATGTGGTCGCCCGTTCGGTTGAGCAACTCGGCAGTCTGAGCCATGTCGGGCAGAACCGCGCCGGAGGAGAGGTGGAAGTCCAGGAAAATTATGTACATCTCGTTGACCGCGTTGTGGTAGATGAGCTCGCCAAGGTCGGCGCCGCGGGAGCAGTCAAGACGAAGGTAGCACTGGAGGAACCCAGCGAGGGCCTCCTGCAGGTCTTCGGCAATCATGGCGAAGCTCGTCTTTGCGCTCATCATCCGCAGCATCGTGCTCAAGTAATAGTTGAGCGACGTCGTCTTGCTCTCCTCCTTGTAGGCCAGGGCCCGAGGGTTCTGCAGGAGCTTCTCCAGCAGCGGCTTGTTAATCTCGTCACGCTCGATGGAGAGGAAGCTCTCGAGGGAGAGCAGCTGCTCCTCCTTTTCGACGGCCTCACACAGCACGAAGAGCTTGGGCACGCCGCTGGCCATGTCTGCCTTGGCCACCATCTCTGGCGGGCTCTCCGGCTCCTTTCCCTGCCCCAACAGGATGGACATGATCATGCCGTGGCACAGCTTGAGCACGCTGGCCTCTGCCCCCAGCAGCGCGTGCACCCTGAGAAAGCCGTCGATCAGCGCGGAGCGATTCTGCGCCTGGAGGAAGGCCGAGATAAATGCCTGGTTCAGTGCCACCTCGTTGTTCTGCTTCAATATCGTGTGCAGGAGGAACAGGATGCCTAGAATCTTGAGGTAACTCTGTGGCCTGCCGCGTTCCACCTGAGCGAACAGCACCGGGATAAACCTGCTCCAGCCCTCGGATATGGCTTTGGCGACATCTTCCTTGTACGTTTTCTGTTCAACCTGGTTGGCACAGCACAAGGCAAGCTTCAGGACCAGGGCCAGCATGTGGCTGCTCATGTCTTCGTCTTTCTGCTCGTAGTGTTTGGCCAAGGTCTGGACAAGTGTGTCCCAGGTATCGGTCCCGTAGCAGACGTCCTTCTGCGTGATCGCTATGATCAACTTGCCGACTGCGCCGCCGGCCCCGGATTTCTTCAGAGTGGACTGGCACTCGACAATCCTTATCAGGGTCTCCACAGTCTGTGTATTGATGCAGCTGTTGGAATAGGACCTGACCCGCTCACTGCCCCGGACTATGAACGCACTCTATTCGATCGTTATCTCTCGCAAAAAGCGAAATACAATGAGGTCGGTGAGCTCGTCCAAGGAGTCGATCGCGCCCTGGAATGAGGCCTTGGCCTTGTCCGCTCCGGATGAGAAGGGCGAAGCCGCCTCCACGGACCCAATCGCCCTTGCCACAAACAGGAACGCGTCCAGTGCGATTTTCACGTAGTTGTTCAGGAACAGGTCTCCCGCATTCGGATTCTCGTTCTGAAACATCAGTGCGCCCACCTGCTTTGCCATGAAGGTGAACAGGAAGTAAAGACTGGAGAGGAAGGCATCGGCGGTCTTCCTGTTTAGTTGGAGCCTGACATCAGACTCGACCAGTCGCTTTACGGTCTTGGTGGTCAGTTGGGCACTGCGAAGACTGATATCAGGACTGCCCTTGCTCAGATAGCTGAAGAAGAGGAAGAGCTTGAACATGTATTCGCTGTAGAGATGGACGGTGAGTTCAGCCTTCTCCAGGTCAGGGTCCGGAAGAAGTGCAAGAAGGGCATCAAGGGCCCGGCCGCTCCACGCGAAATAGGCCTCCGCCAGCCGTCCCTTCAGTTCCTGCATTCCTTCACAGTAGACGAACTGCTCGAGGACCAGAATGCAGACGTTGATCGAGTTCCAGCCCGTCCGCAATCTTTCGCTTGTCCATTGGGGGACGCCATCGAAGACTCTGGGATCGAGAGTGCTGAGGTAGTAGTTGATCCAGTGCTGCGGCAGCTTGATGTCCCTCTCGGCTATTTGTTGCATCCTGTTCATCACTCTGAGTTGTTCCGCCGGCAGCACATACATTTGCTCTTCCCCTGCCATCGGTTCTTCCTGCGGGGTGAGCACTGGGACCGGGGGCGGCCGATTCAGGGAGCTCAACAGAGTTTGGGCGGACTTCTCGGAGGTCTCTCTGGGAGCCAAGGGATAGGGCCGGAAGCCCACTGCGGGCGAAGAGGGCCGCTCCCGGGTGCGACTTGACCGAAGGGCGTTCTTGAATAGTCCCAGGATGCGATTCTTCTGCAGCAGCGGCCTGCGCGGACGGCCCGACTGTGTGCTCGCCTTCTTCGAAAACTTGGTCGGCGATGTAAGAAGCTCGTACAGACGAAGCAGGTGCCGCTCAACAGAGATGACCTCCTTCGGATAGCTCAGGCTCATCGTGTTCTTCGTTAGGGCGATGAGAACGGAAGCTTCGAAGTCGAGGGCGTACTTGCCAATACACTCGACGCGGGAAGCCAGACGGTCAGAGTTGCGCCACTGGGCGAAGACTAGGTTGAGCCACAGTTCCTTGAAGAGGTGGAGAACTGCGATGAGTTGGTCGAAGCTGAGTGCCCGCGGGTCCATCTGCCACCCTTCAAATGCGTCAATCAGGGCGTCGTAGTCCTCGCCTTGAAGGGGACCAGCCGCCTCCACTGCTTCCAGTGCCCGGGTGAGTCCCTATAATAATTGCGAGGCAAATACGATATCGGCCACCAGTTTGGTCTCCTCCGTCTTCGGCTCCTTGTGCTCCTCCAGATCCTGAAAGATTATGCAGCGGGTTACCGCGATTTTCTTGGTCAAAGCTATCGCCAGCATTAGACTTGGGTCGCCATCGCTCTTTTTCTCGCGTCTCATATTCTTCTTTCAATAATAATTGGCTCTATTATTCTATTTATATTCACTTGCTATTTCATTACTAATTAACGCTTCCATACACTCGCATTCTGATTAGGAGTCCTGTCTGCGCTGGGGTTTTGGGGTGTTGGGG
>QFZN01005344.1_pt1 | contig 14511 bp, 18 predicted proteins | sample 1740101 | NCBI WGS metagenome assembly QFZN01 (sample SAMN09210849, study PRJNA391713) | Ciliate metagenome, whole genome shotgun sequencing project. | isolation source: combination of 50 Heterometopus sp. ciliate cells from an enrichment culture... | host: Heterometopus sp. ...
CCAACACCCCAAAACCCCAGAATCACACTCTGAAGCGACAGCAGCACACGACTGCGTAATTCTATCGGCAAAGATTTAAATAACAGACAAAGCGAATGGAAGTGAAAGGAGTGGGACAGAAAATTCCGCGGGCCGAGCCGGAGTCGCAGACGGCCTCACACTTTGAGGAGGTGTTCGACGAGTCCCGCAAGAAGGTTGCAGAGGCCCGTGAGCTTGCCGAAGCCCGGGCCGTATTCGTTGTCGACAACTCCACAGTCTCTTCCATTAGCTCCCCGTTCCTGAACAACAACCCGCTATTCAGTTCACTCAAAGAGTGGATGAGTGTGCTGCACAAGGAGCTTCACGACCGCGTTGTCAACGACGACCACGATTCGCTTGACAGCAAGGACCCCGACGACCATCTCCGGATAACGCTTTATGAATGTCTGAAGAAGTTGTTGCATGAGATCGTGCTGACGAAGGACCGCAACCTGCAGATGAACTACCTGCAACGCGTGTACGACTGGTTCGTGAAGCGGCAGCGGGAGAAGAAGCACAGCATTAGGCACGAGGTGGGCACGATCTCTCCGCGCGACATCCCTGCTCCTCAGCCGCAACAGAGATACGGAGTCGATGTGCCGGCACGCAAGTTCTATGACCAGAAGATGCGTACACTGCACCCCGAGATACCGCCGCCGAGGGAGCGGCTGGGCGACTTCCAGCATCGTGCGCTCAATAAAAGTCTCGTTCAGGACCAGAACCAAGCAGGAGAGAACAGGAAGGATGCCTCGATGGTTATTCCTTCTCCGCCGCTGATCCAGCAGAGAGCTTGGCCCGCCGGCGACGATGCGTTGAAGGCACAGAAGGCGGCGGCGATTGAGGCGAAGAGCGGCTTTCTGTACTACGAGCCTCAGGACCCGGACGAACAGAAGGTGGAACGACTGTGGCTCGAGCGAAAGAACAAGAAGGTGGCCGAGAAGCGCGAGGCCGAGGAGCTCCAGCAGGTCATCAAGCAATGGGGCAACGCCCGTTCTCGTCTTAACGGAAATCTGTTGCGCAAGCACGAGAACACGAACTACGGCAACAACTTCGCTGTGAGGAACTCGCGGATAAAAGCGGTGGAGAAGCTTCCAGCGCTAAATCGTACCGACATGGACTACAAGCAGGCCTACGACCGGACTTCCAGCGGCGAAGACGAGCCCGATCCTGAAGACGTCTCCGCCAATGAGGAAAGTCCAACCGCGTCGCCGGTCATTAAGACCTCGATGAAGCCCAGGAGGCCGCAGCCGCAAATCACAGACCTCACAGCCAGCCAGACTGCCGACCACGCGGCTGAGGCGGCAGCGACTGCCCCTGGGAAAAAGGCTCCGCCGCCGCCGCCACCGAAGCCGGTGCTACAGAACACAGTGAGTGCGATCTACGAGGGGGACAGGAAGAACGTGGAATACATTCGGCGCATGTATGGCAATATCATCGGCGAGACTGAGGACAAGATGGATACGGCCGCGAATATATTCGTGAACGGACCCAAGGGGATGAAGACGCTCTCGATATACAATAAGGACGTCAAGCGGTCCTCTACGGTGGACAGAAGACACAAGGTCGTGTCGCGCAGCGTGCCGGCCACACATGCGGGAAACAGGGATATGTTCCGGGTGCAGCAGATCAAGGAGATTAACCGAATCAAGGAGCATCTGGCCAAGGAAGACGTGCAGTGCAGTGTGCTGACTCTGCAGCGGGCAATTCTCATGCCTGAAGACTATCCGACGAGCATGATGGTGGCGACGAACTTTCCCAGGCCGGGAAGCAGACTGCTGGTGAACCCGTTCGCCGCGAAGAAAAAGAAGAAGGGCAAGAAGAAGAAGAAAGGCCGCAAGTAGCGCGTTCGTTTCTCACCCGATATTCTATTATGATATTTCACAATATACAGTGCATAGACAAGGTTTCGCTTCGTCGCGCACTTTGCCCTTGCGGTGAGAGAGGCCTGCCGTTTCTCAATAGCCGATAATGTCAATTACAGTAGCGATTAAAGCAACAATTTAATAATAGCAATAGGCGGGATGCGGGTTTGAACGCAATGCGGACAAATAGTAATATTATTCCCCCAGTTAAAACAGAATAGCGAAAATATGAAGTCAACTGTTTCGACCGCCGCGGAGAACAGGGGCAGGCTTGAAAAGTTCCAGAAGCAGATCCGTCAGACCACCTTCGAGGTGCTCTTCATCCTTCTCAAGGAGGAAGAGTCGGGACCGTGGACGCTGGCGATAATGCGGATGGTGGACTTTTTCCAGCTGATGGTGTTCCCCTTCAGCGGCGACGTGGAATTCCCCTGGCGTGCCGGCGACTTCTTCAACTCTATGGAGGATGTTATTGCGGCCTTCCAGATCATCAGCTTCTTCACCTCTTTCCCCTGGGTGACCTACTTGCTTATCTTCTACCTTGGAATCCTCCTTGTGGTTCTTGTCATCCTGGATGTCATTTACGTTCTCTACTCCATTGCAAGGAAGAAGTTTACGCTAATCTGGCCATTGAAGGCACTTTCCAGCTTCTGCAGTCTTTTCGTCACCATCCTTTTCCTTCCCCTTCTCAGTACCGCATTCCTTGCTCACCGTTCTTGATAGAACTGTTCGTCTCGATGGTGTCATGCAAGATGTCATCGGATGGACGCTACGTGCACATGTACTACGACGAGATAACTTGCTGGCAAGGGTTCCATATATTGCACGCGATATGCGCGATCGTGGTCTCGGTCATATTCGTGCTGATCTCCCTCATTGTTACTCTGACATTTTACGAGACCAAGACCCTCACCGCCAACGCCGGCTCCCGGGTCAGCAGTCGGACCGACTTCTTCCTGATTCTGTACAAGATAGTTTGCATAATAATGTTCGCGTTCTTCTACGAGCGCGAGTACAACTGGGTCCTGACGTTCATCCTCATCTTCGGCTCCACCTTCAACTACTTCCAGTGCAAGAAGGAGCGGCCATACTACCACGAGGGCATCGCCATTCTATGGAACATAACGAACGCGGTTTATCTCTGGGTGAACACCGTGTTGTTCGTTTGCATGCTCTTGCAGGACACCTCGTTCAGCGGCGGCGTGCAGCTTTTCGGTCTGGGCGTTCCATTGGTCGCGGTTGTTGAATACTTCGCGGCCCATCCTGGGGGCAAGTACCTCAGCACGCGCATGGACAGCTTCTCCACTGGAGACGAGTGTGCGAGGTTCCTCCGCTACGTGACCTACACGATATACAACAAGTCCGACAAGAGCTGCAGTATGTTTAAGAGAATCAAGGGTTTCGCGTAGAGATGCTGCTGGAAGGATACATACGAAGGCACGTGATGTACTGCACGAGCGAGAAGTGCAGTCTCACCTCGTATTTCGACTCGCTGAAGAACAAGAAGGAGCTCACCAGCAACGGTACTGTTGCGAGATATTGAGATGTCGATTAGTTATCAGGGTGAAGCTGGTCGAGCATGTGAAGTACTCATACAAGAAGGCCCTGCGACTCTACCCCCGCTGCGCCATTCTCAGGATCAGATACGCCTTCTTCCTTCTCGAGTACATGGAGAACATAAGGGCGGCGCTGCGACAGTTCTCGAAGGCAGAGAGCATGGATCTGGCTATGGACGAGGACTTCGTTATTTACAGGTACAAACGCATCCTGCAAGAGGGACAATCTGACGGGAGCTACAAGGGCGGCAGCGCCGGCATGGACCTGGTCTCCATGATCGCATACGACAACTATTTCAGACAGTGCAAGAAGAACCTGGAGCGGGCGGCACACCTGCACATGGAGTTCTGGGCGAAACTCAACGTGCAGGCGCCAGATGTGGGAAAGCTGATGAAAATTGGCGCGAAGATCAACGTCACCATCAACGAGGTCGAGAGCTACTGGACGCAGATGCAGAAGATAAACCCGTTCATGCCGCAGGCGGTGAAGATGTACGCATTCTTCCTCAAGGAGATCCTCAACGACCCCGACAGTGCCCACGATCTTCTCAAGACCATCGGCGAGTACAGGGTAAAGAAGGGCCCCGACTTCATCCGAAACGACGGCGATGATGAGAACGATGAGTTTCAGGCGGAGTCCTACATTCTAAACACGTATTCCCGGGACGGAATGCCCTGCGTCTGTGTCTCCGGTGAAACTGGCAACATGGGCAAGATCCAGGGGGCAAACAAGGCTTTCGCCCGCATGTTCGGATACAGTGTCGAAACCCTCCAAGAGTCCAACGTGAAAATCCTTATCCCGACCTTCCTGCACGAACAACATGACAAGATACTGAGACATGCGGTCGAGTCGCCGGAAGATGTGAAATATCTTGGGAAGGAACGCTGGCTACCCGCGCGGCACCGCAACGGCTACATATTCATGGTGTACACGACCATGCGCGCGCTGCCAACTTTCGCCAACAAAATGAACTTCGTGTCCACCTTCAAGATGGATCGGGTGTCCGAGACCAAAGCTATCTGCTACGTCCTCCTCGACCTCGAAGGCAACATCACCAGCGTCTCCGAGAGTAAGTCTGGTCCGACCACGAGATTAGAGGCGATCACATATCTGAACCTGAGTCTGCAGATGATCCGAGAGGAGTGCCCCAACGTCGCCGATTGCTTCCCCGACATGGAGCTGGGCAACCTTCACCTTTACACCGGCGAAGGAAAGCTTGTACGCTACATCCGCCCCAAGGAACTCGTTTACGAAAGTACTCTCTAGTTACACCTCCGCGGTAGGCTTCGACGAGGATGAAGGGAACGGAGCGGCGAGGGCCACAGCAAGGGTGTACAAGCCGGGGGAGGACCCATCGGTTTCTCCCGCGGGCGACAGTTACTTGTGCACGGTGACGGAACTGGCCAGCGAGACCACGAATCTGATGGGATACGTGATGAAGCTCGTCAAGGAAGGATCGTTGGTCACGATGCGGGGACAGGGCGCTTGCCGGCCGGTTTATGTGCACTCCCCGCCCTTCCACTTCTACATGGACAGGGCGACGGGGAAGTATGGGAGGAGGTTCCGCGAGCCGCGGGACGACGACGACAATCCAACACGAATTGTGGTCACGCCGCTCACTCCGACGAAGCAGCTCGAGGAGCCCATGAGTCCTATGCGCAAGGTTCTCGGTGCTCCCAAGGAATACAAGCTTGAAGACCTGAAATACGTTCTGATACAGCAAATCGCACGTTACGGGCGAAAGGTGGCCACAAAGCGGCTGATTGCGGGCAATTGGGTGGACATCCACTGGGAACGGGCACAATATTGTCAGTCGATCCTGCAGGGTGAGATGGGCGGGATCGCAACCCGTCGGCCGGCGCTCCTCGACAACACCACGATCGAGAAGGCCAAAATCTCCAAGGCAAGGAAGGACTTCCAGAAATCGCTATCGGTGCTGACAACGCCGGTGTCGATCCGCAACCTGCTCGTAGTTTCGACCATGCTGTTCCTCAGCCTGTTCGTCCTCACCGCCGTCGAGTACGCGATCTCCGAGGCCGCCGCCAACCGTCTCAAGGACTCCCTCAAGATGCAATGGTTCCGCAGCCAGATTCGTGCTAATGTCGGAAACGGGATCAACCTCGCAGTGGGCCTCACCTTGTCCAATGCTGGAACTCTCAATACTTACAAGACGGCGGCACAGAGGGCAGACCTCAAGCAGCGCATTGGAAACGTTACACTCAAGCTGCCGGCCTACATGGACCAGCTGATGGAATTCGCGTCCCAGTATCCGAAGATATACAACGACCTGGCGTATCAGAAGGACATCAGTCTGCGGATGTACTCCGACACCGGGGTCGTCACCTCTGAGGATAACTATACATACACAGAAGCCGAATATCTCATGGGCGCGGCATTGCTCAACATCCTGGAGACGCCGGTCGAGTCGCTCAGTCTCACGAAGGGCGAGCTGCTTTTCCTCCGGGACAACTACGCCAACGCGTTTGCCGTGAAACTTAGCACCTCCAAGGCCTACGTGGTCGGCACCCTGCTTGACTACATTGACAAACAGATGATGATCCTGCTGGCGGTGCTGATAATCGCGCTGTGCCTGGACTTTGTGGCCTCGGTGATGTTCTTCCCGTTTCTCAGCAACGCGCAGTGGTCCAAAGAGGAGGTGCTCACCTATTTCCTCCGTCTGCCCAAACACGCCATCGGAAAGCTTTACGCCAAGTGCGAGCGCTATTACATGTACTTCCAGAAGGAGAAGACGCAGGAAGTGTTCGGCGACACGCAATCCGAGGCCGGAAGCGAGACCCAGCAGCTGACAGAGGGGAGTTTGCAGGGGGAAGATGAGACCGTTCAGCAGCCACAGCCGCGCCGAGGACGCATGAACGGCTCCGGCAACCGCTGGTGGCTTCTCGCAAAAATAGTGGCTGTGGATGTGATCATGAGTGCCTACTTCATCTTCGCATACGTATACATGAGCCGGGTCGGAAACGTGTACAGACATAAGTTCTACACCATCAACGCCGTCTCTTCCCTCTCTGAGTTGCCGGTGAGCGTGGTGCTGTACCTGAGGGAGACAGTGCTGCAGTCTGATGTGACACTTTCCTACTCTTCCGACAAGTACGCTGTCACCGACGCAACCATCGAAGACATGCGCGCCAACTACGAGGAAGTCGTTTCTGTATCTCCCCTCACGCTTACCGGCCGTAGAAAACACTGAGCAGCGACGAGGCGTACCCGTCGCAAGACATGGACTTCTTCGACCGCTGGCTTCACGCCTCAATTTGTGACGACTGGTCCAAATACTCGTTCTTCTCGACACAGGAGAGTTGCCTGGGGTTTGCGAATGGGGTGTCGAAGCAGGGATTCTACAGTCTGATGATGCAGTTCTACTTCAACTGCAGAGAGGTGCTGAGCGAGTCGAAATCGTTGACGTCTACGGAGATATTCAATTCTTACGAGTGGGCCGTGATCACGGTTATCCAGCGCGACATCGTCACTTATAAGGTTCCCGAGTACATGGACTACCTCCTTTCCTTCATAAAAGATGTGCAGAGCACCACGATCAACATCAAACTCATTGTGATGCTGTGCTACGTGTTTGCGGCGGTGCTGTTCTTCCTGGCGTTCTGGATCCCGTACATAATGCGGCTGCGGACAGAGATATGGAGAACTGACAGCATGCTGATCCTCATTCCTACGGAGGTCATCACCAAGGACCGGTTCCTCAAGGAGGCCTTCGAGAAGCGCATGACGATTCTCCTTCAGAACTAGACGCGGATGCAACTCTGTATTCGCTCTAAAGAAAACTGTACAGTTTTATTACATGGTCTAACGCAAATATCCTGCACAGCAAACTCCCGGCGTCTGAGAACGGCCACCGAAATAATATATAACACGAGAGCGAATAAAAGGAAAAACAGCAAGAGTTATAAATGGAGAACAACCACGCGCATGAACTGTTCTACAGCGCAGGCAACGCTTTCGTCTGCTGCCAGGCCTGCATTCTCAAGAAGTCTCACAGCTGCATGTTCTTCTTCGTCCTCTTCCTCATTCTGGCGCTTCCTTTGCTCTTGTTCTTCGGTATGTACGCCCGGCCCGCCTAACTCCTCTGGGTAGAGTGCTGCGCATAGATAATCGACCCGCCCTCTTCGCCTTTGGCACAATAACGGTGTTCCTGCTCTTATGTGCAGTCGCCGCCTACATTAGCACAGCCTGCAGCGACCCCGGTACCCTGCCCCGCCGCCTCGACATGCCCGACTACCCTCCCAGCGACAAAAGTATTCTTCCGATCGCACCCGCGATAGAGATAACCATCTCTGGCCACGAGTTCGAACTAAAGATCTGCGCCACCTGCCACATCGTCCGCCCCCTCCGCTCCTTCCACTGCAACTTCTGTGACGCGTGCATCGAAGAACATGGTACCGCTCATGGGGAAACTGGGTAGACCACCATTGTCCGTGGGTCAACAACTGCGTCGGCAGACGCAACCACCGATCTTTCGTCTACTTCCTCCTCGTCGCCACGCTCTTCTTTATTGACGACTTCGCGGCCTGCATATTCAAATTATGCGAGTCCGTGGACTACGTCTCCGTGATCATCTCCAGCGTGCTGTTCGTGTTCTGCTTCTTCCTCTTCTGCTCGTCGTCTGGGTTGCTTTGCGGCAACTGCTACTTCATAGTGAAGGGAGTGACTACCAACGAGATGATCCGCGGAAGATGGGACGAATTCAACCCTTTCGATGCCGGGTGCAGGAAGAACTGCGGCGCCTTCTTCTGTCGCAGCCTCGGTCCCAGCATCATCGACCGCCTCCCTGCGGCCACTGCGTCCACCCTGCCTGTGTAACTTCACCCTTACTTATTGTATGGCACGACTGTTCGATCGATATTACGAAATCGTGATGCATTTATGTGAGACGCGAAGGAAAGTTATTATTCGCGCTTGGTCTCTTTCTCGTCCGCGGTAGGGGCCTCGTCAATTTTAGCGCGGTGAACGTACGCGTCGGCCTGCCGCCGCATCTCCCCATAGTACTTCATGAACTGGTCCAGTCCGAAGACGATCGCGTTCTGATTATCCTTCTCGATGGTCAACGTGCGTTCGGTTTCGGGACTGTATTTGTGCGCACGCTTGAAGACCTCGAAGGCATCCTGCACGGAAAACGTGTATCTAACATGCATCCTTGGGGGAAAAAACTTACGTGAAGAGCTTCGCCTCAACCTCGGACTCGATGGTGCCGCAAACGGTGTCCTTCTGGTCCTGATACACCAGCTCGATGTCCACATCTGCGTTGCTGCAGAACGACAGCACCAGCGAGCAGTTGCTCAATCTACCCCACAGTTATCTCTCTGTCAGAATACATTGGCTCCACGTTTGGGATGTACGCCGACTGGATCACTCCTCGCTTCATCAGGTACGGCACGCTTCTCTTCACAAACGGCTTGAGCTGCTGCTTCTCCGTATCTGTCAGATACTGGAAGAGTTCGCTGGAGATCTCCATGGACTCGATATAGTTGATTGCGGCCTGCACCTGGGTCATGCCTTGTCCTCTTCGTGCTGCATCCACCAGTTCCTTTCCTATTTGATTTTCCGGCGCGTACCTTGTTCGCTAGCCCGAACTGTGTGTTTATCGTTATCAACGGGTACGTTTCTTCCTCCTTTACCTTGAAACTGTTCAGTTTCGTCTCTATTCTCTTGTCCAGAGTGCTGATGGCCGCCCGCTTGTTGTCCAGATTTACGCTAAGCTTGAGACGACTGTTGTAGTCCCTGATAACCAGCACGCGCGCCTCGTCCATTTCCTTGTCCACGCCGTGGCTAGACTTGCGGACGATGCCAATGAAGTCCTCGCAGTACTCGGCAAGCTCGAAGCTGCCCCGTTTATTGGCCTGGTCGTATATTTTCTATATGGTAAGGTTTCCCTGCGGTACCTCAATCAGTCCGTCCCCCACCTCCCCCGGCATGATGTCATCCGAGTAAGTCAGTATCTTCTCGTACAGATATACCATCGACAGCGAGTCCCTGCGAGGCACCCTATTCGCAGCGTTATTGGCTTGTCTCGGGGATACTCGTCCACGAACTTGATGCAGTAAGGATTGGAGTTCTTCTGGGTGACGAAGGAATTGCAGAGCTTGCACCTGAGAAGAGTGGGATCGTCCTGGAGCGGATGGACGTTGATGCGGAAATTGAGCGGCTTAGTCCCCGACTGCAGTCTGGCGATGAGCGAGCCGTTTATCAGCCGCGAGTTTTTGTACACCGGGTCGTTGTCGATAGGCCGGATCAGCGCCAGCTCGTTGGCGTTGTTCCTGAGGATTTCCACCAGCGACTTTATCTGGGTATTGCTGAAGCTGACCACCGTCTTCTCGAAACTGCAGGAGTCGCTCACGTACGCCTTGATGAACGACTCTTTGTTTATCTTCCGGATCATTTCCTTGTAAATGTTGCTCAGCAGTTCCTCCTTGCTCTTGATCTCTTTGTTGAATTCCTGGATCATGCGGAAGTTGCTGATCTCGGCGACTACGGCAAAATCGCATAAGCCGAATACAGGACTTGGTCCCCGTGACGTAGCACATGAGCACGTGCGCAATGACCGACGCGTTGTCCGCATGTTTCTTCACCTCATCATGCAGCACGTCCTTCCTGTTCTTCTCCCCGGAGTTGTATAGCAAGAGAAGGTCGGCCTTCTGTAGCACGTGACATACATGTTTCATCACAAGAGCTATTGCATGGAAAAGAATATCGTACGGAGCAAGGTGGTGGCGATGGCGACGTCGACGTTGACCTTGGGGTCATGGTGCGCCCCACGAATCTGGGCGCCGCAGAACTCTAGTAGGTTCTTCACCACATTGGGAAGATGAAACGCCTTCTCCGCAACGAACATCGCTCCTGCCTGTTTATCTGGCTCCAGGTCGTCGATCAATCTGGGAAATTCTGTTACATCTCGCAAATATACCGTTGACAGATATTTTCCATGATGGTCTTGATGCACTCACAGCGACTTTTGAGCTTGCCCTCGATGGTCTTGCGGTTCGTCTCGGAGCTGGGCGAGCCCGTCATTTCGTGGAATGAATTGTGCGGCTCCTCAGGGAACCTCTGCACCACTGCCCTGTACATGTCACTATGATATTCTGATAAGGAATCGAATACTTGAAGCAGAGGCCGGCAAGGCTGGCCGCAAAGTACATGCACTTGTTATCGTTCTTGAATATGAGGTCAAAGATCTGGGCGAATAGGGTGCTAGTTTTCGCGTAGTCCTGCTTATCGACCAGCTCCAGTTTGTTTCCGCTGCTGCTGGCCAGCTAGCGCGCACACAATATGACAAAGGATTGTACCTCCTTCTTGAAGATCAGCATGCCGAGATTCATCAGCAGAACGCGGGTGTACTTCCTGTCGCAGCTGGTAGCATACAGAGAATTGATCAGCGCGGAGAGCACCGCCTGGTCCGCCATGTTCTTCCGCAGCAGCATGTTTATGTAGCAGGGATGCATGTAGAGGGCCTGGAAGATCTCCTTCAGCTCCTTTTTGCTCTGGTTGATCGCGGGCGACTTCCGCTGCAGCAGGTGCAGCTTCCTCTTCATCGGAAACGGTCCGTTCTCCAGTCTGCTTATTAGATTAATAGCGCAGGCCTGGGCCTTGAAGCGTCCGAGTTGAGCTGTCTTCCGCACATCATTGAACCGCTTCAAGGCACGCTCGAACTCGCGCTGGACCTTCCGCTGCTTCTTTATCAGATAGTCTTGTGTTGAATCAACGCCCTCCTTCAGCGTCTTCTGCAGTGCCGTGACCTTCGTGTTTTCGGATAACTCTGTGCTGCTTGCGTCCCTTGCCTTTCCGATATGCACCTTTTCAGCGGCAGCATCCTCCTGCCTTCCTGTTTCGCCCTCCTTCTTCTCTTCCTTTCCGTCCTTTACAGGGACATCGTCACGCCTTTCCTGCTCTTTGTCCTCATCCTCAACCCGCTTAGTGTCCACCTGCTTGGTTTCGACCTGGGCGGTTTTCATGGCCTTGTCTATGGCAGCCTTCACCGTCCACACCAGCTCTGGCGCTCGGGCCTGCTTGCTCTTCCCCGTGCTGACGCCCAGCGCCCCATCTGAGTCGTGACCCCACGTGTACAGTCCCTCATCGAGACGAATAGCGGCAGCGTGGTTGGGGCCGCAGGCGATCTGTTTGGCCTTGATTCCCAGCTTGCTCTCGATCACGATCCCCTTCACATTGGCCCCGCTACGTTGTTGCACCAGGTCCTTGAAGAAGCTCCCCCAGTAGATTACGTCTTGGCTCTGACCGATGGCCAAATTGTAGGTATGACTCACCTCGATGTCAGTTATTCTGTCCGTGCTGGAAGCCTGCATAGTCACCGGCTCGTCCTTATCCTCAGTGCTGCCGAACTCGCTCCTCAGGTAATACTCTTGCGCACCCCAGAAGTACAGCTTCCCCTCCTCCGTCAGTCCCATCGAGTGCTCGAACCCGCAACACACCTTTCTGAACCGCTCGCTGGAAACCTTCTGGATGAGTCTGGGAGAATATAGTGTCTCCTTGTTTCCGTGACCGAGCTGTCCCCGGCTGGACAGGCCCCAGCTCCACACTCCCTTGTCAGCCTTAGCGTCCTCAGAATCGTAGTCAGGAATGGCCAAAACGTGGTTGACTCCGCAGCAAATGTACCTGATATGGGGGAAGCCGGGCAAATCGACTTTTTTCGGGATCAGCTGCCGACCGGTTTCATCCAGGGGGCCAAGGCCGAGCCGCCCCTTGGCATGGGCGCCGAACGTGAACAGTTCGCCCTCCTCGTTAATAACAGCGGAGTACTCGTCGCCGCAGGCGCAGAACTCTACCACCTCGCCCTTAAAGGCTTCCACCGGCGTGGGCTCGAACACCGGCTCCTTCCTCCCGTTGCCCAGCTGGCCGCAGTCGTTTGCGCCCCACGCGAATAGCTTGCGAGCCTTGGTGACTGCAAGCACGTGGCTGTACCCGCAGGCCAGCACGTCCACCAGGTGTCCGCTCTCCGGTGTAAACTTCGGGATCTTGTACGGCTTCTTAAAGTGCCTTCGCCCGGGCCTCGGGGCTATTCCAGCCTGTCCGTGCTCGTTGGAGCCCAGCACGTAGACCTCGCCCGCGTCGGTGATTGCGAACGTATTTTTGAACGAACACTACCAAAGTTCAAACCGCGCTAAGGGTACCACTGTCTTTGCGACCTTGGTCGAGAACAGGGCATCACGCTGGGCGACTGCGCGGACTTCCTCGAGACGGGCAAGCTGCAGCCAGCCCATACGTTCAGGCTGGTACGGCTTCTTCGCATTTTCCGCCCGGCCCAGCATCTTCTTCTCCGTGCTCCCCCAAGAATAGACCTTGTTGTAGGCCTCCACCCCGTACGAGTTCCACACTCCTGCAACAACGAACCTGATGTTTTGAAAGTCTTGTATCTGACATGGAACCTCAGTGTGCTCAGTCTCAGCGACTCCCAGCTTTCCGCCCTTGGGCTGCCCGAACCCGTACGTTTTCCCGCTCTTGTCCACAGCCAAGGTGTGGAAGGCGCCGCAGGAGACGTTCATGATCTCTATATCCGCAAGCACCGCCACCTTCATCGGATTGAGCTCTGGCTGCGTGCTGTTGTGTCCCAACTTGCCATATTGCCCATCGCCCCATGTGTATAGCTTCCCGCCGGCTGTGACACATGCGGAGTGGGCGTCTCCTGCTGCGATGAATCTCGGAGTGTATTGGTGAAGCAGCACAACCTCCCTGGGCGCCTTCTGGTCGTTCTCATCCCCGTGTCCGAGCTTGCCCTTGAGACCGTTCCCCCAAGTGAAGACCTCGTCGCTGGTGGTCAGACACATCGAGTGCTCCCTTCCTGCGGCGATCATGCGGACGCTGCGAACACCGTTGTGCTTCTTTATCTCAACGCGCATCGGCAGCATTATGTTGCCCTCGATGTGGCCAAGTCCCAGCGCGCCCTGGGAAGAGTCCCCGCATGCATAGATGGCGCCGCTCTTGGTGAGGAGGAGCAGGTGGCAGGCTCCACAGGCCACAGACTCAATGGGCTCGTAGGCACCCGGATTGTAGAGCAACGAAAGATTCGTAGCGGTGTCGATTGGGCATGTCGCTATCTTCACCGCCTTGTTGTTCTTGCTCATGAAGAGGAAGAGACGCCCATCGTCCAGACGGGCCGCGTTGATGCAATCCTTGATCGCCCTGATGGATACGCCGGCGTGTCGACGATGGGCTGCGAACTCGGCCATCTCGTGGAGGAACATGTCACACTCCTGCGGGGCGAAGTTGAAGACCTCGCGCAGAATCTTCTGCAGATTCGTGTCCTCAATGAACCCCTCGTCGTTCTGCTCGGCAAGAAACTGTTTGCGCAACTCCTTCTCCCGCTTGTGAACTATATCGACCTCGTGCATGAGACCCTCCTCGCCAGGAATGACGGGCTCGGGCCCCTTGCGATCCTCCTCAGGCAGGTCAACGGGCGGCCTGCCGTCCTTCATAATGCTGCTGGAGTTCTGCATGCCTGGCGCTCCGTCTGCCACAATGCGTGACACTCCCGACACGAATCCTGACTTGTCCTTTGACGAAATGTCTATCAGCACCTTCCTCCGCGCCGCCGCATCATCCTTATCAATCGACTCCTGCAACTTCTTGAACAGTTCAAAGTAGCTCGAGCAGCCGCGTTGATCATACTCCTTCTTTATCGCAAGAAGAACCTTGCGGATGTCGTCAATCTTGGAGCCTATCCAAGGTTAGTCGAGAAACGAACCGATGACCTTGGGAGGAGCGGCGGCCACAACGGCGGTAATGGGCCCGCGGGTAGCCACTGTCTTGGGCCGGTAGACGACGCCATCCCAGACTAGACGAAGCGTCCCGTACGGGCTTTCATCGGGGTGGACGGCGGAGTCGAGCTTGGTGAAGTGGTGGTCGGTGTCCTCGCCCCAGACAGCCAGCACGTTGTCGGCTGTGATGGCCACCGCGTGTGTCGTGTTCACTGCTATCAGGTTGTTCATATTGCTCGCTATGTTTTGTTCTGTTTTAAAGCGATGATAATAAGATATAATTATATATCGCTCCGTTATCCCTTTCCCGAAACGACGCTAGGGCTGTCTGCATGCACAAA
>QFZN01005355.1_pt1 | contig 14477 bp, 13 predicted proteins | sample 1740101 | NCBI WGS metagenome assembly QFZN01 (sample SAMN09210849, study PRJNA391713) | Ciliate metagenome, whole genome shotgun sequencing project. | isolation source: combination of 50 Heterometopus sp. ciliate cells from an enrichment culture... | host: Heterometopus sp. ...
ACAGTTTTTTGCTCTTGCAATTTTTTTAATACTCGTTTATAATGAAAACACTTTGTGGGACAAAGTGGGATGAAGTGTTGAAGTGCCCCATAACAATATCAAAAAACTAAGCAAAAGCCAATTCAAATCAAAGTTGCTTTACGTAAATAACAGAGAAGGGGAGGGATAAGCGTGACAGGTGAATTTGAACACACTCTGGATTCAAAGGGACGCCTATCCATACCCGCGAGATTGCGTGAAGAACTCGGCAATATTTTTTATGTTACCCTTTCAATGGACAAGTGCCTTTCGGCATATTCGGCCGAAAGCTGGCAGGTGTTCTCCGAAAAGGTTAATGAAATGCCTTATGTTAAGCAGCGCAAAATGCGTCCGCTGTTTGCCTATGCGGCAAAATGCGATATTGATGCACAGGGACGAATTCTGATTCCGCAAAACCTCCGCGACTTTGCGGGACTTACAAAAGACGTAACTGTAGTGGGCTGCAACAATCATGCGGAATTTTGGGACAGCGGCAGCTGGAACGAGATTTATGTCAAAGAAACCACACCGGAAAACATCGCTGCCGTTATGGAGGAGCTGGAATTTTAAGTGGAATATGGACATTATTCGGTCATGCTTGCAGAGTGCATAGAGGGACTTAATATAAAACCTGACGGGATCTATGTGGATGCCACACTGGGCATGGGCGGGCATTCCTACGAAATAGCAAACAGACTAACGAAGGGCAGGCTTATATCAATAGACCGTGATGCTAAGGCACTTGAGAGAGCGCTGATGAGACTTGAGCCTCTGATTGACAGAATAACTCTTGTACACGGCAATTTTCGTGACATGGATGATATTTTGGACGACTTAGGTGTTGACAAGGTTGACGGAATGCTGTTTGATCTGGGAGTTTCGTCACCTCAGCTTGATGAGTCGGAAAGAGGTTTTTCCTATATGTCTGATGCTCCGCTTGATATGTGAATGGATCAGAATGATTCCTTTACAGCTGCGGATATTGTGATCTCATGGTCAGGTGAGCGAAAAAAACGAAATTTATACGATTTCGGAGAAGAGCGCTATGCTCCGCGAATAGCCGAAGCGATTGTCAGATATAGAGAAAGCAAAAAAATAGAAACAACCTTGCAACTGGTAGATATAATAAAAAGCGCAATGCCCGCTGCGGCTCTCAGGGAAAAGCAGCACCCGGCAAAAAGAACTTTTCAGGCCATTCGAATAGCCGTAAACGACGAATTGGAAGCCGTTTCGGAGGTTCTTTCGACGGCGGCGGACAGGCTGAAGCCCGGTGGACGGCTTGCTGTAATCAGCTTCCATTCGCTAGAGGACAGGATTGTTAAAAACGCAATCACCTCAAGAGAAAACGGCTGTACCTGCCCAAGAGATTTTCCAGTCTGCAACTGCGGATTCGTCCAGTCAATGAAGAGCATATCACGAAAGCCATATGTTCCGCAGGAAGCGGAAATTGAGGAAAATCCAAGGTCAAGAAGCGCCAAGCTTCGTGTTGCCGAAAGAGTATGAGTAATTAGCTTCGGTTATTTAGGGGGAAAAAATGGCTGCATCAGTTAAAAATCCAAGATATAACGCAAGCGCTGTATACGGAAGTCTTGCATTTGATTATAGCAAAGCCGCCCCTTACCAGGAAGGAATGGGCAGACCTGTTGAGAGACAGGTTATTATTCCGGCACCTCCAAAAATAAGAGAAGAAGCTGCCGTAAGAGCCAGGGTTCAGACAAATCAGGCGGTTTCTCCGTTCGCATTGATTGGGTTTGTGTGTGCCGCAATTCTTATTGTGTTCACTTTAATGGCCAAAATTCAGCTTACCTCCGCTACCAATGAAACTGTAAAGCTGGAAAATCAGCTTTCGGAGCTTAAGGTTGCCCAGAACAGACTTTCAATAAACTATGAAAAAGCTTTCAATCTTACGGAGATTGAAGAATACGCCACAAAAAACCTCGGAATGCAGAGACCGAGAGATGAACAGATATATTATCTGGACAGCAGTGTACCAGATAAAGCGGTTGTGATAACAGACAGCGGTGCGAAGAACGGATTCGTCGAAAGACTTTTTGATGCGATTTCGTCAATTTCGGAATATTTTAAGTAGACAAGAGAGTATTATAAAAAGAAAGTTTTTCAATGTCTGGGGGAGTGAGAAAAAATGCCCGATAATAAACAAAATCTGAATTCTCCGAAAACTCCCAATTCAATGATGCTTCGCCGCACACTCTTTATTATGATAGTGTGCGGCATAGTTGCTTTTGCGGTACTGGCAATGCGGCTGCTAAAGCTGCAGGTTTTTGACCATGATTTTTATGAAACCAGTGCAATTGACCAGCAGGTGCGCGAGACTACGGTAACGGCGGCACGCGGAACAATCTATGACACAAACATGAAAATCCTCGCTCAGAGTGCAAGTGTTGAGAATGTATTCATCAGTCCTGCGGAGATTAAGATGTACAATGAAGACCCGGCGCTGATAGCAAAAGGTCTGTCGGAAATACTCGGCGTTAGTTACGACAGCATTTTGGCAAAAACAGCAAACACAAAATCGTGGTATCAGACGATTGCAAAAAAGGTCGAGCCGGAAATTTCTGATAAGGTTCGGGAATTCAAAAACACAAATAACCTCAAGGGCATAAAGCTTGAGGAGGACTCAAAAAGATACTATCCGTACAGCAGTCTGGCTTCCCAGGTTATTGGTTTTGTCGGAACGGATAACAAAGGACTAAGCGGTGTAGAATCCTCTTACAACAATGATTTAACGGGTGAAAATGGAAGAGTTGTGAGAGCAAAAAATGCGGCGGGAACCGATATGCTTTTCACAAGCTTTGAGGACTATTATGATGCTCAGGATGGCAAGGACGTTGTCCTGACTATTGATTCCACTATACAGTACTACATGGAAAAACACCTTCAGCAGGCGGTCCGTGACTACGATGTGCAAAACGGCGCGGCCGCGATAGCAATGGATGTAAACACCGGCGCGATTCTCGGAATGGCCAGTCTGGGTAATTTTGACCTCAATAATTATCAACTAGTAGATGATGCTACTCAGAAAAGTATAAATGCAGAGCAAGATCAAACAAAAAAAAAGGATCTGTTATCTCAGGCTCAGCTTAAACAGTGGCGTAACAAGGCAATAAGTGACACCTATGAACCGGGTTCTACTTTCAAAATTCTCACACTTTCAATGGCGCTTAACGATGGAGTTGTAAAGACCACCGATACATTCTACGATCCGGGCTCGGTTAGTGTCCCGGGAAGAACGACACCAGTAAATTGTTGGAAGGCCGGAGGACACGGTTCACAAACTCTCACACAGGCACTTCAACACTCCTGCAATGTTGCATTTGTAAATATCGGGCTCAGAGTGGGCGAGGAGAGGTTCTATGATTACGCTGAAGCCTTTGGCTTATTTGACTCGTCAAATGATTCAAATGCTCAGTTAACTGGAAAAACCGGTATAGATTTAGGTGGCGAGAGCGGAAGTATCTGGTGGTCAAGGAACACATTCTGCAATCCGAAAAACGAATCACAGCTTGCGTCAGCATCCTTCGGACAGACCTTCAATATCACGCCGCTCCAGCTTATTACTGCGGTTTCTGCCTGCACCAACGGGGGATATTTGATGAAACCCTTTATTGTCAAGGAAACCCTCGATTCGAACGGTACGACGGAAAGCAAAACCGAGCCTACAGTTGTTCGCCAGGTCATTAGTACGGAAACAAGCAAGACAGTCGATTCTATGCTGGAGCAGGTCGTTGGGGATAAAGTTGATGGAACCGGTAAAAATGCGTATGTTGCCGGTTATCGCATCGGAGGAAAGACCGGAACAAGTGAAAAAGTTGCAATGGAGGCCGCGGGAGGCGCAAAGGAGTATATTGTTTCCTTTATAGGCGTAGCACCGATTGATAATCCGAAAATTGCAATTCTGGTCCTTTTGGATAATCCGAGCAGTTCGACGGGAATATATATCAGCGGAGGACAGATGGCTGCTCCTACGGTCGGAAAAATGTTCGCGGATATCCTTCCTTATATGGGCTTTGAGCCGACGTATACCGACGAAGAGCTTAAAACAATCGATAAATCAGTTCCGGATATTGCGGGCATGTCATCAAGCGATGCTTTGGCAAAGCTTACGGCAAGCGGACTTACAGGAAGAGTAATCGGTACAGGCGGTACAGTTACGGCCCAGATACCCGCGGCAAACAGTGTGGTAGCTGCAGGGAGTCAGGTTGTTATTTATTGCGACGCGACACCGTCTGATGATATGGAGATAGTTCCCAATTTAACAAACATGACCTATAGTGTGGCAAGACAGAAACTTGGCTCAAGCGCGCTGTATGTCAGAGCGTCCGGTGCTATTATCAATCCCAACTCCGTTGTTGTTACAACTCAGAGTGTTCCGGCTGGAACAAGGGTCAAACACGGAACGGTCATTGAGGTCTCTGTGGAAGACACAAGCGATCTCGGACGATATTGATACCGGTTTAAAATACATGGGGGTAAAAGCATGAAGCTCAAAGCATTGCTGAAAGACGTTAAGGTTTTAAAAATATTTGCTGAAACTGATACGGAGATAGGCGGTATTAGCTACGATTCCCGCAATACAATAAAAAACGACCTCTTTGTAGCTATAAGGGGCTTTGAAAGTGACGGGCACAAGTTCGTTGGTGCTGCCGTCAATGCCGGAGCGTCGGTTATAATCTGCGAGGAGAGGCCTGTTGAGGAAATACCATATATCTTAGTTGAAAACTCGCGGGAAGCTCTAGCAATAGTTTCGCGTAATTACTTTGGAGATCCGGCCTCAAAGATGACTCTTATAGGTGTCACAGGTACAAACGGCAAGACAACGACCACTATGCTCATTAAGCATGTTTTGGAGGATTTGACCGGAGAAAAAGCTGGCCTTATCGGTACAAATCAAAACATGATAGGTGAAAAGGTTCTCCCGACGGAGCGCACCACTCCCGAATCCTTCGAACTGCAAAAATTAATCAGTCAGATGGCAGTCGAGGGCTGCAAATATGTAATAATGGAAGTCTCCTCACATTCCCTTGCACTTGACAGAGTTGCGGGACTTCGCTTCGAGGTTGCGGTTTTCACAAACCTCACTCAGGATCATTTGGATTTTCACAAGACAATGGAGGAATACGCCGGAGCAAAGGCACTGCTTTTTGAACGCTGTAACAAGGCTGCCATCAACATAGATGATGAATGGGGCGGCTATATGTGCGAGCGAGCAAAATGTCCGGTTTTCACCTATTCCGAAACAAAGCTTGAGGCGGATCTGGTTGCAAAGGACATCAGACTTTCCCCGTCAAATGTCAAATTCTGCGCGCTTGCAATGAACAGCTTGGAAAGAGTCAGCTTAGACATACCGGGAAAATTCTCGGTTTACAACGCAATGTCTGTAATTTCAGCGGGACTGCTTCTTGATTTGCCGCTTAACAAGGTCTGCGAATCGCTGAGAACGGCGAAGGGCGTTCAGGGAAGGGTAGAGGTCGTGCCTACTTCGGAGGATTTTACAATTCTTATCGATTATGCCCACACTCCGGATGCACTGGAAAATGTTATTAAATCCATGAAAGAGGTAACTCAGGGACGGGTAGTCGTAGTTTTCGGTTGTGGAGGTGACAGGGACAGAACAAAGCGCCCGATTATGGGCGAGATTGCGACGTCGCTCGCGGATTTTTCAATAATCACATCCGATAATCCTAGAACTGAAGTGCCGTCTGAAATCATAGCGGAAATAGTTGCCGGTATAAAGGTTCCAAAAAATAGATACAAGGTGATTGAGGACAGAAGAGAAGCCATCGCATATGCTATAGACAGTCATTTGGAGGGCGATCTTATTATACTTGCAGGCAAGGGACACGAAACTTATCAAATAATTGGCAAAACAAAGTACCATATGGATGAGCGGGAAATAGTAGCAGAGCATTTATGCGAGCGGAGAGAGGCATAAAAGGTTTGATAATATTCAGACTTTACTTATGTAGCGGAGTGGAGGAGTAAACCGATGATAGAGAAGCTGATTATGGCTTTTGCCATAGCGTTTTTGGTGGCCGTGGTGGTTGGCAAATTTTTGGTGCCGTGGCTGCGAAGAATAAAAGCCGGTCAGGCAATTAAGGAAAACGGACCGACTTGGCATATGTCAAAAGCCGGAACACCTACAATGGGCGGGATAATTTTTATCGCCGCTGTTGCCTTGGCCTGTATAACCGTGGGCTTCTCATGTATCAAAGAAGGAGATTTATCGCATATCTATGTGCTTCTTTTTGCTTTGGCTTTTGGAGCCATCGGTTTTATTGATGACTACGAAAAACTAAAGAAAAAACAGAATCTTGGATTGACCGCGGGAATGAAGTTCCTCCTGCAGGTTGCAGTTGCTGCGCTATTTGTGTTTTTGCTGAGAAGCACAGGAAAACTGAATCCGAATCTATACATTCCGTTTTTCAATATAAACCCGATTCCAATGCATGAATGGCTTTATTTTGCGTTTGTTATTTTCGTGATTGTAGCCACTGTAAACGCTGTTAATCTTACGGACGGAGTTGACGGACTCGCGACAGGAACATCGATTCCGGTATTTATATTCTATTCCGCAGTTGCTTTTATTTGGGGTAAGGATTACCTTTCACTCGGGATATTTGCCTCAGGCATGCTTGGCGGACTTTTTGGATTTCTTATTTACAACTTTAATCCTGCAAAGGTATTTATGGGCGATACAGGCTCACTGTTTTTGGGCGGTGCTGTTGCGGGAATGGCGATTGCATTCAATATGCCTTTGATAATTGTAACCATTGGCATTCTATATATTTTGGAAGTGCTGTCTGATGTTATTCAGGTCGGCTATTTCAAACTGAGCCATGGAAAAAGAGTTTTCAAAATGGCACCCTTCCATCATCATCTTGAAATGGGAGGATGGTCAGGCAAGAAATGGTCTGAAAAACAGCTTTTCACTTTGTTTACAGGCATATCTGCTTTCTTCGCAATCATATCCTATTTCGGAGTTCGAGGCAGATTCGGTGCATAAAGTTGGGGATAAACCATACATCAGGTTAAAGGAGGTAAAGCAGTGCAAAGCAATACAATTGCCCAAAACAAAAATGTTGTCTTGAAAGACCACAGCCGAGATTTAAGCATTTCCCGCGGGCCTGTTGATATACCGTTTATGTTAGTCACACTGCTGCTTCTTGCAATTGGCGTAGTAATGGTTTTATCGGCAAGCTATGCAAGCGCTTACTATGATGTTTCAAAGGAAACGGGCGGCAACGCTACATACTATTTCGCAAGACAGTTGGTATTCGCGTTGCTCGGCATTGGCGTAATGTATATAGCTTCACGTTTTCCGCTCAGCGTTTACCGCAAGTTTTCGTTTTTGGTGCTTGGAATTTCAATCATACTTTTAATGGCGGTTCTTGTGGTAGGTACTAAGAGCAACGGCGCAAGGCGATGGATATTGATAGGGGGCCAAAGCATTCAGCCCTCAGAAATCGCAAAAATCGGTGTTATACTGGCATTTTCAACGCTTATCTGCAGATATAAGAACCTTATGGGTACCTTTAAGTATGGCGTTGTGCCATTTGTTTGCATTCTTGCCATAATAGTCGGCCTTTTGTTTTTGGAGCCTCACCTTTCGGCTTCGATTATCATCATTGCCCTTGGTGCGATAATGATGTTTATCGGCGGCGCCAGATTGTTTTGGTTTGTGGGCGGACTTGTCGGAGTGAGTGGACTGTTTGCCCTTGCGGTAACAGTTTTGCAATACTCGTCGGAGCGTATTTCCGCCTGGCGGGACCCGTTCGCTGATACAGGCGATACGGGCTATCAGATTGTTCAGTCGCTGTATGCTATCGGAAGCGGCGGACTTTTTGGCTTGGGATTGGGTCAAAGCCGACAGAAATACCTTTACCTTCCCGAAGAGCATAACGATTTCATTTTCTCGGTTATCTGTGAGGAACTCGGATTTATCGGAGCAACCCTGATATTGGCGCTTTTCGCAGTTCTCGTAATACGTGGTTACTGGATAGCACTTCATGCAAGAGACAGATATAGTTTTCTCGTCTGCACGGGTGTTACCTCACTTTTGGCGATTCAGGTAATTCTGAATGTAGCTGTCTGTACGAACCTTGTTCCCTGTACGGGAATTTCACTTCCGTTTTTCAGCTATGGCGGATCCGCATTGCTCATGCAAATGGCGGAGATGGGTATTATTTTGAGCGTTTCACGAGATATTCCTGTGAAAAAGATAGTGAATAAAAGGGAACAGGACGGACTATGAAATTGTGTCGATAATGAACAATAAGGCAGGAGAGGAGATACGATTACTGCTATGAAATTTTTGTTTACCTGTGGCGGAACCGCCGGTCATATTAATCCCGCTTTAGGGGTAGCACAGAGACTTAAGGAGCTCATGCCGGACTGCAGCATCCTCTTCGTAGGTGCGGACGGCAACATGGAAACTGAGCTTGTGCCTCGCGAGGGCTTTCAGATAAAGACAGTAAAAATTACCAATATCAGCCGTCAACTCAGCAGAGAGGGCATCAAACACAATGCAGACACAGCGAAAAATGTCCTGACCTCCATACCTCAGGCAAAGAAAATCATCCGCGAGTTTAAGCCGGATGTTGTAATTGGCACAGGGGGTTATGTTTGTTTTCCAGTTTTTAAGGCGGCACAGAATCTGAAAATACCGACAGTGATTCACGAGAGCAATGCAGTGCCGGGACTCACGACAAAAATGCTTGCCGGAACAACCGACAGGATTTTAGTGGGTTTCGAAGAAAGCATACAGTATTACAGACATAAAGAGAGAGTAGTCGTTACCGGCACACCTGTCAGAAAGGATTTTAACTGTGCCGACAAAAAGGCCGCGAGAGAAAAGCTCGGGCTTGATCCCAACAAACCGCTAGTTGTATCGGTCTGGGGCTCACTAGGCGCTGCATTTATGAACAAAACCATGGTGGGTTTCATTGAAAAAGCACTTGGAAACCCGTCCTTTGGACTAATACATTCAGCCGGCAAGGGTGGGTACAAGCAGATGCTTGAAAATATGAAAGAAGCCGGAATCAAAAACGCAAAAGAACGTGGAATGGATGTTCGCGAATACATATACGATATGCCGCTTGTTATGGCGGCAGCGGATTTGGTCGTATGCCGCAGCGGAGCTTCAACCTTGAGTGAGCTTGCTGTTCTGGGCAGACCCGCAATCCTAGTTCCTTCTCCCAATGTTACCAATAACCACCAGGAAAAAAACGCGAGAGTGCTCGAAAAAGCCGGCGCCGCCGTGGTAATTCCGGAAAGTGAGATCACAGACGATAAGCTTTTAGGTTCGGTGTCGTTGCTCATCGGACGTGCTGATACACTTGAAGCAATGTCTGAACAGATGAAAAAAATCGGAATCAGCGATGCTACGGATAGAATTGCTAAAATTATACTTGAACTCGCAAGCAACTGAAAATTGTAATATTGCGGTGAGGAGGTTTTGGGCAAAAACAGAGCATAGGATTGAGGAATACTGTATGTATTCCGATTGACGACAATGCAGTATTGCACAAAACAAACCGCCAATATACATAAGTATGAGATGCTACAAAGTTCTAATGCTTGCAAATAAGCAGTGAGAAAACTCGCACAGAAAATATACCTGACATTGCGGGAAATATGTGCGGAACAGGAAGGCTGTTCCAAATGTGTGATACCAATATAGATTTTGGAATTATCACATTTTGCAGTTTCTGCATAGTATGGCGTAAAATCCACTGTGCGGAGGGGTAATAATGAGCATTTGGAGAGTATCGGGCGGAAAAAAGCTATACGGGGACATTAAGATACAGGGATCAAAAAACGCGGTGCTTCCAATTATGGCAGCGGCAATTATAACCGGCTGTGAAACGGAGCTGATCAACTGTCCGCGTCTGAGTGACGTTGAAGCTGCAATGAGTATTCTGCGTTATCTGGGCTGCAAGGCAGAGCGCGACGGTGATACTGTATATATAGATTCAAGGGGGATGAACCGGACGGATATCCCTCATGACCTTATGCGCGAAATGCGTTCATCGGTAATATTTCTCGGAGCGATTCTGGCACGTGCTCACAAGGCTGAACTGTCATATCCCGGCGGTTGTGAGCTTGGTCCACGCCCCATAGATTTGCATTTGGAAGCGCTGAGAAGTTTAGGTGCTGAAATTAACGAACAGGGCGGAAGCCTAACCTGTCGTGATAACGGACTCAAGGGTACGGGAATAAATCTGTCTTTTCCGAGCGTCGGAGCCACTGAAAACGCAATGCTGGCCGCTTGCGGCGCAGAGGGTGAAACGATTATTACAAATGCCGCAAGAGAGCCGGATATAGTTGATTTGCAGGTTTATTTGAGCAAATTGGGGGCATCTGTCAACGGCGCGGGAACTTCCACGGTAACAATTTCAGGGTTTATGCCACAAAAACAGGTCGGTCACAGAGTAATGACAGATCGCATTGCCTCGGCGACCGCGCTTTGCTGCGCTGCCACTACGGGGGGAAGTGTCACGCTGAAGAGCGTTGATCCGGCTGATTTCGAAACAGTAACCAGCGCTCTGGAAAATATGGGCTGTGATATAGAACGCAAATCAAACTCGGTCAGGATAACCGTTAGCAATAGGCTGTGCTCTCCGAAACCAGTAGTTACGCGTCCATATCCCGGCTTCCCAACGGATGCTCAGCCACAGCTTATGGCTGCTTGCCTAAAGGCGAAAGGTACATCAGTTTTTACGGAGAATATTTTAGATAACCGTTATCGCCACGTTCAGGAGCTTTGCAGGATGGGTGCCGATATAAGTATAGTCGGCAGAGTTGCCGTTGTGACAGGTGTTGAAGAGCTTCTGGGTGCTCAGGTTTCTGCGACAGATCTTCGCGGAGGAGCGGCTCTTGTTGCCGCGGCTCTGGGAGCTAAAGGCGAAACGACAATTTATGATACCGGACATATTGCGCGCGGCTATGAGGAATTTGATAAAATGCTTATGAGCCTTGGCGCGGATATAAGATATGAAGCATAAGGATCGGCAGGCAATATTTTTGCCCCGCAAAGCCTGCCGACGATAGCATGGAGGTTCAAATGTCCACCTCAAATGAAAAAAAAACAAAGAACAAACACGTTGGCTCGGGATTCGTTTTCAGTACACTTTCGTTCATAGTTATCTGCGCCGCGCTGGTGTTTGGCATGAGCGTCTTTTTTCGTGTGTCAAATATCGAGGTGAGCGGCGCGGATCACTATACGGAAAGCGAAATTGTTGAGGCTTCGGGAGTAAAAGTAGGGGACAACCTTATGTTTGTTAACCGTGAGGCTGTTCAAAACAGATTAAGCACCGAACTGATATACATAGGTACAGTAAAGGTTAGCCGAAAGCTTCCGAATACGGTGGTGATTGATGTCAGCGAAAGCGGAACGGTTGCTTCTGTTAATACGGATTCGGGCATCTGGCTGATTGATAAAAACTGTAAGCTTCTGGAAAAATTCGATACAGCAGACACTACAACATATATACAAATCAGTGGTATTTCCGGAGTGAAACCGCAAAAGGGAAGCTTGATGTCAGTAAGCCAAGAGGATCAGCCGAAAGAAAAATGTCTGAGCGATATTCTCTGTGCTCTGACTGACAGTAACATGCTCTCAGACGTGAATTCTGTTGATGTCAGTAATGTAACAAACGCGGAATTTAAATATCTGAATAGGTTCACGGTTAAGCTCGGAAAGAACCAAAACCTCGATTATAAGTTTGAATTGCTGCTCGGGGCTGTATCAAAGTTGGAATCCGATAAAACCGGAACTATTGACCTTTCACAGGATAAGAAAGCGCAATTTAGCCCATACTGATGAAAATTAATGAAATATGATGATTACAGCCATAAATTGCTAAATAATTTATTGGTTCACATAATATATTTACAAAGAATACTTGACCAAAAGCTAATTTCGTTATAAAATGTAGCGGATAGTTGAATAATTAGCCTGAACTACAGTTTTAGTTCAGATTTATAAAAAATATGGGAGGCTATGAATATGTCGTTTCAGCTTGAAACCGGTCCCGAAAACGTAGTAACAATAAAGGTTGTTGGTGTTGGCGGTGCGGGGAATAATGTTGTTAATAGAATGGTAAAATCCGGAACGAAGGGCGTTGAGTTCATCGCCATCAACACGGATAAGCAGGCTCTTTCTGTTTCAAGCGCAACACAAAAAATACAAATCGGCGAGAAGTTGACTCACGGACAGGGTGCCGGATCTGATCCCGATATCGGTAAGCGCAGCGCGGAGGAAAGCCGAAATAATATTGCCAAGAGCTTTGAAGATGCCGACATGGTATTTATTACTGCAGGTATGGGTGGCGGAACTGGCACAGGTGCAGCACCGGTCGTTGCGGATATTGCTCGCGAATCAGGAATACTTACAGTCGGCGTTGTAACGAAGCCTTTCAGCTTTGAGGGCAAACGCAGAATGGATCAGGCAATTCAGGGAATAAATGACCTGCTCGGAAAGGTTGACTCCCTTCTTATAATTCCCAATGACCGTTTGAAATTTGCTACAGATCAGCGTGTAACCTTCGCAAATGCGTTTGAAATTGCGGATGATGTTCTTCATCAGGCGGTTACAAGTATTTCAGATCTCATCAAGAACACAGGCTTCATTAACCTCGACTTTGCCGATGTTACAACCATTATGAAGGATGCAGGTTTTGCTCATATGGGTGTCGGACATGCTGCCGGCAAGGGCAAGGCTGAGGACGCTGCGCGCGCAGCTGTTGCTAGCCCGCTTATGGAGACCTCTATCGACGGAGCAAGAGGTGTACTTATCAACATTACCGGCTCAATGGATATGGGACTTGAAGATGTTGAAGCTGCTGCAAACCTTGTCCAGGCTGCGGCTCACCCGGAGGCAAACATAATCTTCGGTGCCACATTTGATGATACTATGGACGATGAAATCCGTGTCACGGTAATCGCAACAGGCTTTGATGACGGTCCTGTTAAGAGACCCGGAGATGCAAAGAAGGAGCGCGAGCCTTCAAATCCGCAGGGGCTTTTTAGTGCGGCTTCAGAGATGGCAGGAGTAAACCAAAACAGAGTGCCTTCCCAGCCTGAGGTCCAAAAGAAGGAAGAAGATCCCTTCGATAGTATTTTCAAAATATTTAATTCGAAATAATTTTAGCTTGAAACGAATAACTCCCTCCGCCTGAGGTGGCGGGGGGAGCTATTTGCTCTTAAGCGGGGATTCTCGCGTATTTTTAATTGGGGGGATTCGTTTTGAAGAAAGCTCACAAAAATACTCAGTTTTTAATCTACACTGAAGAGCTTTTAGAAATATACATGAAGAATCATGTCGCCCGTTCGGCGGCGGAACTCTCCTACTATCTGACATTGTCAATTTTCCCGACACTGATTTGCGTTCATGCAATATTAGCGCAGTTTGTACCGGGCATTTCGCTTACGTTAAGTGGATTTAAGGGCTTCATGCCGGCCGAGACGCTCAATACAATAGCAGAATATTTAAATTATGTTGCGGCTCACAGCAACAGGGCTTTGCTGACAGCCGGAATTTTGGGTATGGCAACAACATCTGCCGCGTCTTTTCGCGCTATTCACAGCATAATGGGTGAAATACAGGGCGTATCGCGGTTTCACGGTGTATTCGCGCTATTTTTCAGTTTCGTATTTTCGCTTGCTTTCTTGGCGGCAATTTATTTTGGGGCGATAGTCATGGTAGCCGGAAACTGGCTGATAAAGTTTGTCGGTGAAGCGTTTCCTTTTGTTGCCGGACTTGAATTGTGGAGCTTACTGAGATTCCCATTGATGTTTGTTATATTTGTCCTCATTATTTACGGAATCTATCGTATAACAGCACCGCGTGATGTTCACGATAATATTTTCTCTGGTGCGTTTACTGCCACAATTATCCTTGTACTTGTCAGTGTTTTATTTTCATGGCTTATCAGCATGTCTACGAAATATCCGCTGATTTACGGATCGTTGGCATCAATCATAATCTTTATGCTTTGGATAAATATGTGCGGGCAGATTCTTATCATGGGAAACGCTCTGAATGTGGTGATGAGGCGGCATGAGCATTGAGTAAAAAAGAAAATGACAAAAGCAAAGAACAAAAGTCAGAATAGTTAGAAGCAGGAGCCGAACTTGAAATCGGCTCCTTTTTTACGTCAAAAAATGTTGTTCCGGATAAAAAGCATTTGGACTTGCAGCGCTAACATAAAATGTACAAATAAGCGATGGGGGGACGAAAAATGCTGGCGAGTGCTTTCATGTTCTTGGTGAGCAACGCATTTCTGATGTTGCGCCTGGGTAAAATCACAGGTTCTTTTCCATAGCCGCTCAGCGCGAAAGACGAGGAAATATATCTTGTACTTTGGGCTCAGGGTGATATTGAGGCGCGGAACAAACTAATTGAGCACAATCTCCGTCTTGTTGCTCACATTGTAAAG
>QFZN01005367.1_pt1 | contig 14465 bp, 11 predicted proteins | sample 1740101 | NCBI WGS metagenome assembly QFZN01 (sample SAMN09210849, study PRJNA391713) | Ciliate metagenome, whole genome shotgun sequencing project. | isolation source: combination of 50 Heterometopus sp. ciliate cells from an enrichment culture... | host: Heterometopus sp. ...
CCCCTCAAGCAAGTTTCTGGAGAGGTTCAGCTCAATCAATATCGTATGTGAAATCGTAGTATCACGCCTTATTGCGGCTGAAGAATCATTGCAGCCAGCTCTCGGTTGACCAGCATCCGCAGCAGTACAATCAGTCTCGAGTCGCCCTCCCGTCCTGTCAGTCCTTCGTACCTTACGATCAAAGCTTGTGCCACCGCCGAGAGAACCTGCAGGATCAGCACGTCGAAGCCGAATGCGATCACAAATGTATACACCATCTGGTACGTGTCCTCTGTCCGCTTCCCCGACGCCCACAGGTTTGCTAAAATGAAGGAGACCGCCGCGAGGACGCCGACGAACGCCATTGCCACGATGTTCATCACCCAGAGTCGCATCTGCGCCTTCTTCCTCATTATGTTCTCTTCCTCGTTCATGCTGACACTCCTACCCCCGAGACTGGTGAAATCGACCGGTAATACGTGACCATCTCGCTGCGAAGAAGACACTTCAACAGGGGAATGAGCATGTTTGCGATCAGGCTGGCGACGAAGCCGTAGCCCACCCACAGTCCTGCGGGAAGCGAATCCTTCTATATCTCGCGGTTATTCCGAGGGAATGATACATGGACGTAGAAGACGCTCGAGAAGAAAACGACCAGCGCCGCCCGTGTGTACAGCAGTCCGATTCTCTTCAATCTCGGGAGTTCTTCGGATGCATATGCGAATATTCCTGTGTACTCGTGGGCAACCTACGGGGAGGGTTACGCGATCAGTATGCATACCAGCATCATCCGAATCGTGCTCACGTCGTTAACAGGAGCAGAATCCGAGTCCCCACTGGAGACACGGACCAGCTCGGGCTCGTGGGCGTCGACCTCGACCTGGACAACGTCGGCCATGCCTTCGAGGTCTGGGGGCTGCTGGGCCGGGGCCTCGGAGGTCTGTTCCGACTTTTGCTTGCACTTCCGTCTGCGTCTGAACTGTCGCGGCCGAGATCCTTCTCCGCCGGGGACTGGCACCGCAACCGTGTCAAATGCATCCCGGCCTTTCTGTTCGGGCTCTTCCTCAGTGTTCTTACGGTCCTCTTTCCCCCTCCGCCGGAAGGCATCGTCGGCCCTCTTCTCCTCCTCCGTAACAGGCTCCACCTTGGTAAGTTCCTTCGGCTCTCCTGAGGCGGAGACGGCCAGCGAAGCCTGGGCCGAACTGGCACATGCAGCAACAGAGGCGCTGCCTTGCTTTTGCGCCTGGTTGCTCTCTGGCTGCAGCGATGCCTCGTTTGGTTCTGCAAAGGTGCATTCCTGGAAGAGCGACCGCTGTTCCGCATACGACTTGCTGTGTCGCAGCTCCGTGAGCTCGCGTTCAGACTTTTCCTTGCAGTAGGCCCAGAGGCTGAGGTAGGCGCAGACAATAGTGAAAGAGATGGTAAACCAGAAGAGCGGGGACCGGTGCACGGAGTACATTCCGACTTTGACGCCAAAAATGGTTGAGTCCGCGCTCTCCTCCGTTGGCAGCACATACGCTCCTCCCGCTGGCATCCCCATCACAAAGTCCGTTAAGTGATAAGCCTGACAGTATCCGATGCCATTGTCAACGTCGATGGAAGAGAAGTTCATGCCGGAGACCGAGTACGCGCCGGAGGAGTTGTTGTAGTACAGGCAACGAAGGGCGGTCAGATCTTCCGCACTGATGGCCGGAATGTCGAGCGGGAAGCTGACACCGACAGGGGAAGATAGGTCGCTGACGTTCACTTCTGCGCCGGCCAGCGTCCTCACCGAGATCGAGACCACGTTTGACCTCGTCCGTGCGTAGTCCGCTATCCACGTGTATATCGGCGTCTTCCACTCGACAACCGAGAGGACGAAATACTCGTCAGAGTCGTTCAGCATTATTCGGGTCGATGGGAACACGATGTTGCTCATATTAATTGAGACCCCGAGCGAGCCGCGGATTATCCCGGATCGAACCCGGAAGCCTTGCGTTTCGGTCTCCACGGTCTCGTTCCCGTACCGCAGCTTCACGGCCTCAAGTTGTTTTTCAACCAGTCGCCTCGCCAGCACTGTGAGTTGCTGCTCGTATTCGGTTTGTCCCGCGCTCCCATTGGAAAGTGGCACGATTCCCTCGATCGCCTCCGCAAGCTCTTCCTTTGATCTGCTCGTAGAAAGGGTGCAGTCCATCAGAACGTTGCGAGCCATGGCCCGAACGGTGGAATTGAGAAGGTCCCGCTTGCTTACCACGTTTAGCACAGTCTGGAAGGCCACGTCGTTCCTTGCGTCCGAAGGCTCGGTAGGGAGGAAAGTGGCAGTGTCAGAGAGGATCAAATATGCAAGCTGGGTCTGCAGGGCAAATTCCGAGTCAGAAATGCTGCAGTTCGATCGTTTGGCGTAATCCAGGTTGCACACGCAGTTCCCGTTGCTCAGTAGCCCCTGATTGTTGCACACCACTGTTCCGGTCTGCGTTGTGATGATTCTGCTGGCGTTCACCTCGCTAAGGAGCAAGCTTCCCACCACCGCTTGCCTGAGTCGGTCCAGCGGGTTATTCGGGTCCGCGCTGTCCCTTAGCGCTTTGTACTGTTCAAGCACCGTATCCTCAGAATCTATCGGGGGCTCACAGTGGAACCCTGTCTTCGCCTCGACGTATCCGCCGCGAGAGTTGTATACCCGCACGAGGGCGACCATGGTGAAATCTGTGGTCTCCAGTCCGCTGGGGAGCTGTGTGAGCACGGAAGAGGACTCGGTTCGTGGGGAAATCAGTATGGGAACAGCGGTGTCTGGTTTGAGGATGTAGAACGCGTAGGACAGCTTTCCTCCTTGGGGGTCGAGGAAGCCGTCCGCAGACAGGGTGAAGTTGGTGCTCCACGACTCGCCCTCCGTGGGATCGATCGTGAGAGCCCCTGCGACGGGCAGCGGCGAGGCGGATATCCAGAGGCAGCCGAGCGCGGAGATGCCGGTGGACTTCCGGGTCGCGGTGACCGATACCTTAAAGTCGTATCCGCTTGTGAAGTTCACGTTCCCCACCACGACTCGCACGAAGTCGTTGTTATTGTTCCCGAAAATGCAGCCGCCGGAACAGCAGCTCTCGACCGACCAGCTGAACGTGTAGTCCGCGAGCCTCTGGCCAACGAGGGTCGCATTCAGCGTAATCACGTCACCGAGCTGGACCGTGTCGTTCGGCCCTGATATCGACACCGACGGACCGTTTGCGTAGGAGATCGTGACCAGCGCCGTCGTGGATGCGACCGCAGTGTTCGCGCTGTCGGCGATGGTCAGTGTCCACTTCATTCTCGTGTCGGGGGCAAACGAGGATTTGGCGAAGGCAATGACTGCTGTGCTGTACGCACCCAGGGTTGAGCCGTTCTCAAATGTGCATGGCGAGCCTTCCGGAATTTGCAATTCGCATGTCCAGCTGTAGCTCAAGAGAGTGGTGCTGTTGTCGGCTATACACTTTATCTCAGGGGAGATACGATCGTAGGACTGGCTGCCGAGGATGGTGAGGCCCGCGTCTTCAGGAATGATCTGGGATGCCGGAGAGGCCACAGCCCGCAGATTGGACCGGCGCGAGTGGATGACAAAGGCAGAACTGTTGACCGTGCTCCCAGTGCTGACCTGCTTGCATGTCGCGGTAAAGGCATAGTCGACTCCGCCGCGCATTTTGCCCGCCGGAATGTGCAGAATGCGGTCCGCAGTCTCGCCCATTGTGATTTCTGAGATGTTGAGCACACCAGCCGTGCTCATCTGCAGATACACCACGGAGAAGTCCGAAGCGTTCGGATAGACAACGCCGCACCTGCGGAGCCCGGGAAGCGTGCGGATAAGTACCTCCTCTGTTCTCTCAACACTCAGCACGCCATCCGCGTCGAGCCCTTGAATGTTCATGGTGGCCATCCAGCCGCTCATCGTGGAGAACGCCGCACTGCTCGCGTAGGACCGATTCTGGAAATTCGTGACCACAAGCGCCAACGTGTACTTCGCGTCTGCCAGCAACGTGCCTGCCGGAACTGTGACCATATACGTGCTCTCATCCTGGCGTTCCAGCTCCGACAGCGCCCAGTTCATGCTCTCTTTATTCGAAAGGACGATAGCATCAGAACTGCTGCTGACGAGCAAGGAAACGGTGAGCCCAATTGCGGAGTACGGCCGATGAAGTCCGCCGGCCAGATTCTTGACCCACACAGTGAGTGCGTCGCAATACGGAACCACGGAGAGAACTGCGATCTCCCCATATACCGTCTGACTTGATATATCTGGCACTATAAGCGACCCTTCGAAAGTTTCTGTGCAGGAGGATGAGTCGGCTGAAAGGATCCCGCTGACGAGAGGAAGCACTGTTCCTGCGGCGATTCCGTTGTCGGAGCCAAGGGAGAGGACCAGACTTTTCCCCTGGATCACGCAGGAGTACGCGGAGGAGCCAAAGAGCGAGGTGTAGTTGGAGAATAGCGTGGTGCAGAGGTCGATGGAAGGTATTCCGGCGACGGTGAGGTCGCGAGAGAACCTGAAGGTCAGCGTCATGTAGTCGGAGGAGAAGGCGTTCAGGCTCGAAACGTGTTGCGGCGAACAATGGCACTCGCTCTTGTGGGTAGGACTACCATTCTCGCACCACCAGCCGAGCTCAATCCTGCAGTTCCCGTCACAGCCATCGCCCACGGCCGTGTTCCCATCGTCGCACTCCTCGCCGTTCAGCCCGTAGAACTTCCCGTCCCCGCACTTTGGTGTGCAAATCGACGGGCCGCTGGGCGGAAGCATAGCGCAGGTGAAATCGGCCTCGATAAGACAGTCTTTGCCACATCCATCCCCAGAGTTCGTGTTCCCGTCATCACAGGTCTCGGGATCCTGCACAGTGCCATCGCCGCAGAATTTGTTCTCGACACACAGGTGTGCGGACGAGAGCAGGTAGCCGGTTTTGCAGCTCGTGCATTGGCCTGACGGGCATGTCAAGCAGTTAGATGTGCAAGAACTGCAGATCTTGCTTGAGGAAGGAGTAGGATAGGACCCGGCGGGACAGGAGCCGAAGCAGGACTGTGGGACGAAGTAGTACACCGCGTTGCGGACACAGTAGGTCTCGATGCCGGCGGAGGGTGGGACGTCGCAGATTGTGGAGTCAGAACTGCACTTCCGGCATGTTGGGTTGTCGCAGCCCGCCAGTCCGGCGACGTTCGGGTTCTTGATTGGCTTATACTCGCGTTCCAGCAGATCCTTCCTGAAGCCCTGATCCGAGGAGCTGGACACGCATGCGCCGCTCTTCAGATACATGCCGAGACTGCAAGACTTGCAGTATGCTTGGGTGGCGCAGTAGTTGCAGTTGCTCGTACATATCAACGCGCAGGGAACCAGCCGATTGCTGTTCCCCAGCAGGTCCTCAGTGTCCTGATAGTGTTTTGAGAACGCGAGTCTCCCCTCCAGCTCCGAGTCGTACAACCAGTTTACGTTTCCCAGCGAGAAGTCCTTCGACTTTTCCACCGGACCCGCGGCATACAGCGAGGTGTCGTGCAGCAGCGTCCCAGAGTTTTCCTCTAGTGGCCAGTAGCTCACCAGGTCCGGGTGCAGGCTCGGGTAGTCGATCCTATGACGAGATAGCGAAAAGAGAATAGTACGGATCCATGAGATCGGCTGAGGCCGTGAACGGAGCCGAGGAGTCCACCCGCACTGTCTGCAGATACTTCCGCCAGAGGCTCACGTGCATGAATCTTCCGTTATTCAGGAATATGGTCAGCGACTTGTCGGAGTAATACGTGGAATTCGCGTCGGTTCCGGTCGGAGGCGTTTGCACAGCCAGCGGAAGACTCAGCAAGACCGGAATGTGTTCGACGAAGAAACTCCCACGGGCGTAAGAGTGGCCCACACTGATATGGTACCAGACGGTCGTAGCAAGCGAGGCCACATACTCGACGTGGCTTCCCCCAGCGTCCATGGGGGCGGATATCTGAATCGAAGTGCTCACGCCCGTCGTCTGCACCGTGAAAAGCTGTGTGATCTGCATGACCGTCAATCCTGCCGTCGTCAGGTCCGCGTATTTCACCCATGCCTTGAAGGTCCAGTCGCGAAGAGGGCCATCGTAGAGGATGGGAAGTGAGGAGCCGGAGCTGGAGAATCCAAGAGTTTTCTTGGCAGCCCGACAGACGTCCAGCGCCGGGTCGTAGACCTGCGAGAATCCGCAAACCGTCGGGAGGATTTCCGTCCGGGCCCAGAATGGCGGGATCCGAGTTGTTGTTGCAGCCTCGAAGTCGCTGATGTCCGATGGGCTCGTTATGTAATAATCGTAGAGTATGACTCCGCGGGCCTCGTTCAGCGGGAAATAGCCCTTAAGATTGAAGTTCATGCCGTTCATGTGCCACTGGAAGTTGTGCATCTCGTAGTGGACCCGGGAGGCAGGTCTGTATTCGTTCCAGAAGTGGAGCTCGCGGAGGTAGCCGGTGAAGCCGTTGGAGGCGCTGCTGAGGGTGCAGGAGGAGAAGGCACTGTTGATGATCACGTTCGCGCCTGTGCCCGCCTCCGACCCGTTCACGTACAAGCAGCTCTTTCCTGCCAGTTCCGAGTTGGCGACTCCCACGTGCGTCCACGTCATGATGGGACTGACAGCCGAGGCCACGGACGAGGATGCGAAATCGGTGCCGTTGAAAACCGTGGCATTGAACATTCCAGTGCTCTCATACCGGATGGTGAAGTAGTCGGTGCTCGCTATTTGCTGGTACCCGGACGAGGTGTTGACCAGCTTTATCCATAACTCGGTCGTGAAGTTCTGTTCCAGTAATCCTGTGGTCACCGTTATTGGGTGCGTCTTGCCGCGAACAAACATTAAGGACCTGTGCAGGTCGTAGCAGCGGCCAAGATCCGAGTCGTAGACCTCATGCTGCTCGCACAGCTGCGGCTGGGCCGCCTCATTCGTCCACGCCGCCCCCGAGTTAGTGCTGTCCGTGTCAAGAGACATGGTCCTCTTCAGCAGATCCAGCGGGTCGGTGTCACTCGCGGCAGCAACAGTATAAATCGCTTTCACGTGGTTAATGGCGTAGTCGTTGAAGGCGTAGTTTGGGTACTCATTGAGAGGGAAGTAGTAGCGCATGTAGCCAACGAAATCCCAGGGACTTCCGCGCCGGTAAGCCTCGATAAGAACTTCCGGCCGGCTCAGCGCCGCCCCCAGGATCTTGGCTTCTCTTATGCCGACCAGAGAGGAATCGGAGAGGAGCTGCAGCGACACGTAGGCGCCGACGAATGGGAGCACGGTAGCCTACATAGATCTCGAATGAGAAAAAGGGATACAGTGTATTCGTTGAGGGAGGTGACGAGGGCGCCGTTGAGGTAGAGTTTGCGGTAGTTGGAGCCGCGGACGAAGGCCACGGAGTTCCAACGGTCCGCGGACAGCTGGCTCCCCTTGGGCACAGTTTTGTAGTCGTTATATGTGATTGTCGTGGTGGGGTTCATCGTGAGGTCGATACCCAGTGTGAATATGTAGTAGCCGTTCCACTGTATGAGCACTTTGGCGGAGGGGGTGAGTCTGATCCAGAGCATGAAGGTCAGCTCGTTGTAGGTGTAGGTCTCGCTAGAAACGCTGAACCGTATCTCGCCCTTATCCCTCATGGCAAGCGACACGCTGTCCCGCACCTGCGGCGACAGGTTGCTGTTCGATATCACCGTGCTGTCAGTCTGGTTGCACCAGTAGTTCGCGTCAACCGCGATACTATTCCCAGAAATCCGCTCGATGATGCTTGTACCCGACGACTCGTCCATGGGCAGGTAGTACAGTAATCCGGGAGCGTGTCTCGATCTCTGGACGAACCTCTCGCCGCGGAGTTGTCCGGGCGAACTGTATCGCCCCCAGACCCGGAACTCACGGATTCCCGCCACGAACCGCACTGCCGGGACCAGCGAGGGAATCGCCCCGAAGACCAGATTATTTCCCAGGTAGTTAGGCAGACCCGAGATCGTCCCGGCCGCCAGAATCGGCGCTGACTCATCCAGCATGAGGAAGCACTTGATTTCGTTAAGGCCAATCACGCCGGCGACGTAGATCCAGCCGTAGAGTTGGTCCGTGGTTAGTGCAGCCGAGGTCATGGTCAGCGGGGACCCGGTGTTCACGGTAAATGTGGCGGCGCTCGTGCTGAGAGTGAAGGTGAAGTGGTTGGCTTGGGTGATGAGTGTGACCACGGAGGTGGAGGTAGGGGAGTAGATGCGGGTCCAGAACTCGATGGTCTCGGATTCTGCAAACGGGCCGGGAGATGTGGCCGAAATGTAAGAGGCTGTCACGGAACTTATCACGATGCGGCCTCGGGGCACTATTCGGGATGGGAGAAGACACGGATACCGATGCAGACGTTGTCCGCGGGGCTATAGACATAGGGAGTCCGACAGATTCTGAGGTCACCCTGGGCGGTCCAGAGCTCGCGGGAATATTTTGTCACAGTGAGGGCGATGTCGGTGTCCTGCACCCGCTCGTGCACGTATTGTCCCATCCGCTCTCCCATGGGCAGGTAGAGGACCAGACTGCGGTCCCGCAGGGGGTCAAGAGTTCGGTGCATGTCCTGCTTCAGCTCAAAGACGGTGCGCGTGCCGTTCCACAGCCTGATCTCTTTGAGCTTCCCGTAGATTATGTTCATGGTGGAGAACTCGCCCACGGTCAGCGCGCAGGAAGGGATAACGGCATACACTGCAAGCGTGTCCGAGTCCATCCGTGCGCCGTTCTTGTACCCGTAGATTCTCCCAGAGGAAACGTCGTTCACGAATGCGTAGTGATTCCACCTGCGCTTCTCCTGGGGGAAACTAATGTTGTACCCGCTGCCCAACACGCTGAAGGCAAAAGTGCTGGATGTGCCGACCTTCTTCAGACTGAGCGTGCCGGACTGGGCTGGGTAGCACTTCTGGCTAAACACCGCGGTGCCAACGCCGCTGACCTGATTCAGCAGAAGCCAAAACTCTACCGACCACTCAACCTGGAAATAGTAGTTGGTCAGCGGAACGGTGAATGGCGCCAACGACTGCTCGAGTCCGATGGGAAATTCCTCTGCCTCCCGCTCGCAATTCTTCAGTCTGGAATTATAGAACGAGTTCCCGTCACAAATGATCAGCGGGTCGATGGCCAGTTCCATGGTTGTGGTGATGGTTGGCGCTGTAATTGTGGACGGGTCTGGTCCCCCGGTCTTATATGTGTGAGGAGTGTTCCACAGCTTGAGATCCTGCAAGTCGCCCTCGAAGGCCTGGTCGTAGAGGTTCTCGCGGTTGGAGGTTGAAAGAGGATAGTAGTAGACGAGGCGGATTTCGGCGTCCGAGTTCCGGATCTGCTTCCTCATTTGGTATTTGAGAGTGGAGATGTCAAGAGCCACGTTCCACACTCTGATTTCCTTCAGGGCCACCCGTCCCATGTAGTCGTAGTCGCTCCGGTCCATTCCCAGCGTCAGGTAGTCGAACGTCCTCACGTTTGACTTTATGACGACTTCCACGGTCTGCGTGGTGCTCTCGTCGCAGTCCAGAATGAGCTTGGCGTCATAGTACGGGGCCTCGAGGGTTGTCACCAGCGCCACATGGTGCCACGTATCCGTTGTGAACGAGCTAATGCTCATCTCATCCCCCATTGAGTCGTAGCTCCACTCCCCGACCAGAGTTGTGCCGTCTCGTCTCGCCGAAAGCTTGGCCCAGTTCCCCTCCAATCCGATAATTGCCGCAACAGTCGTGCTCGCTGAAGAATAGACATAGACCCAAGTCTCTAGGGTCCACTCGTAGTTCTTCTGGAAGCGAGTCTTCATGGGCACGATCACTCCTGGAGTATATCCCTGTCTCATGTGCAGAACTGTGTTCGACCTGCACTCGCTGCCAGAGAAGTACTCGTCCCACTCGCAGACTGTAGGATTATTCCCTGCACTCACCCCGGTGATAGACGAGCTGATAACCACAGAACTAGCGACCTTCATGGTGTCCTGGTAAGCTGGGAAGACTCCGGCAAGCGCGCCCAGCGGCTCGAACGTATAAACTGTCAGGAGCGAGATATCGCTCGACACTGAGAGTCGCCTACAGAGTCGTGAGATGATTTGTTTTGTTTTTACATGCTGGAGTATTGTCGGACCTGGTTTTGCGACAACGCGACGTTCCACACCCGAAGCTGCTTCATCTTCAGCGTCGCACTAAGGATTTGGACGGTGCAGACGACCGTGCTGGAGGCGAGGCTGACCACCATGTGCGTCAGGCTGTCCACCAGCTCGCCGTCCAGATACAATTTGTCCCCCGACGATGATCCCGTTATTGCGATGTGCTGCCACTTGAGGGGGACAGCGGCCCAGTTCTCGGTGTTGCCCTCGAAGACGAGACGGTAGCTGCCAGACTGGGAGACCTCAAGATAGGCGTATGCGCCGGTAGACAACAGCTTGAAGTACCCGCCGCTCGCCAGCACGTCCAGACTCACCCAGAAGTCGATCGTCGTCTCGGTTCCCGACAGGCTGCTGCTTTTACTGATCGGAATCGACTCGGTGGTTGTACCCACCACGTACTTTGCAGCCAGCTTCTCGTTCCCGCCATCTACTATTGGGGAGACATCATGAGTACAAGGATGAGTCGCGGTCGGGTCGGCGGTCTTCTTCGCAGAGAGGGCGACGGAGGTGTCCGTGGGAGGGGAGCTCGTGCTGTACGAGAAGACAATGATTTCGTTTGTGTCCGTCATGCTCACGCCTGGGATGTATGCAAATAGTGTCGGCTTCGTGCTTGATGAGTACGGGAAGTACCCCTGCGTCATGAGCGTTCCGAAGTCCTTTATCTCCGCACTGTGTTCCAGCACGTGCATGTCCCTCACGTTGACCCCCTGCAAATTGAGCGTGAGCGTCAGGGCGGTGGAGGCGATCATCGAGTGGGCGACCGAGTTGGTGCTGATCAACGAGCCGAAAGAGTACAGATTTCCGATAACGCTGGAAAAGGCGTAGCTGATATGGTACCACCTCATAGGCAACACCGTAAGTCCAACTCTTCCTGCTGCCGGTCCTGCATCCACTGTCACAGTGCTCCCGGAGGTTGTAACCACAATCGAAACTGGGCTTGGCGTGCCCATCTCGGCCAGAGTAAACGAAGCCACGTTATTTGTCTTGTACATGAACCAGAAGGAGAAAGCGAGCCAGACTGGAGTTGAGGGAAGGGTGAGACTTGCGCTAACTGCAGCGGCTGTTTCGAGGTACGTTTGCTCTACCCGATGAAAAATATAAGGTACCGATGCAACTGGGGGTTTGGGTGGGCACAGACTCGTCGAGAGGATTCGCGTAGTGGACGTACCCGGGCGGACAGAGCAGGGTCCCGCCGTCTGGCGTAGCCTCCCATGTTACGTCCGTAAATGGAGATGAGATTAGCGACGTCGGACTGGTGGCATCGAAGGCATAGTTTGTGCTTTCCTTCCCTGTGAGCGGGAAGTAGAAATTCAGCTGGTCTGTTGACGGGTTTGCCTGGATGTGAGACGTATATTTCAGCTCGGCAGGCGACCGTCTGTAAGAGTACATCTTGACCTCGCGGAAAGTGGCGTTCAGAAGATTTAGGTAAGTGTTCACCGCGATGCCGTCTGCGAAAGAGAGAGCGAAGGTATTGCAACTTGTGGTGGCGTTGAGACAGATCTGGTTCGTGGAGTCGAGGTTGATGCTGAGGTATTGCCACGTTGCACTGTAGTTCGCCGACACCAGGTTCTGCACCGAAGCACTTCCGCCCGCAATGAAGTCCAGCACGTGGACCGGGTCCGTCCCCGATGTGACCAGCAGGTCTCGCAGAAGGAATATCTGTGCTGTTGTTGTATTCACGACAATGTAGCCTTGGCTAGAGTCGTAGGTGTATACGTAGAACTACAGTGTAATACACACTATCGAAAAGGTACCCAGAACTCGAGCGAACGGGCGGTCTTAAGACTGAAGCTGTTGAGCGCGAGCCAGCCGGAACTTCTAGGAACACGCGTGAAGGAGACCGGCGGAAGGGCGGTGCCGTAGTAGGTTCCGGCGCGGGTCTGGCCAGAGTCCGGTTCTTCTGGGAACTCCTCATCCACGTAGCGCCACATGGCGTTTTCCTCCAGCGCGGGCGAGAAGTATGCGTTAGCCGGCTCGTCGGAGTAGTCGCTGGCGTAGAGCAAGCCTCCGTCGTTGAACTTCCAGTATCCTAGAAGCGAGTCGGTCCTCTTCAGCGGGCTACGTGGTTAGTTAGATGCCAGAGTGCGATACTAGAATTGCTCGTACGTCATCTCTTCGTCAGTGATTGTTGCGCTCCACACCTTGGCCTCGCGAATGAACCCGTAAAGTGTGCTGCCCACGTAGAAGGCCAGGGAGTCGGGGAAGGTGGTGGGCGCGGTGAAGGCCAGCGCAGAGGAAACGAAGTCGTTAAGATATAGTGTCGCCTGCAGTCCGGTGGCAGTGGCACTCGTGATGAGTCCGTAGTGGATCCAGCGACTTGTGGGCGGGTCCGTCGCCAGATTAGTAGAAACCTTGGTGTAGCCCGACTTGCTGGGGTTCCCGTAGGCTGCGGACAGGGTTGTTGGCTGGGAGACAATGTCAGGGTTGCTGATGATCAGACTCGTGATGTTGGCCACCTCCAGGATGTACCCAAGATTCGGGATGCTGGTGTGGTAGACCCAAACCGACATGGAGACCTCGAAGGAGCTCGGCACCGACTTGTCGTCCGCGGAAATCTTTAGCGACGTGAGCTTGAAATACGGGGCCATCAGCGGCCGCTTCTTCACGCAGCTGTCACTTTGTCTGTGGTAAACGTAGCCCTTCCGACAGAGCGCCAGATTCCACAGGGCGGGCACCCGCACCCAGTCGTAAGCTCCGGTCGCGTACACAGCGCGGCTGGCTGAATTTGCGCTGTCCAGACTCACGGATTGCTGCGAGTGTCCCGAAATCTCGAAGAAGTCCCCGTCACGACCCCCGGTCAGCGGCCAGTATCCCACCAGCGCCCCCTGGTCAAGTGGACTTAGCCGCCTATTCTCATGATTAGAGAGCACAAAACTAACAGATGCATGCGGGAAACCAGCTCTTGGTCGGGGACCCAGCGGTTCCAGATGCGAAGTTCTCGCACATATCCCGTGAAGCCTGAGCTCTTTGTGCTGGGGGTCTCTCGCGCCCCAATCACAATATTTCCGGGCGAGAACTGGTCGCCGATGCTGGTGCTGAACATTGTGCTGCTCAACAAGGAGTCGCCGTCGAAGGTAAGTCTGCCGGTGACGTTCTCCTGTCTGGCACATGAGATGTGGTGCCACACACGGACCGAGGTGGCGAAAGACCTGCAGAGCGGCGTAACGACCCCGCAGGCAGCCTTTGCCCCCGAGCTGATCGTGTCCATGATGCATGCCACCGACGCTCCCGTTGTGTTTAAGACTCCGCCGATCCCGAAGCCCTTCTTCCAGTCCTTTGTCGTGACCCCCAAGATGGTCAAGTTCTGAGAGCTCATCGTCTCGAAGGCGAACCAGAGCTCGACGGTGACATTGGGTGACGAAGCGAGCGTGTTCATGGGGACTGTGAGCTGGGGACCAGACTTGCCGGAAGTGTCGCTGACCAGCAGGATGTCCTCCACAGAACTGTAATCGGTGCTGTTTCCGGCCACGGCCAGACGGGTGTCGAAGTCTTTGCTGACACGAAGGAAATCTGCGCCGGCGAGGGACTGGCGGTCGGGGTCAAGAAGCCAGTAGCTGCCGTTGGTGACAACGTCTTGCTGAACCGGGTCGCCGTTTGCGAAGCGGTAGAAGCACAGTGCCCTGTATCCGTCCAGCAGTGTTGTTGTCGAACTATCATGGATTCGACATGGGAGAATCGTACTTCAGCATCACAGAGTTGATCTCGTACTCGCTCAAGGCACCGTTCCACAGTCTGTAGTTCCTGTAATAGACGTGGTTCCACCATTCGAAGTTGTTGGACGTGAATCTCAGAAGATAGTGCTGCTCCGATATTATCTACCGGCATGAAACGCGCGGATAAAACCTTGAACTTGCTGCGAACCAGGTCGGCAACGCAGCTGTACTGCATCCCGTTGACCAGGACCGCACACTTTACCGCAGTGCCGTCCGTCTTGAACCTCGTCGCTATGTGCATCCAACGACGGAGCTTTGGCAGCACGTCGAGGTCTTGGGCGATCGTGGCCTGAATGTAAGCTCCCGAGTCGAAGACCTTGGTGCTCAGCTGGACCTGCGAAGAACTGATCTGCACCTCACTCCTGTCCGGGTCGTACAATGTGAGGAAGGGCTCATCGGGGATTCGTTCCTTGTAGTAGAGCCAGACTTCTTCCGTGTAGTTTTCGGTAGGATTTGGAAGGGGAAGACGCAGAACTGAGGTGCTTGCGGCTGATAGAGCGATCTGCAGTGTCCAGACAAGCAGGTAGAGTCTGATGTCCATTAATTTTATGCGAAAATAATGATGAATTTGCGTCATCGTCGTAAGGTAAGAGAGAGGATATATTTCTGGCTATCGGCGTTGCTGCGATTTATTATTATGCATAAGTAGATAAGCAAGCAAATTTCGCACCGGGGACGGTTTGGGGTGTTGGGGTTTTGGGGTTTTGG
>QFZN01005378.1_pt1 | contig 14447 bp, 23 predicted proteins | sample 1740101 | NCBI WGS metagenome assembly QFZN01 (sample SAMN09210849, study PRJNA391713) | Ciliate metagenome, whole genome shotgun sequencing project. | isolation source: combination of 50 Heterometopus sp. ciliate cells from an enrichment culture... | host: Heterometopus sp. ...
CCCCAAAACCCCAAAACCCCAAAACCCCTCCTCCCGCCGCGACGAAAGCGCCGAATAATAACTCAGCGACAGCAGCAGTGGAACAATTTGAAGCGTTTCGGCACTATAGCACAAATTCAACATTGTTATAAAAGCAGAAACTAGCAATTAAAGGAATGGAGAAGAAGGGGAATTCGAGCAAATTACACCAGATCTCGCACAGCTACCACGAACTGATGGAGATCCGCGGCTCCATGGTGATCTCCGAGCTCATCAACCGCGACTACCTCATGAAGCGCGTCGTTGAGCACGCTAAGGAGAGTAACTCGCCTTTGATCTACCGCATGGAATAGACAGGAATGCCGACGAGGTGTCGAAGATTGCCACAGACTACGTGGTGAGCCTGCTCTGTGGCGAGGAGAAGGGAGGCTGCAGACGCTGGGAGTCATATGCAGAGCCTACTGAGGTCGAGCAGCGGACCATAGAGAGTGGAATCAAATATGGGCTGCTCATTCTCCGCGAGCTCAGCCAGAAACAGGAGAACATTGTGGCCATCCTGAGTCCGCGGCAGGACAGTCCTTCCGTCAGTCAGATACAGGATGCTGCTGGCAGCCCAGTTGTAAACGCAAGGGCGGAGTCGGATCCCTCAATCCTGATAGCGATAAGACTGGCGATGGGCCTGACGAAAGATGTGGGGACGATAGAGATCGCGCTGGAGTGTCTCAACAACATGCGCAGCTCCAAGGACGTGATGGAGTTCTTGTTCAAGGACGAACTGCTCTCCCGTCTCACTGACAACAAGCTCATCGTGGTCCGTGCCCAGAGCCAGGTCCATCTTCTGAGGATCTGGCACGAGTGCGTCAGGTGGGAGGGCTACAGGGATTGGCTGGCGACGCACTTTGAGACGCTGCAGAGGATACTGATATGCATGCAGGGGAACACCGAGGAGGTGACGCTGGAAGCAACGTACATCTTGTCGATACTGTCTAAGTACGACAGGTTTCTGGAGATATTCCGCAGGAACAAGATGCTTGAGCTCATGAACAACATCTTCGCCTTCCCGCTCAAGGACCACGCCCAGGAAATCCAGCGCAAGATGGCCCTAATAATTAAGAACATCGTTCGTTACATGATACATCAGCAGGTCAAGCTCAACGACATCAACGAGGAGCTCCTTCAGAACATCATAAAGCTGGCGAAGAGCTCCGACGACAAGACAAAACTATACGGAGTCACATCGATCGCGTACCTGTCCAAGAAGAAGGAGTTCATCACCATCCTGCAGCAGAAAGAACTTGGAGCTGGATACACGGGCGCGAGTCGGGGGACGAAGGAGGACCTGATGCGGGAGATCTACGAGGTTATGACGGGCCTGACGCAATTCATGAAGCAGAACAAGCTCAACAAGCAGGCGTGCAAGTTCCTGGCAAATCTTGCGAAACACAACATGTCGTTCGACCACTCGATCATGGCCTTCCTGTTCAACTGTCTCACCTCGCCCGATCCCGACCTGCAAAAGTACAGCGTCAAGGCGCTCTCCTGCGTGAAGATCTCGCAGCTCTCCAGCAAGTTCATAGTCTCTCTCCTGCATCTCCTCGACGTTGAGGACGAGCGTGGCGAAAAGGTCAAGGAATATGCCTCCCTCACTCTTGCCAAGATAAGCAAGGATCCCACTATGCAGGCTGACCTCGTCAAAGAGCCAGAGATCTCCTCGATAAAACATGCATTGGACCTGGCAAATTCCCCGAACCTGACCCTCAATCTGATAACGGTTGTGGGAAACCTGTCGAAGAGCCAGACCATACCGGATATCCACTACATTCTCTACCAAAAAGGATTCCTCGAGGCGCTGATCAAGGTCCTAGAAAACCAGCGTCGCGAGCAAGGTCTGCAGCTCCCCAATCCTAAGATCTACGGGAAAACAGTGGACGCCATCTCCGGCCTGGCGTTCCGACACATCACTCAGGAGAAGCTGATCCAATACAACGTTTTCAAGAGAATCCTAGAGCCGCATAGTTTGGCGCCGGAGTCGGACCAGAAGATTGTCGCTGTGGCAATCACGAACATGCTGTACACAAGTCCGCAGATGAAGCAAGACTTCGTCGACCACGGTGGGATAAAGTATCTGCAGTTCCTTCTGTCGAACAAGACAAAACTGTTCAAACGTGCCGGAGTCAAGTGCGTTTCCCTTCTCTCCGAACATTACAACCTCCTGAACCAGATAGTCAAAGAAGGCATAGTTGAAGACGTGATGAAGAAGCTCATGATCTACGAGCTCCTCGACAAAGACATGCTCACCGACATCTTGCGGCTGACGATAAGCCAACTTCTCTGGAACGTCAAGGTCAATGTGAACGACGTGATTCCGCTCGTCGAAATCGCCCTCATGGTCAACGACTCCCTCATCAACGCCCTCGGTCTCTACATCTTCTCCCAGATCTGTCTTCGCAAAAATATTCACTCGATGATCGTGAGCAAGAACACGCTGGGGACCGTGTGCGACTTTGCGACAAACTATCTGAGCAAGATGGACGTGCAGTATGAGGTGAGCGTGAAGCAGCTGCTGTCCGAGGCATGGGCCAACCTTGTGCGTAACATCGAGATAAAGACCTACGTGCTGGAGAAGCAGATCCACAAGTATCTGCCGATCGTGTTCACCACCGGCTCGCAGATCATCGTTGCCAACTGCAGCTTCATCCTGCAGCGACTTGCGGAGTACTCGATTCGCTTGGTGATAACATGAATTATAGATTGGCGGAGGTGCAGGATGCGATGATCGACACCTCGATAGTGGACATTATATATAAGATACTGACGGACGAGGAGAGCTGGTACCTGGTGCGCGAGATGCTGTGGACGCTGTCCATCATATGCAAGAGCAGGACGGTGTTGAAGGAGTTCTCGAAGATCATCCCTGCCCTGATCTCCCACGCGCTGAGCGAGCACGAGTCAATCCGTGTGCAAGCTCTGATGGTGCTGGCGGCGCTGTCGTACAACTACGAGAACCACCCGATCTATCTCAAGTACCGGTTCCTCGAGGAGGTCACCAAGATGCGTTCCAGCTTCAAAAAGGACGACGAGCGCTATCTGCCCATCATAATCATCCTGTCAAACCTCTCGGCTAACACTGCGCACACACTCTCGCTTTCCAATGAGCTGGCGAATTTCTGCATGCAGCTAATCGAGGTCACAAGGCCTGATGACATCCTGTTCAAGGAGGCCTGCAAGTCTTTCGCCAACATCACCTATCTCCAGCAGTTCGACCACAGCTGGATCCAGCCCCTGTACTTCTGTGCCGGGAAAAATTGTGTAGAACATTCTCGTCTCTGCAGGAGATCATCAAGAAGGACACCGAAAAGTCATATCAGGCCTTCCTCTCCACCCTGATATCGTTGCAGAATCTCTCTGCCAGACACGATTACTCGGTGAAGCTGATGAACAGCGGAGTGACCGCGAACCTGATCTCGATCGTGCAGGCATCCCTCCTGTCAGTCGTAACCAATTCGTAGACCCGAGCAAAGACCGGCCCGGCGGAGGTGGCCCTGGCGATCGGTTCCCTTGCAAATATCTACATGTCATGTGGCGTGGTTGACGACAACGTGATCGAGCTCGTTCTCGGAATCATGAAGGATCTGCACAGCCAAACAGAAGAACTGAGCGTCGAGCAGCGGCATCTCCTGACCTCGTGTCTCTCCTTCGCCTACAGCATACTGAAGTCGTCGCCAGAGAAGCTGTCAGAGGAGATGCTCAAAGTGTATTCAGCACGAGACACACAAATCGTATAGGATAATAACGGAGATTGCCACCAAGTGGTGCAGCTACCCCGAGCAGTTCGTCGAGCGAATAGTCATGAAACTGACGCTGATCTTTGCGTGCAACGAAACTGCGGCTACCCTCACACTGTCCTTTGACGAGTACCTGCACTTCATAATGAGGTGCATGACGGAGTCGGAGAATCCGGAGGTGCGCAACGACGCGGTCATCGTGGTGGCCTACATGTCTTCCTATCCTCCTCTGCTTCCTGTATTATTCGAATTTACTATGTGTCCTTAGACCTTGGTGCGCTATGACCAGTATTACCAGCACTTGGACAGCCTCTACGACTACTTCCCCAAGGACAAGGAAAAGCGTGATGTGGACAAGTACTTCCTTAACATGCTGATCGTGCTTTTCAAGTTCGAGCCAATCCGCAAGGTCGCCTGCACAGTGACCTGTACTAATGTCTTACTCAAGCACACATAGTCGCTGAACGCACATTGGAAACATTCAAATCTGCTAAGGCCGAGGACATGAAGCGCATCCTGTACAAGGTGATCTACTTCCTCAGCTTCTCCGAATGCACACATCCGATCATCGCGCGAACTGCACCTGACCCCGCCCCTGCGATCGCCCCGCCTGCGCCCTCGACTCCTAGCCTGGCCGCTGAGGACGAGAAGCCTTCCACCCCACTTCAGTTGTTGGTCGAGGCCTACGACAACCCGGACTATGTGGGCCCCATCCAGCAGTGTGTTGAGATCGTATTCGCGAACCTGTCGTTCACGTTTTCGACGCACCCGGCGCTGATATCGCACGGGATACTCGACCGGCTGAAGGAATATTACAAGGCGACGAAGATGCCGTCGATGGTGCGGCTGCCGATAGCACTGACGCTGATAAATATCGGGCTCAACCCGGAGAACCTGAAGTTGCTCGAGGAGGACTTCCTGCTCTGTGTGGTGCTGGCAAAAGAGGTGAAGGGCGTGTCAGATCCCATCAAGCTGAGATTGCTCAAGGCGTTCGGGGACTACCTGAACTTCGTCAAGGACAACATGCTCCATTTCAAGACCTCGATCTTCTCGCTCATGGAGGAGTACGTGATGCACATCTTGCTACTGGAGAACAGGAGCGACGAGCTGGCCAACACGGTCATCAGCATCTTGCTAACCATCGTCTCGGCGATCCCACAGGTATGTCTTCGCGTTGAGGTAACTCTGGTCGTAGGGCTTCTTGTTCTTCTTCCTGTCAATGGTGAAGATGTCGAAGTACCTGCTGTCGCGGTTCGGCGGAAGAAGGGAGATCAACGATTCGTACTACGACAAGGAGGGGAACGTGGACGCGAAGGTGCTGGTGATCACCATCAAGGTGGCCGAGATCGCACTCAAGCTCGCCAGCTCCCCCAAGTTCTTCGAGCCCAGCAAGAACGATCTCCTCCACGACTGGCTGTATGCGCTGATTGAGTTCGGCAACCGTCTCACCAAGCTGCGAAAGGACTGCAAATTCGAGAAGATCAGCCAGCTCCTGTGCGCGATATTGTCGTGCGCCACGGACTACTCCATAACCAACGGGAACACGCCGCCCATGCTGGAGAGCGTGCGAAAATCGAGCATCGCCTCGCTGATCCTCAACAACCTGCTGGCCAAGCCCGAGATCCTCCCCCAGCTCAACCTCGAAGCCCTGGGCTGTCTCGCCAACTACTCGCAGTACCCCGAGTTCCTCGAAAAGAAGGAGCTCCACGAGTGTGACGTCGTCAATCGTGCCCTCGTTGTCTATTACGCGTATAAGGACTACGTGGACATACCGCGCTTCCAGTCTTTCCTCGTGGCCGTGCTGCACCACTTCGCCCAGAACCCGGTCTTCCACCAATACCTGGGGAAGCGACAGTTCAACCTTCTGCCGCTGCTGCAACAGAGTGCGGCGCAAGATGAGTCCGTCCCCACAGCTCCAGAGCCTGCGGCGACTCATGCGGGGGTGCTGAGCGTGACCTCGACGCCCATCCTGGGCCCGATGGCCAGTCCTATCACACCCAAGACGCCCCTCGCCCCGCCGACCGTGCTCGCCCCCGCTCCGCTCAACGACCTTGCAAAGATGCTGGATGTGTATGAACAGCTGACGCGGACGAGTGCAAAGGCAATAAAGCACAAGGAGGTGCTGGAGGCGATTTGCCAGATATTGAAGGAGGGCAAGAACACCGAGGCCATGCACGTCGATCAAGGTCTTTCCATCATCTGCAATCTTGCTGCGAACAAGCAGGTCGCAGAGGAGGAGAAATCGATCGAACAGGTCCTGAAGTGTCTGAAGGAAGTTCACGGGAAATACATGAAAGCCTTCCTGACCCACTGTCCGCAGATACTGTCGGGCTACCTGCGGAAGTGGGACGACGCGCGCATCCAGAAGTTCTTCGATCCAGTGATAGACCTGGTGAAGAACCTGCTGTCCAACTACGAGAAGGGCAACGTAGGACTGCTCTTCCGCCAGTTCGACAAGCTTTGCCGGCCGCCAGACCTGCTCAAGCGGCTGGTGACCACGAGCGACATCTTGCCCAATCTGTGTGCCATCCTCGCCGGCTTCATCAAGGCGCCCTCTGGGGCGATGGCCAACCTCCCGCGAATCAATGAGATATTGAACATTCTGCAGTACATGAGTCTGATCGACGAGAGCCACAAGGAAATGCGCAAGCCTGTCCAGGGCGGCGAGCCCGTTCTCGAGCTCTGCTACAATGTGTACAAGAACATGACAACTCTCGACGGAGACCGCGACAGTCTGATCCTGAAGCTGATCAGCTCGGTCATCCACATCCAGCGCAACATTTACAAGAAGGCAAGCAACGAGGCGATCCGGGATTACGCAGAAACGCAGCTGGGACAGCACATCGTATACTTTAACATCGCCCGAAAGCTCCTCGAAGGCGAGGACTCCATCAAGGACGACGACATACTGATCAAGATCCTCTGGTCCTTCTGCTCCGTCAAGAAGATCCTGTATCCGTAGATGCATAATACGCGTTAGATCGAAGTGCGACGGAACGATGCTGTGCAAGTCGTTTGCGACTATCGGAGAACGTGTGGGCACGATATTCACAAACAAGCAGGAGGAACGCGCCCGCGAGAAGGTGAAGAACATCATCTACGTGGTGATGAAGTACGTCAAGCACTACAAGGAGAACATCAACCTGACCGGCATGAAAGAGCTGCTGCGTCTCTGCGGCCTCGACAAGCGGGTCCTTGTCCAGGAGAGTCGTTTCGAGCTGGTGCTGATCATGAACTCGCTCGACAGACTTTCCGAGGCCCTGGACCACAAACGGGTCCTCCAGGTCTTCCAGCACCTGGTCCTCACGAGCTACGAAGACCCCGTCATCGTCTACTACTGCACAGAAGTCATTAATAAATTGGTCGCCACAACCAGCCCCGAGCTGCTGATAAACCTGTGGTGCTTCGCGCCGCTGATCGAGTCCATGCTGCAGAAGCTCAAAGAGTACACTATCGAGAAGGCGCCCCATCCGCTCCTCGAGGCCATCGCCGTATTTTCCCCCTCGATTGCTTATCCATGCGAATAGACAAAGATCATCGATTCGATTGACTGTTTGTTCTCCTCCGAGGCGACCGTGCAGTGGCTGCTGCCCACCACGCTGCTGTCCTATCTGATATTCTCGGTGCTGGCAACCTCGCAGGCAAGTGTGAGGAGGATGACAGTGGCGGTGCTCATGAAAACTCTGGCCTACCCCATCACCTTCCCCGAGCTGCTGCAGCAGACCAACCTCGTACGTTGTCCCTGTGATAAGGCTGGGTAGAGCAAACTAATCAAAGTGCTGATATCGAACAACAAGGAGATGTACGAGGTGCAGCCGAAGATCTACTCGCTTATCAAGGGCATCATCCTGAAGGTGCGTCTCCCCGCCCTCGCCCACATGGCCGACACCATTCTTCAGATTACGGAGCAGGAAGGGTCGTCGCCAATCCGCACGACGTATGTGTGCAACCTGCTGATGACGCTGTTCGACTACATCCGTTCCCAGGCCATCACCAAGGATGAGGGGGAGAAGAAGATGGCGGACAGGAGCACGGAGAACTGCTTCAAAGCTTTCAGCAACCTCCTCAGTCGCAAGCTGCGCATCAAGTATTCTGGCGAGGTCCAGCGCTATCTCTGCGAAAACATTGACCTGTACCAGCGGAACTCGCAGTTCTACCTCCGCGGACTGCACCTTCTGTACAAGATATTCGTGGCCTCCAAGGACTGGCTCGAAAATCGCCGGGTCTGCGAGATGATCCCCTTCCTGATGAAAACGCTGGAAAAATACTCGCGCGTGCTGGAGAAGGAGCCCAAGTACATCGAGATCCCCCAGAAGCCTCCAAAGAGTCGCAGCTCCCCCAAGGCCGAGCCCAAGGAGGACGAGCAGCCGGCCCCCGCCGAGGATATCTCCAAGCAGCTCGTTGGCTACTTCTTCGAGCGGAAGGACGACCAGGTCTTCACAGAATACGACGCTCATTCGCTCATACTCAGCTACACGATTTCGCTTATCGCCCTGGTCAGCAAGAACTCTTTCAGCGCGGTCGCCCTCCCCGTTGATCCGGCCTTTGCCTCGACGCTGCTTCTTCTCAAGCCGTATGCAGGAGTGCTGAGGGTCCAGAATACCCGCGATGTGCTTAAGATGCTCCGACGCGTCTTCGCTCAGGAACAGACACAGGAGAGATTGACTGCATTGGATGTGGGGCCGAAGCTGATAGAGTTGGGGAAACAGTGTAAGGAGACCTATGTGGACATCATGTTCCACGTTTGCAAGTACCTTAACGCAATGGCTGTGTTCCCCCGGTACCACCCCTACTTCATGACCTGCGGCGTCCTCTCCTTCCTCAAGAACATCCTCGAGGTCTACGCTTCCCATGAGCACATCGTCCTGCAGGCTGAAGGCGCACTCAAACAGTTTGAGGAGAGCTCGAACACGAACATCCAGTTCCTCAACGAGCACAAGGTGACACAGTTCATAAAGTCGATTCCGCTGAATCTGGCGCCGGACCAGCTGTTCGGATACATAAAGTACCTACGGATGATGCTGATACAAGGGTTCATCGAGGCGACGGAGATGGACAAGGACGTGGTAGATGCGCTGCTCGAGTTCACCGCATCGCTGCTCCAGACCGAGATAAAGGAGTTCAAGGAGAACATCTTCAAAGAGATCTACGAGATTTTCGACTTCCTGCTGCCCAAGTCGCCGGAATACGCGGGCATCCTGATCAGGAAGGAGATTGCGGAGCTCATCTTCGAGAGCGTCCAGCAGCAGCCTTCCCTCCTCGGCGATGTCGCCAACTTCATCCACCTGCTGACAATCCAGAGCCCCGATGGCGTGATCCCATACCTGAACCAGGAGAAGGTCATCGACGTGCTGGGCGCGTTGCCTATCGATATCTCTAACTGCACCCAGGACGACACTTTGCACGTTTTCGAGATGCTCAACCACTGGTTCGACTACCCCAACTACTACAACCTGTACTTCACCCAGGACGTACTGAAGCTGGTCAACAAAGTGGCCTTCCAAGAACACCTCAAGCTCACCCGGCCGCTCAAGAGCTTCTCCGCGTTGGTCAAGAAGCTGGTGACGAACGGCACCATCCTCGAGCACCCTGTGGCGACCCTCAACTTTGATCTCTTCCGGTATCGATATGTCCTTGACACTTTCTAGTCGCCTCCTGTACAGCGAAGACTCCAGCATCCAGCTCACCGGCATCTACCCTCTTCACATCTTGACCCAGCACAAAGCGGCCCTCAAGTACATGGACATCGAGGTGGTGGACAAGCTGGTGACCTGCTCGCAATCGCCCGTGTCAGAAGTCAGGTATTGGATACGAGCGAAGCATTGTGCGAATAGGATATTGAGTCTGTCGGCGCTGGCGAACATACTGGAGAACTGCCACAACCCGCTGCTGGTCGTGTACCACCAGAACTGGTCCTTCCTCAACACCATCGCCAAGCTCCTCGACTCTAGCTCTGTCATCGAGAAGTCCATTGCTCTTCGCAGTATCTTCGTGGCGTGTATAACCGGAAGGCTTCGCGCTACTTTCGTTTGACATCTGGAAGATGTGGAACCCGCTGATCATGAAGTACGAGAAGGCCAAGGCCTACCTCGACAGCGTGGGCCAGACCGACGTCATCAAGCTCAAGGAGCCCATCGGCAAACCTGAGTGCACCTTCGAGGACATTTGTCAGGGCTACCTCTCCGCGATCTGGTATCACATCCCGAATCCACAGCCCAATAGCTCCGGCGCACCGCAGCTGCAGTTCCTGGCCCTGACCGCGATCAGCTCGTGGCTGCTGGACTCTGAGGAGAACTTGCTGCCCAAGACCGCCCCCTACCGCACCGACATGCGCACTCTTGAGGGCGTCAACCTCGCCATCATCGAAGCCTACGTATCGATCTGACCTATCACAAACCCGTAGGACATGGAGGGCCTCAACTACCACACGCTGTCACTGCTCCTCCAGCGTCTCAAGTTCCCCGATATCGTTGCGAGGACCATGACCGTCTCCCAGGACAAGGCCGTCAAAAAGGCTGCCTCCCTCGCTTTCATCAGCATGGTTTACGGACTGCTGCCCGAGACGAACGTGCTCAAGTTCGACCTGGAGTCGCTCAAAGGTATCTTCGCCACCAGTTCACGATGCGGGTAGTGGCCAACCCAAAGCAGCTGGTGAGTCTGCGTGCCGACGTCAACTCGGTGGTCTTCGACTATCTCAAGGACATCACGCCTGTCGTCTACTACGTATCCAACGGGCACGATCCCGCGCCGTAGGACAGCATATTTGCGAAGGAAACGTTCACGTTCGGGGAGGAGTACATATCGCAGCTGGCGGTGTACGCGGCCTCAGCGGAGTGCCTGATCCACAGCGCGGACCCGAGTCTGGCGGCCTCGGTGCACAACGTGCTCGGCGCGTTCTTCAGCGAGGGACAGCCGCAGCTCAAGGTCAACATCAAGAACGAGGAGGACATCTCCCTTCGTATCTATTGTCGCGTGCGCTTATCCGGCCTGTAGGCGAGGTGACCACTCAGACGAACATAATGAACGCGATATTCATGAGCACGCTGTTCCTCACAAACATATTCCTGTGCTCGAAGTCGCCGGTGGAGCTTGAGGGTTACGCGATCCCAACTATCGAGTACGCCTTCAACGTGCTCGACGGGATAAATCCCAGGAGCAAATATGACCTCGTGGCGCTGGTCCAGAGCTACAACTACTCCTACGACAAGAACAGTCTATATCGTACCGAAGACAAGATAACGAGTGGATAGAGCGGGAGCTCAAGAGCAAGAATAAGGGGTTCGAGTACACCCACCGGGCCTCGACCTTCTTCACCAAGAGCATAATGTACCTGATCTATCTGGCATTCCAGCACTACCCGAGCAAGAAGGGCGCGTCGCTCCAGCAGTTAGTCTCCTCGCCGCGACTCAATAGGATTAATAAGAAGCTGCACACGCTGATGCAGGCGACCGCCAACAACACTGGCGACCGCGACACTTCCCTGCTTTACTACGCGATACAGCGGGAACTGCTGAGCAGGACCGAAGACTTCGTCAGCCTTATCGGCGACGGCATGGAGCTGTACATCTCGATCCAATGCTATCACGTGCTGGTGTACCACTTTGAGGTCGCGGCACAATTCTTCGTCGAACTCCTTTCCTACGACAACATGCGCTACCTCATGGCCTTCAAGCAGACGCACACCAAAGTGGTATGTTGAATTTGCCACGATCGGATGTAGACCCTAACTGAGATAATAAAGACGGAGAAGTTTGCGCCGATAAAGGAGACCGCAGAGACGCTACTGCGCACGCTGAATAAATAGCTTCTAACAAAAGGAACTCGCGATGTGCACTACTACCGTGGTCGCATAGTGAGGATCGTAGCGAAGCGAAGAGTTAAATTCAAAAGATCATTACTAAAAAAAGAGATCAGGCCCAAGATAATTCTATATAAGCTTTAACCTAATCAAGCAAGAAATAATATAAGTAGCGACAGCAACCCGCTTATGGCAGACCTAGCAAATGAACATCGGCACAGCATCCTGATGATGCAGCGCATCGAAGGCATGGTATCAGTTCTTGCATATCCCGTCTAGCACGAGTGCCACCGGAAGAAACGTTCCCAAGTCCTCTGCCAGCAGTGGACCGCACTCATTCTAGATGCGACGCTGGTAAGTGTGAAGACGAGAAGTGTAGGTCGGAAGCATGGCGGCACTCACTGCGATGTACGGCACCGTCGTCACCCCTGTGGCTTTCCAGCTCGGTCTCATGGGCTGTCTCGCCCTCCGCATCTTCATTCGTCTCGTCGCTATCTGTGTTGCTACAAACAGGAGGAAGATCATCAGCAGCCCCAAGCCGGCCATTATCGGCATCCTGGGAGTAGTCCTCGAAATGTAATAGCTGCGGGCAACTTTGTAGCGGAGTGCTGAGCGGCGCCGCGTACTACTTATTCGTCTTGGACAACGTGGAGTGGGTCGGCGACCGGCTTACGTCACTCGACCTCGAGGGCGCCTTCGTCCCCTCTGCGGCAGTTTACGTCTCGTTCCTCCTCCTCAAGCTCTCCTACTACACACTGCGACTGGCGTGCTGCTGCAACGACGAGAAGTCCCTCGAAGAAATGCGCGGGAGCATTCGTCAGTCACTGCTGGAGATCGCGTAAGATGCAACCGCGATCGCGAGTAGAGATGCCGACCCTCTGTTCCAGCCCGCCGCCGAAGCACCCCGCCGGGTTATTCGGCCTGCAGTTCCGCCTGTCCAGCCCAGCGTCCACCTGCCCGTTGTTCCGCCTCCCGATGTAAGTCCAAAGCATGAGTCGGGATAATAGGAGGTCGTGGAGATGACTAACAAGCTGGTGGAACTAACGTTCAGGGAGAGCCTGTTTGGGGACAAGTTGCAGGCGTGCCCAATATGCTGCGTCGACTTCGAGAATGACGACATCGTCACTCCGCTGCCCTGCGACCCCAGACACTATTTCCACCACAAGTGCATTTGCGTGTGGCTGGAGAAGCGGAACTGCTGTCCGCTGTGCAACGAGCCAGTTTCCTTGAACATGCGGCAATCCTACAGTGCCAGCGTCCTCATGAGCAAACTCATCAACAAGGACAACAAGCAGCTCTTCTATATGGACAATAGCCTGTAACCTAAGGCTACCTCAATTTGCTATTAAATGAGTATCGACGTTTCAGTCACCCAAATTATTTGATAATATCACTATGTCTCCAAAGAGATAAGCACTGCGAATGACGTAATGTTCGCCAGCGGAGACAACCCGAAGAAACGCTGCAGACGGTGCAGGTGGAGAATTTGATAATAATTTAATAAAGGATCCGCAGTCGCTCATACGAAAGAGCCCGCTATCGGATTACGCTAATATTTGGATAAGATGCGCCTTAACGCAATATAACTTCAACGAGTCTCCGTAGCTTGTGATCAGCCAAGCATTTAACACGTGGCATTATTGTCGCTAGCCTTAAAATAAAGTTTATAGAATGAGCAAAGAAGCTATGCGAGAAGTGAAACTGGCCGCCTCCGAGTCTGGCAGCAGCTCGTCCCAGATCAGACCACATATGGGAAGCGGCTTCCGCAGGCCGCGCAAATCCCCCGGCATCGGCTCTCCTAAGGGTCTCTCTTCTGTCCTCAAGCCCGAAGCTGTATTCTTTCTATTTTCGACTATCCTGATCCCATATAGTCGGCCTTCGGTACCAAGTCATCCAACCCCGTCTTCCGACCGATCCCCTTAACCTCCACCCAGAAGGAGCCCCCACGGGCAGATGCGGCGCCAGCGAGTCTTCCGTCGCACTTTCGACTAACGACATACAGAGCGATATTCGTGAATCCTGATCTGTTCCATCGGACTCTGGAAGTGGAAAGGGCGAGATGCATGCCGGCGTATGGGACCTTCCCGCAGCCGGGCGAGTTCCCGTCCTACCGCCAGGCTTATCTTTCTGCGCCTCCATCTCGTGTGTCCCGCGGGTCACGTCATCCTCCATCTACGCCGTCCAAGGAACTGTTTGAAGACGGATCGGAAGGAAGGAGCGACTCGGACGGCGAGGACTCCGATAGCCTGAGCAGTCTTAGCCAACCCCGGGTCAAGCGGGCTGTTGGGACTAGCGCGTACAAGAAGAGGAACGTGTATAAATCAATCATAAGGCATATGTTTGGATATATGAGGAAGCACAGGGACGACATCAGCCAGGTGCTTAAGGACGCAGGCTACGAGTCCAAAGACATCGAGCACGCGTTCTACAAGATCAACTACTACAACGATATGGAAAGACAGAAGGGCAACCCTAAGCGTTCACAATCGATTGTGAAGAAGTTTGCGCGAAAGCACTGCATCTATACGTATCTGCTGCGGGAGACATTGCAACACATGGTGCAGGTGTGGGAACAGGGATACATGGGGAAGGTATCCAGCGCCAACCGCGAGATCTACCGCGACGTCTGCGACAAGTACCTCCGCGAGGTCAATCGCATGATCAGCGGCGGGGTCAAGGCGTAATAGCGGGGGATAACTAAGCGAATTAAGCTGTATGTATAAAGCACTTTCTCGCAAAAATCATATTTGCTAGATTTATCGAAAGTCGATCGAGCATTCTGGGCCAGAGCCTACACGTGTGCTCTATGTGCACTACATTATTATTATCGATGACGTTTCCGGAATCCCTCTCCAGTGGGGTTTTGGGGTGTTGGGGTTTTGGGG
>QFZN01009748.1_pt1 | contig 14424 bp, 19 predicted proteins | sample 1740101 | NCBI WGS metagenome assembly QFZN01 (sample SAMN09210849, study PRJNA391713) | Ciliate metagenome, whole genome shotgun sequencing project. | isolation source: combination of 50 Heterometopus sp. ciliate cells from an enrichment culture... | host: Heterometopus sp. ...
CCCCCAAACCCCAAAACCCCACTTCGCTGCTCCCACGAGCACACCATATTCAATGCGTAACTGTTCTGATATCGTCGTCATCGGTCACGCGTATTCCTAAAAGATTCCTTTAAGCTTCCGGTGCCATATTATTACTCCGATGAAGACAACCGCATTGTTCGCGGCGGTCCTCGCGCTGGTTGCGTTCCGGGTTGCGGGACTCGACAAGGAGGGCTGGAAGGGGCGCACCATATACCAGGTGCTAACGGATCGATTCGCCCGAACCGACGGCAGCAAGCAGCCATGCTCCGTCCTCAACCAGTACTGTGGCGGCACCTTTAAGGGTCTCGAGAACAACCTGGACTACATAGCGAAGATGGGATTTGACGCCATCTGGATCAGTCCGGTGGTCGACAATGTTGAGGGGGCCTATCACGGCTACCACGCCAGAAATTGGTACGAGATCAATTCGCATTTTGGCACCGCGGAAGAACTGCTCAGTCTGATCCAGAAGTGCAAGGAACGAAACATCGCAGTTATGTTCGACGTGGTGGCCAACCACGTGGGTCCGATCGATATTGATTACGAATCGATTGTGCCGTTCAACTCGCCGACGCACTACCACAACTACTGCATGATCAACTCGGAGGACTGGAACGGTGGGAACCAGTGGAGAGTCGAGAACTGCAGGCTGGCCGGGCTGCCGGACCTCAAGCAGGAGAATCCCTGGGTCGAGGCCACGCTGCTCGCCTGGATCAAGGACCTCGTCAAGAACTACACGGTCGACGGTCTCAGGCTGGACACAGTGCCAGAAATAGTGAAGCCGTTCTGGGAGAAGTTCTCCAAGGCGGCCGGCGTGTTCACCATCGGCGAGGTGTTCGACGGCAGGTCCGACTTCGTCAAGAGCTACCTCGGGCCTATCGACAGCGTTCTTAACTACCCAATATGGGGAGTGATGAGGGAGACCTTCGCGGGACAGCGGTCGTTCCGGGACTTAGCCACCAAGATTGACGACCTCTTCAACCATTTCGGTAACGATCTCAACTACATGGGAATGTTTGTGAACAATCACGACAACCCTCGTTTCCTCAACTCCAGCACCTGTGTCTCCTGCTTCCAAAATGCCATAATGTTCACGCTCTTCTTCCCCGGGATACCGATCGTTTACTACGGGGATGAACAGCTGTACACGGGAGGCGGAGACCCTTACTGCAGAGAGGACCTGTGGTCGCACATGGACCCCGCGGGCGGAATCTACCAGAAGGTGGCAAAGATGGTGGCGGCGAGGAAGAAGCACGAGGTGTGGAACTACCCGTACCTGAGTCTGCACGCATCGGATAAGGCCATGGTCTTCATCAGAGGGAAGGTGCTGCTGGCATTCTCAGGCAGCAACGCCAACTCCGTGCTCAATATCGAGCGGATCCCTCTTTCTGACGGCACCGTCCTGGTTGATCTGTTCTCCGAAGAAAAGATCACGATAAAGGGAGAGAAGGCCAGTGTGGCGTTGAAGGCGTTTGAGGGCAGGATTTTCGTCCCCAGCAACTAACCTTGATTGATTATCAAGGTCACTTATCACGAAATTGCGACCCGAGGTGCAAGATGCAGATAGCACAATAGTGTCAATGTACGGTACAGTCCGGATTACAAATATATGGGCTTGCCCCGCCTCCCTGCAGAACTCTTCTTGATGCTGCCAGAGCTCCTCGTGGTTGAGACAGTCAGTAGCTGCCTCAGGGCATCACACTTCTTCGCGGCTTGTCTTGCGCTCGTCGCCGAAGTTTCTGCAAATGATGCAGTGGATGCTGAGGACCAGAGAACAGTTGACTTAGTGGGGGAGACCATCGGTTTCGTTTTTGCCGAGACGTGTCCAGGTCTGGACTTCGGCCGCGAGTCGGAGAACTGGTGCTTAAGTTTGTGGACGATACGAAGCAGCTCTTGCTCATTGTTCTTGTATTTCTCGCTACCAGATATATATGATTCGCGATTTACTCAACAATCACTGCGATCGGGCCCTTATCTTTCGGCCGAGCGTACCTCTCTCTGACCGTTTTCTTGCGGCTCGTAGATTCCGGGTGCGGTGGTGCCTTGGGGGTCACAGCGACGGTCTTGTGCGGTGCAATCGGATGCTGGTTTCGCGAGGGGCTGCTGCTAGTATAAGCTGATCCCTTCCCCCTGGTGGTGCTGACGCTTCGGTTGGTTCTGGGGACGAAGGTGCAGTCGGCAGGAAGCGGCGCGTTGCGAGTGGCCTCGCGCTTATCTCGCAGCTGTTCCTCCTTCTCTGCGGCCCACTTTTGGTTCCGCTCGAGGAACGGGACGGAAGGCGCGTTGACCGACCTGGGCCGAGACTTCAGCGCCGGGTAAAACGTGCACTCTCTCAGCGCGGACGAGTCAATCGTCTGTCTCAGATCTTCGGTTCTGGTCTCTCTACCCACGTGAATTCGACCCCGCATAAATACATCTGCCTGAGCCAGAACTGTGTCCGGTCGTATATCCCGCTGAGCTGCTTCGCGGTCGCGCTCCTTTTCAGGCCTTGTCCCGGGACCTGATTCCGTCTTCCCGCTGCCGAGACTCCTCCGGGCGTGGTCGCGCCGCGACTTCTTAGCGTGGCATTGATCCTGAGCACATCCTGCCACAGGCTGTTCTCCTCTCCTTCCAGGCTAACATCCCGCGGCTTGGTGGTTGCGGCCCCGGACGGAACGTGTGGATCTCCCCTGGTGCGATACTTGGACCTCACAGAGGCCGCCGCAGGAGTGGACTGGGCAGTGCCGGATTTCGTGCGCAGCATCCGTGCCACCCGCATGCGTTTCCGCGTGTACTCCGCCTCGGCTTCCGACTCTGTCAATTTACTGATCCTGCATGGGGAACGCTGCTGGGACTCGGGCGAGGTCGTTTCCTCCGCGTCTATGCATCCGGGCATGTTCACGATGGTAATCTTGGGGGAACGGCCCTTTCTGCTGGTCTCGCCAAAACGGGCAGGAGTGGGCGAGAACTGCTTGTTATCGATATCGAATGCGTCGGATCTGTCGTGCATTTACTGACGAGTTTATTTTGTTTTACTGTCCGTGTGCGATAAATAAAGCTATAAGAGCAGCTGCTGTTGACGATTATTATTATCATAGCATATCATACAAACGCAAATCGTTGGGTCCATCGCTCACGTTGCTCGTTAGTCAGCACGAAATAATGGCATTGTCACAACGCCTGACCGAAGCATAGGCATAGTGCACACTATAATAGGATCGCTTAACTCAATAGCCATCACATGCCTCCGATAGCGCCGCAGCCACTTATTTAACTCATATCGGGACAATAAATTACATAAAACGTATCTTCAAAATTTACTCAATGGACAGCTTCGACTACACCGACAGCGGCAAGAACTGGACAAAACTCTGCAAAATCGTATCGCCCATCGTTCCAACCCACTGTAGGGATACGCCCAAAGCCCAATCGACTTCCCCGGAGAATCTGAGATCGTCTACGAGCCGCGCATCACCCTCACAACTCAATACGTTCCAGTAACCGGCGCAAAGTTTGAGGACCACCACCACACGGCCATGGTACCGTTCTTGACCAGCCCGCATAGTTGTCAGGAACCCTGGGAAATATTACTGCGACGCTGCCTACTACACAACTGAAATATTCTGCCGTGCAGTTCCACTTCCATTCCCCCTCTGAGCACCGCATCCAGGGTCGGGCCTGTCCTCTGGAAATGCACATTGTTCACAATCTGGTTGAGGGCGGCCCACATGACTACAAGTATACTAAGGCCGTGCTCGCGGTATTATTCGACGACGCCCTCGACATTCCCTCGCCCTTCCTTGAGTCGCTGCACCCGGAGATCCCTGAGGTCAGCTGCAATGTCAACCTGCAGCCCTTCCTCGAGTCGATTCCCAAGCATCTCTATCATTATGAGGGCTCGCTGACCACGCCGCCGTGTTCTGAGATCGTGAACTGGTACTGTGAATTCAACACATGGGTAGGCTGCTCCTCGTGGAGCCCCAGAGTGCCTCCAAGACCCAGGTCAAGAATATCGCCAAGATATGGGAACACCACCTAGGAGGATGCAAGAACTTCAGACACACATGCCCGATAGGGATAAGGACACTGTATCGCAACTTCGCCGGCAAGGGATCCACTGGGGCCTGCTACTGCCAATGACTGGCTTCAATCTTATATACATGCATTGCATACTCTCTAGCGAAACGAAACTCGAGTTATAACACATTTTCTTTTAGTTCTTTGCGCTCTTTATTATCAGCCCGCGAAATGCGCATAGCTAAGGTTCTATCTCTCCACACAACTCGTCTGCAAATCAAGTTCGGCCCCACGTATCGCACCGTACAGAATCGTATTAGGCTAGAAAAATATGATAGGCGGACAGGTTATAAAGACAGGTGTCGCCCGGGACCTCTTGGGGCCGGGTCCCTGCCAACTCCTCAATCCGCAGCACATCTCCGGCCTCCGCGTTATCTCCGTCGTACTCCCTGTACCCCTCGTATTCAATCCTCTGCTTCTCCAGTGTCGAGACCTCGACCACTGATTCTATTTCGCTGTGGTAAGCACATCAAGTACTTATTGCCGCATTGTACCCCGACGTAATCTTCCGCCACCTCTTCATCGCGTTTCGCATCATCTCCTTGTCCTCACAGTAGCAGTCAGATAGCCCGATGACAAAGCGTCCGATGCAGTCGATGTGTCCCACAAGGCCAGTAGAAATCAGCCGGCTCTTCCGATGGGACGGTGGCACTGACAGCTTCTTGCTCTCTCCGTGCTGTGGAAGGTCGGACAAAGAGCTTCTGGCCGAGCTGAAGATCATGTCGTCCCGAATTGTGCCGTCGGATAAATCGTCTTCGGAGAGTTCGAAGGTAACTTGGGGGTCCACATTCTTCCCGAAAGCATCGAACAGGCGGCTCATGTGCGTTCTCAGCTCTGCGAATCCGCCTGTCTGCGGGCTGGCTGCTGCCGTATGGTCATCGTCATCTTCTTCGTATACGGGGAGAAAGTCCGGCCCGGCGTTTTTCGCGTCTTCTACACGGTTTAGACATGCAAGTAGCGAACTGATGATAGCGGACTTGTTTGTACCGGCTGCAGTGGTGGTCAACGATATGTCCACAGCCGGGGTCCTGGCAGTGGCCGCCCCCTCGCATGCCTCGTTCCTAAAACCATTTATATTTCCGCAGTACGATTGCCGGTCCGGCTGTTGGAACTGAAAGCGTGAGACCTTTCCGTGCTGCGCCGGGAGGGGCTCCGAGGCCAGCACTTCGGCAGTCTTCCGCCTTTGGTATACTGAAACGCACCGTTTGCGTTGGTCCTGCACCACCGGAAGCAGTTTCCCCAGCTCTCTCTTGACTCGCTTCAGCTCGGTAATGGACACCAGCTTTAACGACTACTCTCACTTGCCGCACAAGCATGTACCTCCCGCACCGAGTTCGCCCCGGTTTCCGTCTTTTCCTCCTCCCGGATCTCTGTGTCCTCGCTCTCCAACGGGAGAGGAGGAGCATCGTCACATTGGTTGGGCTTGGCGGACTGCATGGTGCAGTTGTGGGTCTTGGCCTTCTTCCTGCCGGAATCCGCGCAGAGCGAGTCCTTCTGCACGTGTCTCGAAGTTGGCCTCACCCGCGGGTGGGGAGGCAGCTCTCGCGAATCTCTGCTGTTCTGTCTGGAGTGACCTGACCGGTCGGACAGGAGCGTAGGAAATTCGGGCTTCAGTTCTACCAGCCGATTCTTGAGTGGGTCTGGAGTACTTTTGGCGGATGAAGCGCCGCGACCGGGCGAAGCCAGTCCAGGTCTAGGATTGGGACTCTGGCCGGCCTTCTTGCGGGGCGGGCACACCACCGACCGTTTCGGTGTGTCTGGCGAAGCCATGCGTTCGATTCGCAGTCGCGAGTACGCGAGGGTCTTCGATTTGATTTGGCTCATCTTTTATCAATTATTATAACGAGTATATATATAATGAACAAACGTATGACGCATAGTCATGTTTTCCGTTCCGCCATTTTGACACGCACGCACAATTTCCGCTTCTGACTCTCCATTATTGATTCCGGAACGGATTCTCGCTGTGTTTGTGTGTTGCTTATTTACGTATCGTATTTATAACTTCGCCGCGCCCAGCAGCTTCCCCGCCACCTCCCTGTAGCTTGGAATGTCCCCGGTGGCTCTCTTCATCCTCACATAGCTGAGGGCGTCGAGCTCCTGCAATTGCATGACTTCCACCTCGAACCTCACGTCCTCCTTCTGGCACGTCAGACAGAAGGCGCCAGTCTATCCCTAGTCATATGTCGTACCTTATAGCACTTCAGACCACTCGTCTTAATAGCCTGAAGCACCTCCGTGAAGACCTCCTGCGGCTTCTTCGTGCTAACGCAGGACAAACTGACCGCGCCGGAGTAGCGGGCCACTCGCGTTCCTCCTTGCTTCTGGGCTAATGACATGTTCTGCACATCTCGACTGGTCTGCGCGCCCTCTGTCGTCTTCTTTCCAGGAGCTACACAATCATGCTTCAATACTTACATAGCGGCTCCTTGCGGATCGTGCTGTACTTTAGCAGCGGCTGTTTCCTGGCCACCGCGGACACCTGCTCCTTTATGGTGTGCAGATTTCGGGGATGCTCGCTGACCCCGATGGTGGAGACGGTCCCTTCCTCGCGATTTGCCTTCTTCGCCTGCTGCTGTATCGCGTTCCTCAGGTCTAAGCCGAGCTCAGCAACCGATAGGTCGATACAATTCTGAAGAGAAACAGGAACAGCGTTGGCGACGGTGCTAGTATGCTTGTGGGCAGCCTGACGGCTGGCAGGGACGGCCTTCTTATTTACACTGCGGATAGGGCTGGAGGGCGGCGGCCTCTGCGCCAATCCTTCGTTGCGCTCCACCCTCGCCGTCAAGAACCCTAGCGCCGGACTTGGTCCTCCATGGACCACCATCTGTGCCTTATGCGTTCGTCCTATGCCCTCCGATTCTTCGGTGTCCACGATCGCCTTGGTCTCAGGCCTGGAGTTTTTGTTCGCGTTGTGGGACCGAGGCTCCTCCCTCACCAGGTTATCAATGTAGAGCTTTATGTCCTCGTTGTCTTCTTCGTCCTCCCCGCTGTCAGCTGCAGCCGTCTTCGTTCCCATCTTCTTTGCATAGAAGGAGGACTTCTCGAAAGAAAAGCTGTCTTCGAGGTCCTTCCTGTGATCGTCGCGGATCAGGATAGGCTCATTTCCGACGAAACTCTTCTTTATTGTGCACGTAACGAGCTCCTGGGGGACAGCGACCGCTGATGAGAGCTTTCGTGCCAGCAAGGAGTAGGGCCGAATGTTGAGGGTCAGAGTGCGGATCAGCTCCTCATCCGAGTCTTGCATTACGCTTTGTTCGGCAGAGGGCGGCGGCGGCGAGGACTTGCTCGCCGGACTCGGGGCCGGCACCGCGGGCGTCCGTTTCAGCTCCTTCAGTTTGCTCTGCAGCTTCCCCAGAAGGAGGTAGTATGTTGCCGTGGCTCTGTTGTGCTTGTTCCGCCGTATCGCCTCCTCTGTGCGTCTCCTGTCGAAGTTGTACTCCGACATCAGAGATATGATCCGCGCGTCGATTTTCGCCTCATACTTGCGCATCAGGTCGTCTCGATACAGCGGATCCAGGGCGAACCAACGGTGCTGCATGATCCCATCAGCAGTCAGCCTCCTGGCCGGATCCGTCCTGAGAATCCCTCTTATCAGGTCCTTGCCATCTGCAGACACGTGTTTGGGCACCTCGAACTCCCCCGCCATGATCTTTCTGTACAGTTTTGCAGTGTTCGGATCCTCGAATGGCAGGTAGCCGCAGACCATGGCGAAGAGGACCACGCCGCAGCTCCACATGTCGGCTGCGGGCCCGCTGTACCTTTTCCCGGCGATCATCTCAGGCGCGGCGTAGCATGGGGACCCGCATGCTGTCTGCAGCAACTCTCCCGGGGTATAGCGGTTGCTCAATCCAAAGTCTACGATTTTCACGTTGTGTCCTGAATCCAGCAGCAGATTCTCCGGCTTCAGGTCCCGATGCACCACATTGAGCTTGTGAAGGTGGTCCACGCCCGCGACTATTTGGCGGAAGAAGTGTCGGGCCTCGGACTCGCGCAGTCTGCCTCTGGACACTATGTAATCGAACAGTTCGCCCCCGGATGCGTATTCAGTGATGAGATAGAACTGCTGCGGAGTTTCCATGATCTCGTAGAGCTGGATGATGTAGGGATGGCGGAGAAGCTTGAGGATGCAGATTTCGCGGGAGACCCGTCGGGCGTCGGCGGAATCCACGATTCGGTCCTTCTCCAACACTTTGACAGCAACCTACGTGTGCGCAACAAGCGGCCTACCTTCTGTCCTGTAAGCGAGTGTATGCCCAGTCGCACCTTCCCGAACGTTCCTTCGCCGATCGTCCTCTCTAAAAATGCGGATGGAGGGGATACGGATGATGTAGTCGCCGACTGTTATCGGAAGAGCCAGATCCGCGCTAATGCTGCCGCGACACCTTTCCGTCATTGTTGTTATTGTCGTGTGTTTTATTTGGCTTCTGCTGCCGATATAATAAGAAAACTATTCCGCTGCCAGCACCGTTTTCGAACTCACCAGTGCGCAAGCATGTGCCATGACACGGACTCGCTTATTACTGGCGTAATGTATTGTTATGTCGTCGAATCCCCTTTATTGCTCTTCTTCTACGACATGTAGAACCATGAGTTCACATACTGTGCTACCTCCGGCTGAGGACCTAGCTTCCTTACTCGAGTCCACCATCTCGTCTATCTCCTTCTGTGCCAGCTCCAGTTCCTCGATCTCCTGCATCAGGTATATTTTCCTTCACAAATCGTGATCTCGGTATCGAGCTTACTCGGCGAGCCCCTTGCCATCCTCCTCCAGCACGAGATCTTCCCCCATCTTTGAAGAGTCGACGTATTCAGCCTTCTCGGAAATGCAATCGATAGCCTTTTCCGTCAGCTCTGTCAGTTCCTCTATCCCCTCGTTGCTCGGGCTAAGTTCGCCGATCAACGTGTATATCTTCTGAGTCCGCACGACCATCCTCTCAAGGAGCACAGAATTCTACCAATGTGGACACAATACATACCGCGTTCTGCTTCAGCGACTCGACGCACAGTGCTGCCAGCTCGCTATATATTGCATCGGCAGCGGGACCCCGACTGCGCTTCTTGCACTCCTCAATCCTCGCTGACAGCTCGAAGACGCCCAAGTTAATCTCGTTTATCCGGGACATCAGCTGGGTCGTCACTTCCTCCTTCCGTTCCTTTTGCTCATTTTTCCTCTCGCCTTGCCCGTTTAGCTCGTTCTGTCCTTGCCGCTCCTCCCTCTCATTACCCACCTTCCTCCCCTGTTCTCTGATCTCCTTGTCCTCCTCCGCCTTCGCCTCCTCCTTGGACTCGTCGCCCTCGGTCTCGTGGACCTTCTGAGCCAGCTGCACGCCGTCGGGGAAACTGCGGCGAAACGTGCTCTCCGCATGGCGCTTCTCCGAGCCTCGGAGGAAAGTCCAGGGCATAATCCAGCATCGCGTCGTTAGCCTGGGTCCGCAGCTGCTTGTACAGCATCGTGTCCAGCACGCAGTTGGTGATCGTTTCCACTGAATACACCGAGGAGCAGAGCGAGGACAGGGAGGACTCAATCTGCCGGGACACAACCTGCGAAGCGGCCGCCGATGTGCGCAACGTGTTCTTCGTGATTTTTTTCACGCAAAGCTTCAGCAGCGCCTTCTCTATTGCCATCGCCATGCTACGCTTGAAACGTTCGGCCTTGAAGCAGCCTGTCGCGACTTCTCTCGTCGGCTTACAAACCGCGGCCGAAACGAGGTCCTCGAGCACAGCCTTCCTTCCCACCATAAGGAACCTGGCAGTTTGACACATCTTTGCCACAGCCACATCAATCATCCGCTCAGCCAGCCACGAGGCCAGGTAGCATTCCCGCACAAGCCGTTCGGTTGCGGCACGGAGCCAATGGGAGAACACACCTGCGGCAATGTCCCCCTCGAGTCGTGGGCCTCTGCTTTCCCTGAGCATTTCCTGCAGGGCGTCGCGGAGCAGGTCCGAAAACACCAGCTCTTGGGCCTGGTAGTCCTCGATTGCCCGGTACGATATCTCCGCGGCCCACTCAATGTACAGCTGCTGCTCGCCGACCTCCCTCATCCAATCTGAGGATATCTCCCCAGCCAGCATCGTCTCCGCCGAGATGTGCCACGTCCACCGCTCCACTGTCTCCGGATCCCAGTCGCGTGAAATCATTCCAGAAATTGTGACCGCAGCCCTGTGTCCTTCATACGTCTTGTCTAGCGCAGTTCGAGTCTCCGACTTGCACATTTCGTTCATCACCTTTTGAGCTGCTTCCACCGTATACAGGCAATTCCTGCAAATCTTAGCTGTGAGATCCTTCATCATGTCATTGCATATCCCTGCCGCAAACGTCTGCCTTCGTCTTGTCTCCACACATTCCTTGATCTCCTTGGCACAGACCTCCGTGGCCATTTTTGCAATGCATCTTTCCAGCATCGCGGTGTGGACTGCAGTCAGGTCCCGTTTCTTCGCTATCTTCTTCCCTGCGGCCGACTCAAGCACCGCGTCAATGCAGTTTCTGCATAGCTCCTGAGAACAGACTGAGCGGGTTGCGGTGGGAATCATGTGCTCATCCAATATAGCCCGCGATACTCTGGGTGTCATCAACAGGTTATCGTGCTGTCTCCCAGCCAGATCCGTTATCAAATCTTTTTCGAGCCTGTCGAGAACGCACTGCGAAACCTGTCCCACCATCGCGGATTCCCTGACTATCTTCTGAGTGGCAGACTGGATCGCCGCCTTGATGAGGTCTCGGAGAACACGTTGGGCCGCCCGTTCGCGCATGAGGACGCTTAGCGCTACAGACTTGGTGAGGCCCTGCACCATCCGGCCGCAGAGAAAATCGCTGCCCACCGAGTCTGCGCAGTCTGAGGTGGATCTGGACTTCGCATGAACTGTGCTCATGGATTCGGCAGCCGTCTGTCGAACGACTCCCTCGGTCAACACATTAAGTAGCGAATCAGCGACATCTCGCTTCTGTAATTCGTTGTGAGCGAGGGTTGCGGCCGCGTTGTGCACTGAGGCAGAGATGAGGCGTGTGGTCGCTGGAATTGATAGGCTGCAGATCACCTTAGCCTCAGCACAGACCCTGGACTTCATCATGCCGTCGAAGACCCGACACGCTGAGCATGCGCTCGCTGCTGCCGATGTGGTTAATCGCCTTATCTCTCCATCCAGCCAGGCTTTGTGGACCGCGGAAACTGCCGCCCTCCTCCTGTATGTCTCAATGCTGGATTCCGCCACCTCTCTGGCTAGCGCTGGCATAGCCTGATAGACCATCTTGTCCACAACGGACTTCGCGGCACGGAAGCGGACCGCTGATTTCCACGCTCCTTCATCTGCCGCGCTGTCCACCACCTCCGTCACAGCCGACCTCAGCACGAGGTTGCAGTAGAGCTCCTGAGCCAGCCAGAAACTCGCGCTAACTTTTCGTACTCTGTCCTGGAGCAGATCTTGCACAATCTCAGCTGCGGCCATAGAGGAACCAACCGCACCAGCTGAAATTGAGTGCAGCTCCTGTGTCACGACCTTGTCTGAGCATGCCGCCACATCCCTGGCAGAAATTGCGGTGTACCCCATGGAACGGACCTTCGCCGAAATCATGGAGTCGCTGATGGCCTTCGCTATCCGTCTGGATTCAAAGCAGGAATTCGTGACTTTCGCTGCGGTTTCCGCCAATATTCCCGCTATGATTGTCCTCGAAAGGACCAACTCTGTTACCAGCACCGGGATTAGTCGCAAGCACTCTCTGTTCTGGACCTCTTCTACCACAAAATCAGAAAGCCCTTCGACAAGCGCACCCGCGATATCTGCCCGTTCCCGCTCCTCAAAGAATTTTTCATAAACCACGGTTTCGACCGGACCAAAGGGGCCTTGAGACATGACGTTTCCAGGCTCGTCCACCGTAACGAACTGAATGGCGAACTTGTCCACCAGGGTCTGATGCGTCTCCTTATATCCCAATGCCTGCTGCGGCGACTCGTTAGTCTTGGTGGACACACGGGGCTGGGCGTCGGGGAAGGCGAGTTCGGAGTGGCCGGCTTTCTTGGAAGAGACCGATCTGCCCCCTGGACCTGAGGCGAGCGGCCGCGACTTGGATCTGGCCTTCTCCGCGAGAATCCGGTTGAAGCTCTCATCAAGGTTGCCTTTCATGGCTCTTTGGCGATATATTATTTAAAATCTTAGCTCTATGATATTCTGTTATTCAAGTGCAGAGCGTGCCATTCATTCACGTTAGTCGAGCTGCGATAAATTAGTAAATTATTGCGCCGCGTCACAGTCCGTCTGCAGTTGCCTCATGTCTATTTTGATAACGGTGTTCTTCGGAGAGTTGCCGGTCGCGCCAGTCTCGAAGCTTCCTCCCGAGTTGTTGCTGGTCACGCTCTCGCTCATCTGCTGAACCTGCTTGCGCCTGAGTCTGGTCTTACGCCGACTCTTATCGGCCCGCCGTCCCATCGCCTTGCCGGCCCCATAGCGTGTTTTCACCTCTTCGTTGCTCATCACCTCCGCCTGCTGTATCTCCGTATCAAAGATGATGTTCAGTCCTGCGCTCCGCTGCTGGGCCCTCTCCTCCCCCGAAGTTCCTCTGCTGGGCACCGACTCTGCCTCGTTCTCTTCTCCCTCCTGCTCCGCTGGCTTAGAGGCCTTCTTCTCGACCTTGCCCTTGAGCAGACAGAGAGGCACCCGGTCCTGCATCCGACCAGTCTCGTACTTGAAGGGACCAAGCGGACCCAGCTGCTCGGCCAGCGGCCCGACGAAGAGCGAATCCCAGTGTTCCTTCACCTCTGGGAATTTCCTCTTCAGCGTCTTGACACCGTAGAACTCTGTCGCCGTTTGGGCCAGCGACGAAGCCTTCATCGTCCGCTGTATCTCCGAGTATATGCGACACTTAACCCCAACGAGATGCTTGCGGATTTCCTTCGCGACCACCGCGGCATAGACGAATGGCAGTTTGTACTCCTCCACGTACACTCTTGCGAACTCCTCTGGGCTACGACAATATCGTGTGGCGATGCAATACCTGTTCCTGGCACAGGCGAGGTCCCAGTCGAACTCATCCTGAACTTTTACGAACTGGTCCGCGTAGTCCAGCTTTACCCGGGTAATGTATTCGTTGTCCACTCCGTACCCTACAGCTCGGATCTCAGAATCGGGGAGATACCGTGTCCAACTGCAGAGAGCGAGGAGCCCCAGCGCATTTCTGAGAAGAAGTCCTCGACCGCGACCTGCCGCGCGATCTCGTATGCCACTTTTTCGCAGAACTCTACTCGGTGTGGTGTGTGTACTATGTTACCTTCGATTTCGGCGTCGGAGAAGTTCTCGAGCCTGGACCCGAGGAGGTCAGATAGCAGGCTCAGAGCAAAAGCTTTCATCTGGACCACGTCCCGACAATGGCCATCCCACATGACCTCGTCTGAGACCTTCGTCCCCTTCCACTCAAATTCCAGCGGAACATAGACTATCTGCTCATGCTGGATCCTGGCAGGAATGGGGAGGACGACGGCGGGACCGGGCGGGAAGGGCTGGAAGAGGTAGACGGGCTGGAGATCAGACTGGATGGAGGACGTATCTTGCGGGAACTGCGGCTTTCCCGCCGGGCTTCCAGAAATCCGCGACGCTGGCAATTGTGCCTAAGATATCGGATAAGGAATTATACGCTGCGTGGGAGCACCCAGTCGCGGAGCGAGATATAATCTTCCGGCTTGGGAAGCGACTCGCCGGAGAGGAAGGATTGGATTTTGGCGGCTGGGATCAGGGTCTATACTGGGGGTGAGAAAAGGGAATCACCTTGGCTGCGGCCTCTTCCACGATCTTTGGGGAGTCGCTGACAAGCAGGCTGAGGTAGCTTCGAAGAGGCTGGACTGGAAAGGACTCGGGATCGTGATGGAGATGTTTGGCGGCAAAATGGTCGTGCGCGGCAGCTGCAAGCCCAAGAAGCGAATTAGGTATTTTGCTAAATTTAAGAATAGCGCCGAGCTCCGAATTAAGTCGTCCGTTTGCGTATAACTCACCGAAATTAATATTAGCGTTGCGACCTGCGGGTGATATAGGACTGTTTTCAGTTGATATTGCAAGAATCAACCCTTCTGCTGTCAGCTTTACCTGGACTCTGTTTTCCATCTTCCTTTATCCTTGTTTTATTTCCCTATACTATTTATTCTTATCCTATGCACCTTATTCCAGCCATTCGCTGCCCGTGTCGGCCTCTGCGGTCCTTGCCCATTTCCCCGCGGCCCGCGTTCGCTTTTCGTCCTCTACCGGTCTTCTTAGCTCCTACGCGATCCGCCATTTATACTTCTGTCGCTAATCCTAGCGGCCTTTCCGCATTAGCCACACACACATTGTGCGCCCCTCTGCGCCGGCTGTTGTGCTGCTCTG
>QFZN01005388.1_pt1 | contig 14422 bp, 17 predicted proteins | sample 1740101 | NCBI WGS metagenome assembly QFZN01 (sample SAMN09210849, study PRJNA391713) | Ciliate metagenome, whole genome shotgun sequencing project. | isolation source: combination of 50 Heterometopus sp. ciliate cells from an enrichment culture... | host: Heterometopus sp. ...
AAATCTGTAGCCCAACAGACAGCGAATATAGTCATATCCACAGTATGTAATTCCACACATATCACCTATTGAGGAAGCACATGTGCAGTCTAATGCTGCTACTGATACTGCGCACACACGCTGCTCGGTTTCCATGCAAATACACACTGCGTGCGAAATAAATGAGAAATATAACACGCGCATTTGAATATTTAAATTTCAAGTGGTGGGAATTATAGCGCAATAAATGCGCATTCTCTGCTGTAAACATTATAATATCTGTTCACATGAACTCCGAGTGCGTTGTTCAGTCCGCGGTCCCGGCCGCCCTCATTCCGATTGTCTCTGTTTGTGCCAGACCCGTTCGCGGACCCATCTTCCGCATCGAGCGCGTTCCCAGATCCCACCAAGAGTATATTCTCCCGCCAAATTTTTAAATAGGTTTGAAAAAGAAGCAAGCGGCAACTGGATGTGCGGGTCTTACAACCGAAAGGAGAAGAGTCTCGGCCAACTGTGCAAAAAATTCCTAAACCTTTACGGGGCGGAGAGCAGCTGCCTGATCAGTCTGGACGCTTGCACCCAGCGACTGGGCGTGGAGAGACGGCGGCTGTACGACATCATCAACATCTTGGAGAGTTTCTCGGCAGTGGCGCGCAAGGCCAAAAACGTGTACGAGTGGCGCGGACTTGCTAGCATCGGCCGCTACATCTGCGGCACCGAGGTACTCTATTCCTTCTGAGCAATTCGTAGCTCCCCCAATATGCCGCAGCCTCAGCAGCCAAGTCTCGGGCCGGAGTCCCCTGCGAAGAGGAGGACGACTGTGCCAAGTCTGAGTCCGCCGAAAGCGCCCCCTCCACTCCTGCCCTTCATGTTCACAAGAAGCGCGAAAAGTCGCTGGGACAGCTGTGCATCCAGTTCATCGAGCTCTTCGTTCTGAGATGTCCGGAGCTGTCGCTGGAACAGGCGGCGAGCATGCTGACGAGCAAAGCCATCATGTTGGATTCCCACAAGATCAAGACAAAGGTACCCCAGCACGAATTCTCATGCGAATAGATAAGACGACTGTACGACATCGCCAACGTGCTGCAAGCGCTCAACCTGATCGAGAAGACCAGCTTGATGAACAGGAAGCCTGGGTTCAAGTGGCTCGGGTTCCGCGGGTTCCAATCCTTCATGGCCGTCCACGGACAGAAGACCGAGAAAGTCTTCGTGGTATCGCGAGCTGAGGCCCGGACCTCGCCAAGGACCCCGACGTGCTGCCGGACTAGTCCTTCGCAGGACCTCCCCAAGGCTAAGCACTTTGCCCCGCGCGTCATACTGAACGCGGCCGTGGTTCGGGACGTGTTCCCGGCCAAGAAGCGCAGGCTGGGTCTCTCAGAAGGCCTGTGCGAGTCCGTGGGGAAGGAGAACATCAACACGATGAATCAGACGAGACCGATGATAGGCAAGAACGGCGGCGCGTTCACCAAGCTGAGGACGCTCCTCGAGGTGGTGAGCAAGGTGGACCGCAAGGTGCAGGCCAAGGCGCTGCGTCGTAGGCCCCTCGCCGAGTCCCAGTGCATCAACCTGTACGCGACTCCATACTAGGGTATTTCGAGCGTAGCTTCTTAAAATTACTCTTGACTCTGCTTTCGCTTTTAGTTTCTGTTGTTTACTACTGCTATTATTATCGTTGCATAGTGTGGATACGACTCCTCCCAGCGTATCCATCGCACAACGTTCTGCGCTGTCGCTCGCGGGAGGCGGCGCGAAAAGTACAACGTCAATGCGGACTAATAAGTGCGACACTACGATCTCAGATAAAAATAACAAGCAATGCTCAATGGATTCCTCCTGGAGAACAAGCTCAGCCAATATCGCCAGTCCCAGGCAGAGGAATCGAGACATGCACGCGGCCTCCGCTACCGCAGACGCAGTCGCGACCAGCTTGTAGACAACTATAGACACAGAGTGGAGCATTTCATATCGACGGTGCGGGAGAGTTGTAAATTCGAGTAGATGACAACGGACGCGGTGGTGGTCCAGGACTACGCCACACTCATGGATCGCGTCAACGCTGCCAGTCTCCTCAAGTCGCGCAGCCAGGAATCCGGCGGCTTCGTCATTCGTGGCTGGAAGTCTGAACGCGACCGGATCCAGGCACATCCTGGGGATTCTTACCCTTACGTAGGACGCTGTGAAGCAACAAGAATTTTTCACGTCGGACCCGTCGCCGATGCATGCCCGCGACTTCCCCAAGCTCCTCCGCGTTGCGGCCGCCTCAGAGTTTGTGCAGCCAGAAATGCACTTCAAAGCCACCACGGGGCTGGAACGGGTGTTCGACGCGGTAAAGGAGAACGAGGCGCTCGTTGAGTCAGTCGAGGTTCCCATGAAGACTTTCACCCAGTTCGAGAACAAGGTCTCACACCCTTCCTTCGCAATGGGCAAAACGCGCTACTCGTTCGCGACCATGATGAACTCAACGCAGCGGGCCCGGGTGGGCATCGCAGAGGCCGCCAGACAGCTCCGGTCCACCCTCCACAACAAGACCCACTTCCAGGCCGTGATCGCATTGGTGAACAGACAGAGCCGGAGTCTGGCGCAAAAATCAGACAAGAAGCAGCCTGCTACCTTGACCATCGAAACTGAAGACGCCCTCGCCCGGGCTGACGAGCGGCTCAATGCCGTGCAGAGACAGCATCAGCAGCAGCAAGAACAGGAGGAAAGACAGAGGTCGCTGCCCCGGATTGGAAAACGCGTTGTCGACAACACGCCGCCAGGGAGGGAGCTGACGAAGCGGAAGAGCTTGGGAAACCTGTGGGCCGGATATGGCACTGAGGTGGGGGATACGACCGGAAACTCGGCGAGCATGGCGAAGCAGGGAAAGACCCACGGTGGGAACAAGAGGAAATCGTGCGGAGTGAGGTTTGTCTTCCCGGCGCTGGGCACGGGGGCTGGAACGGTGGCAAACGAGGACAAGATGACGGCGACCGAAGAGCTTGGAAAACGTGTGCTCAAACTGTGCAGTGTGCTGCGGTCCAAGAGTCCCAAGCTGGGGCCGATGCTCCGGAAGGGCGAGGGGAAGCTAATGAGCGGGTTCGGGATGACGAACAGGGAGACGTATGACAAGGTATTCGGCTCATAGGCCGAAGGTTCACTACACGTAACTCTAATAATAATAACAATAATACTGCACGTGATTGGCTATGAAAATACTCTCTCATAGCAAATAGCATCGCGAGTTGTTATATAAACATAAACTATAACTTAAACAAATAATACCTGGGATATTGTTTGCTTATTTTGAACGCCGAACTATGCAGCCGCGTAATGGTGCAATATGCTAGGTGTGATAAATATAATAAAGTCCGAATGGAATCAGAGAATGTAATGAGGCCTAGAGAGGAGAGCGGGTCAGGAGTTCGGGAAGACCCCCAGTCAGCAGCCAGCGAAGAAGAACTGCTTGCAAACGTGAAGGCCAAGCTCGGCCGCGAGCTCCGAACCATCGTCCTCAGCTCCTGCATCTATGCAACATTCTTCGGAATGCTCCTGGCTGCCTTCTACGGCCGTTGTCCCGTCTGGGCCAGTCTCCTTCCTCTAATGGCGTACTTCATCGGAAAGATGTTCGTCTGCGGGGTGCGACTCTTCGTTCGGGCCAACGAGTTTTACAAGGAGGACCTCAAGGACATGCTCGAGGCCATCTTCATGATATTGTTTAATGTAATGACATTAGAAACCGTGGTGAGATAGATCGGGATAATAGTGAAGCTGGAGGTGACTCAAATAGACAGCACGTTCTTGATAGCGCCGCCGGCGTTGGGAGTGATCACGCGGATTGTGATATCGACGGGTCTGTGCGAGGAGCTCCGCGGGGTCTACGAGATCGTATAACCCCTGTATCGATTGTGGATAGTGCAGATTTATCATCCGCGTCACACTGTTTCTCACGACCTGCACCGTCACTCTCAAGCTCGAGGACTACTTCACCCTCACCTGGAATCAGGCCCTCTGGTACGGCAACGCCTAATGCATCCCCTAGGCCGTATTGGATCTTCTTCGCAGGACTCATATTCATGTCCCTTGCCTCCACCATCCTTGCCCTCAACGCCTGTTTCTGCTTCAGTCCGGAGCGAAGACTGCGAATGAGCAACAGTATCATCCTATGTTCATCCCAGCAATTATAGTCATATGCGGAGTGTGGCTGTGCTACATGTTCATGGGACTAACAGCCTCGTCGTTCTTCATGGTGTTCATCATTGTTGTGGGGACGGAAAACGACCCGGGGGAACTGTCCTCGGCATATGCACTGCTCTGCGTGTACTTCATCATTCTGTGCTTCTTCACCCTGGTCGCCCACTCTCACATCGTGTACTCGCTTCCGTATCAACATCTCGATAGGGAGTTCGGCGCAAAGGTTTACAGTTACCAGACCAACCTGCAGCCGCGACTCGCCCAGCTGCAGAGCAACGTCCTGGCCTCCATGGCCTCCCGGGACCCGCAGCCCTCAGCTTCACCGGGTGACGACGTCAAGAACACCGAACTGGTCCACCGTGCCTTCCCCTCCATTCTTGTATCATCGCTCCCTGTGGCTATCGTGATGTCATTAGATAAGGCTAACAAACACACTGTTCAAAATCGTGGACCGCGCCGACACCTCCTCCCAGCCCCCCGGCGCCTCCAACGAGACCGTCGCCGTCCACGACACCAGCGTCGCCAACAACGACTCCATGGCCGTTTTGCGCAGAAGCTCAATCCGAGTCAGCGTGTCGAGGCCGAAATCGCCGCCGCCGACACAAAAAGCGAGACAACTGGAGCCCGGGGAACGACTGCAGACGTTCTCCTCGTTTCCTGCTGCAACCGCAGACAGCGTGCTCGGGAAATCGAAGGCAGTGGTGTCGCTGCGAGAATCCGCGGGAACAATCAAGCGATCCGAGATCCTGCTGGAAAACCCGCAATCCGACGTTGGCGACATGCTGTGCCTCGTGTGTTGCCAGTCCCAGGCCGACGCGGTGCTCCTCCCCTGCGGACACGGCGGCATCTGCTATGACTGCAGCGTGAAGATAAGCAGACAGGGGGCAAAGTGCGCATATTGTAGACAGGTATGAGGGAATGTGCGAAGATCAATTAGCCGTTCTGGCAGATTGTGAAGCTGGAGATGACAAAGGACAAATCGCTGGACTTCTTTAGGATAGAACGCATGCACAACGTGGTGCCGTACCCTGTGCTCACCAACAGTGTCAGAACTATGCTGCATCACTAAATATAATAGAGAGATACAGCTAGTATAAAGATATTGTTAACACAAAAGCAAAGGTTGTATAATAATTATAGCTTGTGTAATTCAATGGCATTCATTATAATACATAGCCACAGCGAATAGTAATAATAAATTGCTCGCGCGGAGTAAACGCCTTTTACTTATAGTTGATCTGACCCTTCAGTCGCAGGTCGGCGAAATACTCGAGGTCCTCGTTGAACAGTTCGGTCAATCTTTCTTTGTCCAGCGGCCCCTCATCTTCAAACGGTAAGACCACAGGCTCCGGCGAGGACAATTCGGCCTCCTTCTTGCGGATCTCAGCGAAGTAAGGATGGTCCAGACACTCATCCACGGTGAGCCGCTTGAAAGGGTTGAAGACGAGCATGCGGTTGAGCAGATCGATGGCATCTTTTCCGGCGTCGGGGTAGTTCTCACTGAGGTCCTTCCGCGGGATCTCCGGCATCTCTCGCAACACCTTCAGTGTCTCGGGGTTCGTTATGAACGCGCAGTCCTCCTCGGAAGGCTTGCCGACCACCCCGAGAATCACGTTGAGTTGGTCTGTGGCCAGCATGGCGACTCCTCCTTTCACCTTCGCCCCCTTGGCCGGAGAGAAGGGATAGCAGGAACTGCCCGGGAACAGGACCACACGTTCGGCCCCAGACTTATTTGCGGTCTTGGACAGCAGCTCGGCAAAGATGCAGGCAACCGCCCAGATGTCGATTCCGGGGCCGTAATCTGACTGCGCCAGGATGATCTCCGGCGCCCGGTACCATCTGGTAACCACATAGCTGGTCAACTGCTTGGTCATCGTGGGAGGCTCCATGCGCATGTATGCCTCCTTCTCCTCCTCGTCTATTCCGCTGGAGGAGCCGGAGGAGAGACCTTCCATCTGCTGTTCGGCTGGTTTCTCGCCCTTCGATTTGCGTGTGTAGGCGTAGGGACCCTTGTGCTTGGCCACGCTCCGTGCGAGGCCGAAGTCGCATATCAGGAGTCTACTGCTCTGAATGATGAGGACGTTCCCGGGCTTGATGTCGCGGTGGAGGACCATGCCGGAGTGGATGTACTTCAGTCCTTTAAATATGTCGTACATCATCGCCTTGATCTGCCAGTGCTGAAGCACAGTAGCGGTGGACTTGGTAACTGCCTTGAGGTCGGTTTCCGCGAGCTCCAGAACGAGGAAAATGGTATCCGGCACCAGTCCCTTTGGCGCCCGCAAGTCTAGAAGACGCACGATGTTGGGATGCTGCAGGGCACGGAGCAGCCTGATCTCGCGGAGCACACGCTTGCAGTCCACAAGGTCGCCGAAGATGTTTTCTTCGCGCTTTATCGCCACACGGGTTCCTGTGGGCACGTGGAGTGCCTCGAACACCGTCGAGTATGAGCCGGAGCCCAGACGGCGGATCATCTTGTAATCCCAGAGTAAATCTTTTGGCCAGGAGGCTGCCATAGAAGTTGATCTAACAATAATAATTTTCACAGTTAGGCGATAATGTCGAGACACTTCGGCCAATTAGCACACACACATTTATATCTTGTGATGCACTGGAGGCATACGTTGCACATGGTTCCGACACAGGGGCGACCAGTGCGAAATGTGCACGCGAGACCAGAGCTGTTCAGTATAACGGATAAGACACACCACTCGATGGGTTATTATAGAGCTAGCTCTGTCTTAGCTTAGTCCAGCTTCTCCTCCCCGCCGACCTCCTTCGGCACGATCGTGAAGCAGCTTATCCCGAAGTACTCCGCCATCTCGCTAATGACGCTCACAACGTACATGCACGCAACCCCCGATATCGCGACCAGCGTCCCCACATACACCACCACATTCGGCACCTTCAATCCCATGTTCACAAGCGGAAGAACCAGTATCAGCGGCTCCAGCTGCAGAATGCTGAACTTCGTCCTGCACATGGTCGAGAGAATGAACTTGGCATTGACCAGGAAGAACTCGAGACCGATCGCCAGGATGACCAGCGCCGGACGCGCCCTGTAGTACTCCGTGAAGGTCCACGCCCCCGCCAGCGCTACGACGGTCGAAATCGGGAGCAGGAGCGAGAGCGACCTCAACTTCTGCTTGTTGTTCTTGAGAACTCGGCGGACCAATCCGATGATGAATATTCCAGCCCTATTCGTGCGTTAGAGACCGCTATCCGTACACGAGGAGCGTGACCGCCACCGCCACCCCGCTCAGCGCCGAGTTCCATATGTTCCTTCCCAGTAACCCTGTTGTCAGCAGTGCGCCTATCACAATGCACTGGACTACACAGAACGCGTTATGCGACAAGGTCAAACCTTCGGTGATGCCGAAGTTGCCCAACGAAGCCTTGGATTCGCCGAGGTGGAAGTATTCCCAGTCGGAGAGGAAGAACGCAACCTGCCAGGAGTGAGCAAAAGGGCAATACACTGAGTGTGCACTGGAAGGCCACCGACATCACGGAGTTCCCCAGCACGAGCAGCTGGCATCCGATAATGGCGAGGCAGGTACAGGCGAAGACGTCGCAGATGCGGTCGAAGAACTGGCCCAATGGCGTGGTGCAGCCGGTGATGCGGGCCTGCTTCCCGTCCAAGGCGTCAAGCGTCTGATAGACGAAGAGGGCGATTCCGGCGTAAAGGTAGTTCCATCGGGGGAGATCCTTGGACAACGTGGTGTCGTGGGCCAGTACCAGCGCCACGCTTGAGGTAAGGAACGCGAACCCTGCCAGCGTGATCAGGTTCGGCGCTATCCACTAGAAGTCGCACACTACTATACCCTCGGAATGTATGTGACCAGACGGTTCCACAACATATCTGCCAGCTTGCGGTCGAGGCTGCTTTGCGGACTCTGTTTGTACTCGTGCGTCTTAAGGTACTCCAGACCCTTCTCCGTGATATATGTCGCCATTATGTTATTTTATTGTGCGGCTAATACCAGATTTATGCGTACCATCGTGTGTCGAGTTACACAACCATCCCAGTCTATTTCCCCTCACGATGATGATATTTCTCACAATACGAACATACGCTAACAGTCTCATTCCTTCTTCTTCCCCGATCCATCCACAAGTGACCTCCGCCTGTAGGGACTCTGAAGGTCCATGCGACTGGCCACGGGGCCGGGAAAATCCTTTACCGCTGCGCCTCGGGGTCGATTAGCCCATTCTTCCAGCGTCGGCATGATTGCGATCCGCGGATCCTGTGCATATTCCCACAGTGGGTCAATGACCGTGTCTGGGTGCGGTTGCGAAGAAGAAGCAATGTCATAGGGGCGGACGAAGTCTCGGTCGTCGGAACGCTTCTCGGTAGCCCGCAGCTGTTCCACGAAGCCGTTCTTCATCAGTTCGAGTCTTGCTATCTCGATTTCGGCCTCGACGATCTTCTGGCGCATGAGGACCACGCGTTTTCGGTCCCGTTCCTGCGCATCTATATTCTGTTGCTGCAGCTGGGCTTCCTTCTGCTGATCTTCAGGGGCATTCTTGCCCTCCTCCGGGTCGTTATCGGCAGGATCTGCTTCTGTGGATTGGGGGACGTCGTAGAACTTGGGGACCGCGTCGGCCTTTTTCTTCGGGTGCAGCGGCTTCTTCGCCTTCTTGGTCTTCTTCTTCTTTTTTTGCTGCGGCTGCGGTTGCATCTGCTGCTCCTCAGGTTTCCCCGCGGACTCCTCCTTCGCCGGAGGCTCGGGCTCCTTGGACTTTCTCCTCGGGGGACGCCTCGACCGGCATCTCGCCTTAATTTTGCCTTTCTCAGCCTCCGTTGCCGGCCCGTCAATGCTCTGCGCAGAGAAAGTCTCCGGCCCGCCTTCTTTGTTGGGCTGGGTAGCGGCACATCTCGAGCCCCAGGCCTTTTTGCTCCTCGCTGCCTCCTCCGCGGTACCGACGACAAGCACGTCTGCGCTGGGGGCCTTGGTCTCCTCCGCCTGCTCGGGATTTGTGGGTGGGGAAACGTGCCGTCTGATTGCGTTCGGCCGATACATGAAGTCGCTGAAATCCATCGCGATAGCGGTAAACTAGATATATAATTTGGTTTGACGATACTGAATTTCGTGCCTACCGATGCGCCCGCCGGTTTTCTGTATGGCGCCTTCGATATATAATATAAATATATTATAAGCCACAGCAATCTGATGGAGCCACTGGAAGCTTTCATGGAAGGATGCACGCTGGACGAGGAGCAGAAGGCGCCGGGGAAAACGCACACGATGGAGAAGAAGTCGGAGACCCGGCAGCTCCGGGAAAAGCGGGACCTCGCCGACCGCGAAAAGCGTCGCAAGGCTGCTCGCGAGAAAAAGAAGGAGTGCAACGTCAAGAAGCACCAGGCGAGGGTTGCAGTTCTCTCTAAAATGTCCCTTGAGGAACGGAAGGAGTTCATCCGGAAGGAGAAGGCGGAGGCTGCAGAGCTGGATGTAAAAAACGCACTACGATGTGAAAATAGGAAAACATGAAGAAAGCGAAGGAGGCGAGGACACATGAGATTTTCTTTGACCTGTCATTCGCCCGCTTCATGAAGTCGAAGGCATCGCAGTATCGAGCGAACATAGTAGGAATTTAATAGTCTGGGGAACCAGGTCGCCCGCAGCATCAACGTCATAAAGAGGTCGAAGCAGCCGTTTGCGGTTCATCTGTGTTCATACGTTGAGGGGGCGAAGGAGATCATGGCGGCCATGGGCGGGGACAACTGGATTGTACGGTTTTGCTGGGAGATCGGATGTAGGCGTACCAGCATGAGGAAGACATAAAGGACATGGAGGAATGGAAGAAGATCCCGGAAGGGAAACTGTGGTACCTCTCGCCCGATGCCGAGGAGGCACTGCCGGACTTCGACGAAAAAACTTCCTTCGTGATCGGAGGGATCGTCGACCGCACGGTCAGTTCCTGCTCCTCGCTCTTCAAGGCGCACCTGTGTGGAATTAAGGCGGCGAGACTTCCGATGAAGGAGTTCGCGGCAAAGGTATGAGGATACGATAACAGTGAGAGTAGACCAAGAAATCAGCGCTGAACATAAACACGGTGGTCGAGGTGCTCCTCAAGTATCTGGAGACCAAGGATTGGGCGGCCGCCTTCAACACTGTGCTTCCAGACAGGATCATCATTGAAGGAACGCAGGCTAAGAGCAAGGGGACTGGCGCGGAGGTTAGCCCTGCTCCTGTTCTGGGTGTTGAGGATAAGAAACAATAATAATAACGCACTTCGTTTCCTTTCTCGTCCTGCTGCGTAAAAGTAGAGATTCGGAAATAATGCTGATATCGGATCGGTCTCGCTGTAGTTTCACTTCTGGGATAATAATATTAGTGTATAAGATCTATCTTATAACATATGTGCGGGAGCCATCAGCCGCACTCCGCCGCGTGCATCCGTTCCCTGAGCATCACATTGGAGAACGGACAGCTCCTCTCCTCTGCGGTGCATGTGAACGCCGCCACATTGCGCGACCCTACCCGCCCGCTGCTGACCGCCCTGCGCACGTTCTCCGCTATCCCGATCCGCAGTCTTGCTATGGCTCCGCGATACATTTTGTACTGCACTGTCTGCGGGGACTGCTTAACAGGATGGAGCAGCGCAAATCTGCGGACCTTTTCAAGCATCCCGGTGTCGAACAGGTTCGAGTGTGTCGCGGGACTCGGACTCCTGCTGTCCGTTTGCAACCGTGTCTCCGCCGCGCTGCATCTCCGGGCCCAGAAGAATCCGTGGGCGTCTGCCACGTGATAGTGTCTGTGTCTTCTGCACGGTGACACCATCGGGCTCTCCCTGCGGTTTGTGCAGACAAGCGGGACGCAGGCCAGGTGGACGGTATATCGGGTCCGCAGGAAAGAGGGACGCATCGGCCCAGAGGAAGTTGTTCTCCCGAAACTGCGCATTTCTCCCGAAGATGCTTTCATTATTGTTTTCTTTTTAGTGCTGCGATCGCATCATCTGCCAAAGTGCAGCACCTCTGTCTGGCGAAGTGAAGTTTATACTAGCAAAAACTATCTTTTCTTGGTGCCAAGGCCGGAGAATGCGGTCTGGTTGATGCTGACCATTTTCAATCCCTGCTTCTGTGCCGACCTCGGCTTCAGTCTCGCTGATGATGGTGTCGGAGAGGGGGACCGACGCCTACTTTTCGTCTTGGCCTTCCTTGCTGTGCTGTTCGCCCTCTTCTTCTACCACGAGTTAGCGCAATTTTATATACCGCCGATGATGCGGGTCGCGGCTTCGATCTCAACTTCTGCTTCTGCTTTTGCTTCTCCTTTCCCTTCTCTTCACTGATGGCGGAGACCGAGAGCTCGCTAATCGGGGGAGAAAGGCCCAAGTCGGGAACCCGCAACGTTTCTGCGTAGGGCAACCTGGTAGGTCGCTGCAGTTTGTCTTTGTCTTTATCCCCAACCTCAGCCTTCTTCAGGACAAAACCTTCGCTCTCCCGTTTCCGCCGGGGAGAGTTGCCGTCAAAAGTCAGCAATGTTCCTGATACCCGTCGTGCCACTATCTCGTCCTTGTACAGGTCCACACGCAACTTGTTCTTCTCCTGTTCCTTCTGTTGTTTCGCATAGGAGACCGCCTCGCTATTCGGGAGGAGAAGCAGACCGGTACTATTTGCTGCGTACACTGCGAAGCTGAACCTCGAGATCGGTGATTTCGTCCTTATAGCTTGCGGCCACCCTTTCTATCTTCTGCTTCACCTCTTTGACTATTATCCGGGGGAATATAAAGCGGAGTTCGTACTGTCTTCACCAATCTTTTCGACCACTCGCTTGTTCTCCGCCATCTTCTTTGTGATGTGAAGCAGGCTCTTTTCGCTCTCCAGCTTTTTCGCCTGGCTAAGCTCGTCGGCAACCACAAGCCGCTGGTCGGCACGGGCCAGCTGGGAATCGACCTGCGCCTTGGCCTCCTCGAACCGACGGCTCAACGCTTTCTCGCTCTCCAGGGTTTCCTGCAATTTCTCCTCCCGCACGACTATCACCGCTTTCTCCGTTTGGCAGGCGTATCCGATCTCCTGTATCTTTCTCTGGGTGACATTGAAGTCGGCAGGATTGACGCGGATGCGGTCGAGCTGGCGACGGTAGGCGGGGACGATGTGGCTCTTGGCGAGACCGCGGTTGAGGCGAAGGAATTTTTCAATCCCCCGAACGTGCTTCAGCTCGATCGGGTTGTTCCCCAGAGGCATCGAGGTCAGGCGCTTGTTCGACTTCAGGCTGGAGATGAAGTCTAGCGCGCGGATGTCGTGCAGTCGGTTGCACGATAGGTTCAGAGTCAGGATCGAGTGGTTGGCTGCGATCATCTTCGGTAGCTCGGCTCCGCCCTTGTCCTATGCAGGTTCGATCTTTGAGGGTGATACATTGATGTCATTTTCGGAGAGGTCGAGAACGCGAAGATGGCAACTGTGATTCTCCCCTATGGCCCTTGCGAGTTCCCCCACATCCTACGAACATTATTCCCTGCGTAATACGGAGATGCGATTGCCGCACAGGTACAGTTCCAGAAGACAGAAATTCTTTGCCATCCCCTCGGCCAGCGCCTCCACCCCTGGGTTGCCGAACCCGCACGATTTCAGCGAGAAGATCTGCAGCGCCGAGTTGCCAGACACAAAGCTTCGGAGGAAGGGCAGCTCCTCTGGCACTATCTTGCACTCCTCGAGCGTGAACGTGTTTAGACATGTGTCCTTCTTGCAGGCATCGAGAAGCATCATGGCGCCGCAGCCGCTGAACTCGCATCGAGAGAGATTCAGATGTGTCTGGAAGAACAGGCGAGACTTGGTTGAGGCGTCCAGGTCGAACTTGAACTGGTCACCCAGCGGGTTCTGACTCAGATCGAGCCGTCTCACTCCGGAGCGGCCCATGATGTCGATCAGCACCTTGTCTGAGGCTGAGCTGATAACGTTGAACGAGAGATTCAGTATGCGCAGCGTGAGCGACTTCACCACCCCGTCGCGAATCAGCGCCAAACCCTCATCTCCGATCGAGGCCCCGCCCAAATCCAGCAGCACCATCAGCTGATGTCGTTGCAGCACGGTATTCAGCCTGGATACAGCCGTCCCGTTCAAGAAATTCCTGTGCAGTCCCTTCGTATTTCCCACGTAGAGACAGGTGACAGTGCAGTTGTCGCACATCTCAGAGAAGAGGGCATCCGCGCCTTCGCGGCCCATTTCACTGGAGGAGAGGTCAACGTGGACAAGCGACCGAGACTTGCGGATGCCCTCGGCCAATATGCGGGCGCCTGCATCTCCCAGCGGATTCTTCTTCAGGTCCAATGTGTCGATCTGGTATGTCGCCAGCATACGTTTCAACTGTTTTGCTGTGTTCGGTCCCGCCCCCACCTATTGTGACATTCATCGTGAGATTTACGTCGATGAGGATAAGTTTGCCGTTGACTGAATGATTGCGCATGTGCTCGACGAAGCGTTCTTCCTGTAACTTTCCCGGCTTAAGTTTCAGGTCCTAGTGCGTAATAACGCATGGATACAATGCATCTGGCGAGGTAGATCGCGCTGTACTCTTTGTCGGGAAGCGTGGGGATTTTCTCGTCGAAGTTCTGTTTGCTATGAGCACAACGGTGAGAATGGCGAACTGGTACACGTGAATCTGGGAAACCCTCCGCGGAGTCGCGACGAGGTCCATGAGGTTGTCCCCGGGCGAGAGGTTCGTGGAGCAGAACATCCGGGTGTCGTTCCTCCCCACGCAGCTCATCGCGGTTCTAGGTCTCCGTCCAACCTTCCGGAACGCACTCTTCATGGGCGATCCTGCGGCCGAACGCATTTTCTCTCGATCCATCTTCGTGCCAGGCTGCGGCGTCATCCTGCCGCTGAACTCCCCCTCCTTGGACATAATAGCAGCACCGGTCGCTCTGGGTGAGAGAAGGAACAATCGTTTGCCGTGGGAAGAGTCTGTCGACTGTTTCCGGGCGGAGAATCTGGAGGGACTGCGCATGGGGGAGTCATTGCAGCGGACGAACGGCTGTTTGCTGTGACGCGAGCTTTGGCTCGGCGAAACCGCCAGAGAAGATTGGGAGAAATCATCAGGCTGGCTGCCCGCGCGTCGGTGTGAGTCGCGGGACGAGGTCCGGTGAAGAGTGTGGAAGAAGCTATCAACTTCCGGCGGGTGGGCCTTCGCACTGGTGTTGTTATGCATTTTACTCGTCGCTATTTTATTTATAATGCGCTTTTAATTTACATTTGATACTCGCGTTTTCCCTCGTTATAACGAATTCATCGTCTCGCAGGTATCCCTGAGAGGATTTGGGGTTTTGGGGTGTTGGGGTT
>QFZN01005401.1_pt1 | contig 14419 bp, 21 predicted proteins | sample 1740101 | NCBI WGS metagenome assembly QFZN01 (sample SAMN09210849, study PRJNA391713) | Ciliate metagenome, whole genome shotgun sequencing project. | isolation source: combination of 50 Heterometopus sp. ciliate cells from an enrichment culture... | host: Heterometopus sp. ...
CAACACCCCAAAACCCCAAAACCCCAATGGCAACGCGGGCGAGGAACAGCAATTTTGCAGCCGATTGCACAAATTAAAACAAGATAACAAAAAACATACCGCAATGCAGACTCTCCCATCACAGCCAGCCAAGTCCAAGGCCGAGTCCCACGCCACCATGCCGGCCAATCCCGCGGCCGAAAACGAGCTGGGAAAGTACAACGACCTCTACGCGAAGAAAGAACTCGAGCTGCGCGAGATAAACCTTCGTCGGGCGAAGAAGCTGGAGGTGCAGCTGCGGAAGCGGGAGGAGGAAAATGCATCGCTCCGCGACTCGCTCGAGTCGACCCACCGCGAGTTGCAGTTCCAGACGGAGAAAATCGCCGGCTTCGAGTCACAGATAAGGGAGTACGAAGCGAGATTCCGCGAGGTCAAGGAGCTCATGGTCGAGAAGAACGCCCGGATCGAGGAGCTGCAGAAGACCGTCGAGGAGCAGCGGACGATCTCTGCTGAGGAAGTGCAGAGGGTGCGGGTGACGTTGCGTGCGGTGCAGGAGAAGTGTGAGGCTCTCCAGGAGGAGCTCAAGTCCGCTTCCTGGAAGCACGACCAGGCGATACAAAATTTAAATTCGGAAAACGAGGAATATAAGAAGAAGCTTAAACTGACCGTGGAGGATAAGGAGGCAATGTTGCACAACCAGCGCACACAATTCGAGGCGATCCTCAAGAAGGAGCTCGCAGAGAAGGATGCCGAGTTCGCGAAGGAAAAGTCCTCGCTCAGCTCACTTGTCGAGTCGAGGTCCAACGAAAACATAAGACTCGCAGTCGAGAGGTCGGAACTGGAGAAATCCAACGAGTCGCTGAGGACGGAGCTTACGCGGATCAGGAGCGAAATCGGCAGCCAGAAGCAGGCCCTGGATATCCAGGGCATCGACGCCACGCGCAAGGCTAGCGAGCTCCAGACCCGTCTCCTTGCATTGGAGAAGGAAAATGAGTTCAATATAAAGTCGCGTGATGCGGTGTATCAGGAGCTCGCCAAGAAACTCAGCCAGGCCATGATTGAAAGGCAGACACTCGAGGTCGATTTGAAGTCCGCAAAAGAACGATATGCGCTGGAGCTGGAAGGGAAGGAGGGAACCAGGAAGCTTGAGCTCGAAAAGGCTGGGTTCCAGTACGAGGCCACGATCAGGCGGTTGGAGCAGGGGATGGACCAGAAGACCAAGGAACTCGAGCAGCTTGGGACCGAACTACAAGAGAGCAAACGGCGGGTGGGCGAGCTTGAGCGAAAGCTGCAGCTGGAGCAGAACAATAAATCGCTCATGGAAGAGCGCAGGGACGACCAGTCTTCCAAAGATACTCGTGCGATTTCCGCAAAACTGCAGGAGAAGGAGAACGAGCTCCAGCGCTATGCAGACAAGAACAGCCATATCGCGGGGATGTTAGCAGAGAAGCAGGAAGAGTTGCGCAAGTGCAAGCAGCACATTCGCGAGCTGGAATCGGGGACTGAGGAGCTGCAGAACGAGTTGTTCAAGCTGAAGAGCAATCGGCAGGTCGAGGTGGAGGACATACGAACGAGTCTTCAGGCCGAGTACGACGAGCGAACGAAGAAACTGTCCGAGTCTGCCCGGAAGCTTCAGCGCGAGGTCGTTTCTCTCCGGGACGAGCTCAAGATCCTCCGTCAGAAGCCAGAACGCGAAAAACCGATGATGATCCCCTTCCTCGACGAGCCTTACCAGATCTCAGAGGCCGAAAAACACTCCATCGGCAGTGGGGAGCCTGCGCCCGCGGTCTCTCCTAAGGAGTATAAGGACAATAAGGCGAGAATTATGGAACTGGAAACAGAGAACTCGGATCTGAGGGCTGCGGTGGAAGAAATGCGCGAGCTGATTGGCAGCTGTCCTCCGGGATCGGAGAAGAAGGCGGAGAAGGAGCAGGAGCAGGACGAGAATCGGAAGCTAAAGGAGACGGTAGAGCGGGTGCAGAATAAGCTGGTGATGATGAGGGCGGAACGTGACAAGCTGGTCGACATCAGCAACGGACTTCGTGTGGAGCTCAATACGCTCCGCAAACATTCCCCCATAAAGGAGGCTGCTGAGAAGAGCTATAAGGACAAGCTGGAGCGACTCAAGCGCGACTACCACAATCTTGATCAGATCGCAGATAATTAGTAGTGTCACGCTATTCCGAACTTGTTCTTTCACCGGTCGTTTGCTGAGAAGACGCGATTGGATTGCGGAACGGCTAATAATAGTAGTAACAATAGCAAAATGGCAGAGAGACTGATAGAGGAACAGATAGCGGAGTTCAAGGAGGCTTTCACGACATTCGACAAGGACGGCGACGGGATGATCACCATCAAGGAAATGGGCGAGCTTCTTCACTCCCTCGGCCAGATTCCTACCGAGACCGAAAAGCAGGAGCTCATGAGCAGCGTAGACATCACGCTTGACAAGATCGACTTCGGCGATTTTCTCTACCTGATGACATTGAAGATGCAGCACACTGACATGGAGCAGGAGCTGATACACGCGTTCAGAGTGTTCGACCGCGACGGGAACGGGAACATCTCTGCGGCCGAGCTCAAGTACGTGATGTCGAACATTGGCGAGAGCATAACGGATGAGGAAATCGATGCGATGATACAGGAGGCGGACACAGATAACGATGGGCAGATCAACTACCACGAGTTTATCCGCATGATGCTCGCCAAATAGTGCGGCGGCGGAGGAGGAGACAATGTTGTGCATAATAATACCGAGTGGTCGCTTGAGTTACTTGAGGTGCAACGCTATCAATACGATTATTCGGTGTATGTGCACGTAATAGTATACGTGTATTATCGGAAAGCGCATCATGTTTGAATTTAGACTGTCTGTGTAGTATAAGGGCAGATATAACAGCAGCAGCAGCAGTAATGGAGGCGGAATACATATAGCGCCGCCAAATTTTTAAACATTATATCGAATCCACAATGCAACAACAACAACCGCATCACACACTGCGACGCAGCGGGTCGGTCCCGCCACGGGGCCCATCAGCCAGTTTCCTGACCTCGTATCCGTTGCCAGCTGAGACCCGGAACAAGGTGCTCGCTGTGGAATCTTCCCGGGCCCGCACTGCGCTCGAAAAGGCTGGCATCGAGACTCTCGCAGCCGCCGGGATAGATCAAATCGCTCTTCGCGAGTTCCACGACGAAATCTGCGCCGCCCAGTCCGAAAAGCTAGAGCTCTACATGCGTTCTCGCTGGGCGACCGTCCTCTTCGCACTCAGGGAGACTCTTAAGAAGCGAACCGCGGCCACAACCAAGCGGGAGCTCATGGACATGTTCATATCGACACTGAAAGAGAAGGTAAAGGAGAAGATCGTGTTCGAGATGATGAACCCGAGCCTGGCGAAGATAATGCGGAGCAAGACGCCGCCGGCCGACGCGCCCCGCAAGATTCGTGAGGAATATCGCAAGGCGCATCCCGAGGAGGCCGACAACTTCCCCGAAATCGTCCTTCAGCTCTCCAAGGTTCACATGGTGGGCAAATCTGTTCCCGAGGCGAAGAAGGAGGATCCGGCGACGAAGTCGGCTGCTCCGATCCTGGAAAAGTCGAAGAAGCAGGAGCCGGAAGAGAAGAAGGGGGCGGCAACACAGAAGCATATCTTCGGCCACGAGGAGAAGAAGCAGGCGATGGTCAAGTTCCCGTACAGATCGACGCAGGAGAATCCTAAGTATTTTTCGCATGTGTAATCTGTTCGAAGGATGAAGAAGTTCCAGGATGTTGTCCTGCCGACCCACGACGCCGACATGCTCAAGTGGAAGGAGGAACACAAGATATCGCCAGAAAAGAAGGTGTTCTGCGTGACTGGTGGCTACCCGGACATGAAGGCGGCGCTGGAACACCGCGGCTGGGTCGAGAACCCGGACCAGGACAGCGACTTCTTCGACTTCAAGTGGACCTTGAGACAGCGCGAGGTGAAATACGACAGACTCCAAGAGCACCAGCGGGTCAATCATTTCAGGAAGAACGGCGAGCTCTCCACCAAGGTCGGTCTCCTCCACAACGTCAAGAATCTGGTGTGGTACCGCGGAGTCGATGTCGATACGTTCCAGCCCAACTCTTACGATCTGGCCGACGTCGAGGTCCCCGACTTCGTCGAAGAGTTCAAGGTCACCAAGGTAAGCATCACACACACATAATTCCAACAGGCTGAAGCAGTGCTGAGGACGCACCTGATAAAGAAGCGCAGCGTGAAGGAGGAGGGCGTCGGCAAACTTATCCTGGCAATGTGCATCACAGAACGACGACTCATGTCCTTCGCACAGCTGTTGAACTCGTCCGTTCCCACCGAGGGTCTGGTCTCCGTTGATGAATGGGAGGTGCTGTCGGCACACAAGATGCAGGAGAGCAAAATCCTGAAGGAGCGGCACCAGGGACTGAAGAAACGCATTGACGCACTGTATGCGAAGTACCGGGCGGAATACGCTGAGATCAAGGACGAGGACAAGGCGATAGAGGCCAAGATAGCGGATCTTCTCCACCGACTTAAGGCGCGATATCCCCAATACGAGCTCAACGGCAATCGGAATATCTGGATAGTGAAGCCGGCAGGACTGTCGAGGGGCCGGGGGATACACATGTTCTGGGACCTCAAGAAGCTGACGGAATTCATCCGGGGGAAGCACTACGTGGTGCAGAAGTACATCGAGAATCCGCTGATCATCCTCAACCGCAAGGTACAGTATTGCACAAAGAGAGGGAGACGTAGTTCGACATAAGACAATGGGTGCTGGTGACCAGCTGGAACCCGCTGACGATTTGGATATACGGCGAGATGTACGTTCGTTTTGGCGCTGAGGACTACGACATGGACATGATCGGCAACAAGTTCATGCATCTCACCAACAACTCCATTACAAAGCATTGCACGATGGAGCACAAGATAAAGGGGAACATGTGGACGCAGGAGGAGTTCGTGCGCTACATAAAGGACGCCTACAAGCCTGGCATGTGGGAGAATAAGATCAGACCGCTGATGAACAAGGCGATAGTGGCGAGCCTGAAATCGACGGAAGACATGGTGGTGCACAGGGAAGGCTCGTTCGAGATGTTCGGCTACGACCTCATGATCGACGTCGACCTCAAACCTTGGCTCATCGAGGTCAACTGTTCTCCTGCGCTGGACTATAGCACAGTACGTCGGAGGTTGCGATATTTATAGGAAGTCACAGAACGACTCGTCAAGATGGTCTTAGAAGATTTGACTAAGGTGGTGGTGGACTATGGGACGGCGCCGGAGGAGAAGAAGGTGTCGGTTCCGACCGGGAATTGGGCCAAGGTGTACCAGGGCAGCAAGAAGGCGCCCCAGCACAACCTTGCCATGTCCTTCGCATGCAAGAAGATGCAGACTCTCAAGATAAATTAACTTCAAGCTACGTTTCGTACTAACCCCCTGATAAAGCGGTAACATAACTTCACGTTTTAATTCGCGAACGATGATGATAATAATCGCAGTCATCACACAGCCGTCTTTATAGTAGCGATATTTCTTCCACGAAATGCATGAACCCAGCAGGAACCTCCTTCTTGAACTCGTTCTGGTCGAACACCAGCCTGATCTTCGCGTTCTCCCTTACTACGTATCCTCGTCTCTCGCTAATCCTTACTGCTAACCGCAGGATACACCACGCCCTTTATGCCCTCGATCTGAATGTTAAGCTTGATGCCGTTGAGGACGAAGCCGACGTTGGCAAAGTTGCTCTGGTCGAAGATAACGCCCTACCGATTCCGTATCTGAAATACAATGACATCGCCCGCCTCGACAACCACACCCTTCGGCCCGAACTCTGTTGCCCACCTATCCGTTTATAGCTCTTGCGTGTTATAATACGATTTCTTGTCGGTCAGCGGCTGGGTCAGCACCTCCTTGCTTTTGTCTGCGACTCCGATCCTGATCTCGCCTACCAAGTTGTGAACCATTATCGAACCTGGATGGATCACGTGGACCTCGAAGTATAGCTTGTTCTGAGAGACCTGCGACTGGCCGTAGACGCGTCCTTCCCCGGAGATAGTGCCGTCCTCTGGGTCTATTGTCGTGGTGATTGCGGAGGTGGGTACCGATCGAGACCTTGGGACAGACATTGGTGGTGTCAAGGAAGGCGCGGGCCTGGCCGAGCCGCTTCATGCCGATGTTGACCTGGCCGAGCACATTTCCCGCGGGACCGTCGGGCCGGGCCGCCGCATTCGGGTCCGCCAGCTCCCCCAAAAAGCACTTCAGCGCCCAGTCGCAGTTCAGCACGCTGCCCAGATAGAAGCTCCCCCACATTTTGTTCTCGTTCTTTATCTTATTATATCTCTTTCCAAGAAGTTGCGTAAAGCGAGAGGATATTTTGCGCTGGGTCTGCGAGGACACGAATCAAAACTTGACGAAGTTACTATCCTTATTCCGTTACACCCGACTGTTATCTCGTACTCGCGCACTAAGAGTCGGAACCCTCCTCCTTCCACATCTCGTCGTAGACGGTGATGATCTCGACCAACGGGTAGAAGCTGGAGAACTGCGGGTATGGCGGACAGTACGACCTCATCGTCTCCTTCATTTTTGTCACCGAAGCCACGTCTCGAGGCACATGGGCAGAGAGCGTCATGCGGAAGGGCGTATTGCGGCTATCCTGCTTGTTCTAGCCATGTTTTGCGCTACGGTAGTACATCAAGCCAGCGCTGGCGACGGAGGGCCCACTCGAGGTGGTAGTTGGAGGGCTGGACGTGCGAGGTCTCTTCCGCAGTTTTTTTCTGCGGCTGCGGTTTATCGCTGAGCTCACCCAGGGTGTTCCTGTCGGCCTCCCCGCCCTTGGTCTCTTCGGGGGAGAGCGACGACCCCTTTCTCTGCGCTTCCCGAGGGATCGCGAAGTCGCGGGGCCTTATTATCGGTTTTTTTACACGCTGCTCGAGTCTTCGCCGTGAGATCATCTCGGCGTTCATATTTCTTTTTGTTTTGTTAATATTCGACTCAGTGGTAATTAAGCATCCTCGTTACGCGAGGCGTGAGTGAGCTAAACATAACCTTAGTTTATGTTATCTGTATACTCTAAGTTAGTATACACTGACTGCCAGCTCCTCAGCCTCAATTAGGCCTTTCCGTAAGCAAAGCCAGTCCTGACGACGTACACAGCGGCCAGACCAAGTCCGCAGCTGGCCCACGTCCAGATGTCTACCGCGAGCCTTAGTTTTGTTGAATACTTTTCCACAAGCCGCCGCGGAGGACGGAGGCTACGGCCGGCTGGAGGAGCAGCAGACTGGCGGGGACAATCGACCTGAGACTCCTTGACAGCAAGGTCGTCGTGCTGATTCCGGCGGCCCCCGACACGACTCCTGAAAGGAGCACGATGCAGACTAGATCGGACAGGGACTGGCGGAACACGCCGAGGACGCCGGAGCGGGAGTCGGAGGAGAGCGTGAGGTCACCGGTGAGCAATCCCACAGCGAGGGTGAAGCAGAGACTGGCCAGGGAGACGCAGAGGGAGAAGAGGACTGCCGGGAACTTCTGTGCGGCGATCTCGGTCAGGTGCAGGTAACACCAGTACGCGACCGACCCTCCGAGGCACAGCAATATATTCCAGAGATTGTCCTACACGATGCCACTGTTATTCCTTACGCTCGAATATCGATAGGTGTCCGGGAACGAGAAAAGTGCTATTAAGGCGGAGACAAGGCCGAGACCGGCGCCGAGCAGCTCCTTGCCGCGAACCATGGTGTGCCTATTCGCTCCCTGCGCGCAACTCTTTTACATTCCGAACGGCGAGTGCACGATGCTCACCAGCGGCGCCAGTCCTGACGCGAAAACCACCCTTGACTCCCTTGCTCTGCTGAACCCGTCCAGCGCTGTCACTTGCCAAAAGAGCAGACAGCAGGCGGCAGCAGCGATCAGGAGGCAGGCAACCAGAGAGAAGAGGGAACGAAAATTCCAGTACACGAAGCGCGCCTCGACCGCGGCCAGCGGGAACAAGACTCCTACTGTGACCGAGAGCTTCCAGAAGAGGAGGGCCGCGCCATTGGTCCGCTCCACGCCGGAGACGTAGTCTGATTCATACAACGCGGGGAGGGTGAGCGGAGTTGCGACTGCGCCAACCCACAGGACTGCCCACGAGACCAGGTCGTTCCCGTGGTCCCACGACGTTCCCCGATCCAGAGAAATCGTGATTGAGGAAGTGCGGGGCGCGATGTAGTTGTCGATGAGCGACTCCTGTTTCGGGTCCTTGGACTTGGCGTTAGGTGAGATGGCGCGGTCGTTTTTGCAGGCGCTGATCTGTTTTTCGAGCTTCTTGATCTCGTTGGGGTCGATGAGGTAAGAACTGTCGTCAGAGCTGATAGCGTACGCCATTATTGTGCGCTCTTTATTATTCTATTTGCAGTCAAATATCAAGTTTGGTCCGGTGTTGTTGATAGCGAAAGATCATTATGTGGATGAGCTAAAGTATGGTAAATTAAAGCAAAAACAAAACAATAACAAAGATGATGAGCTCTGCAAAACGCTTGTCGATGGACTACACTTTCCAGCCCGACATCCTCAAGTTCGCCCTCCAAAAGAAGAACTATAGAGACAAGATCGGTACTGTTCCCGATGTGTGACCTTCGCTAGGCCAGCTCGACACCCTCGTGACCCGCGGCGAGGACCAGGCGCTGAAAAAGCAATATGACCTCTTCATCCTGGAGGCCGGAAAGCGTCTAGGAGTCGGACACCGTTCGATGCCTCCAATAAAGAGACGTCCCGTTAACATAGATGAGATAAAGGCGAATGTGGAGAAAGAGATCGCCATGCTGGACACCGCCGCCAACTTCTCCACCGGCTCGCAGCTTCCCCATCCTTCCTACCTCGCCGACTACATGTCCCCCGTAATTTGCACCCACTCACATCCGGAAGAAACTGTATGAACGCATCAAGCAGAAGGTGAAGCGCAGCGGCGAACATGAGCGAAAACCTCGCCCTCGAGTTCTGGCCCTACCCCCGATCAAAGGAGCGGAAGCGGCAGCCCGGAAGGACACGAACCAGCTGCTGGGGGAAGTCTTCCCGCGACTGAAGAGCGTGCCGAGACTTGGATTGGTCAAGGTCACGGCAGCGTGCAAGGAGTCTGGAGTGAACATTGAGCGGAGGCCGGAACGAGCCGAGCTCCCGCGGATCGACAACCATATATTAATATACATAAGGAAGCACCGGAACGACCGGGACCCGGGGAAGCTAGAATTAATATCGAGGTCGATGCGGTACGCCGTGCGGGACAAAAGCCAGAGGCCGACTCCGACCGGTCTAGATAGCGGACACGCCACGCCGTTCCGCCACAGAGGAAAAGGCACCGACTCTTCTAAACTCTGGGAGGACGAGGACAACGCAGGCGCGAGCAAGGACGCCTCAACATTCCGGCCATCGCCGGAAGAGCAGAAACAGCCCGCGAAACCGAAGAAACGGCGGCCCCAGGCGCAAACTCGCAGGCCGAGTGAGGAGGAGGAGGTCGTTGTTGCCGAGAGTCTCCCGCATCTCATGCCGTCCCTCGTTAATTACGGGAACAAGCTGGAGTAGCGGGCTCTTTATATATATTAGGAATACTAACTCGGATTTGCATAATATTATATTGTAAAGTTCAGTCTTTACCGACTAAGTTATCTTCACCGCAATTTATTCAGTAACTATTATATTAATATGCATGCGAAATCTGGTTCTATAGAATCGGAATATATGTTGAGGCCTATATTTTCGAGTATACGTAATATGGTAAAACAACGCACAGTATTCCATTTTGAACGCTAGGTATAATAATCTTCCTCTAGTGTATTAAAGGTTACCGGCGGCACTACAACACTGGGTGTGATTAGCATTTGCGGATTACCTCAGTTATGGTGCGCGGCAAGCATATATACAACATCCCCTACAGCTTCTTTCGCAGCTGCACGTATGACTGTACCGCCTCCTTGTACCTTCTGTATTCCTGTCTCGATATATACAACCGATAGTCCACCGCCTTTAGGAAATCGAGCTCGAGACTATTGAGCTCGTCCAGTGGGACGCCCCCGATTCGCGCGTAGAAGGTGTTCTCATAGTAGGCATCGGAGTTGTACTTTATCGACGTTACGCACGCTACGAGCAGCAGCCTAGATCTACGATGCTTTCATTCCCTTTACCTGTGCATTTCGTGCAGAGTGAGTACCAGGCCCTTCCTCGCGATGGCACGGTCTATGTAGACAAGGGCGGCGATGAGAGCCTCGTCGGTGAGGAGGGCGAGGGCGGAAATTCGCTGGATGTATTCGGCGATAGTGATGGTGGGCACGAACTGCGACGTGTACTTCAGCTTCTTGTCTATCCGGCGGTCGTGTCCGCGCTTACACTTCGTTCCCGCCGTCCCCTCCCGCGAGGTGAACTCCAGGAGAATCAGTGAGACTCCACGGTGGAGGGTGGTCAGCGGCTTAACCCCATCAATCAGCTTGTCCATAATTAATTCTTTTTATAGCACGGGAGCGGTTACCCTATATGCAGCAGCAAATTAACACTGACGTTGCTGCTATACTCTGTATATGCTCAAACTGAATTCGCGCTACGCGATTCCGTATTATTATAATCGGCAGGAACAATATGGTGGCTTTCCGGCACCTCTCTCTTCTTCTGGCGCTCCTCGTAGTCGCGCAGGCCGCGATTCCCCGTCTCGACAAGCCAGCCTTCCTTTCCCTCATGGCCAACCTGACCAAGACCAAGTCGGCCCTCCTCCTCGGCTTCGTCCACAGTATCCGCAGATCATCCAATCCTCTTCTACGTAGACAAATGCGGGAGGCCGTGCGCACAGCTAGAACGCAACATGATCCGGGCGGGCGAACTGCTGGCCGCGGACCCGGACTACAACCATTCCCTGGCTCTGGTCAACGTTTCCGACAAGCGGGTAGCCGATCTGGTGGATTTCTTCAGGCCAAAGAAGTTCCCAGCAATACTCGTGTTCGGCCAGCAGACGAAGTACAAGGCTGCGCCATACAAGGGCGAATTCACCGCCGAGGCCCTTGCCAGTGCCATAAAGTCGGCCACACTTCACCATGCAATAAGACTCAACACCACCGCTGAGCTGATGACACGTGTCAATGCCTTCATGGAAAGCTTTATTCTGGGTGTGTTCGAGAACGAGGACAACGAGCTGTACAGACGCTTTGTCAATGCCAGCGAGCACATCCCGCTCCTGCGATTCTACTACATGGTTAACCCGAAGCAGAACAACATCACGAAGGCTCGTCTGCCTACCGACGAGAAGAACTATGCGCTCATCATTCACAATCCCTTCTTTACGGAGAACGACACCGAGGCCCAGCTGGTATTTTACAACGAGACCGAGCACGGCAGCATCGAGCTCTTTATTGTGACAAACTTCGCGCATTGGGTGGAGATATGCACACAGCAGACGATAACGATATACAACGCGCAGCGGATCAGGTATCTCGCGTTCTTCACAGATGTCTACGACAACCTCAATCGCACCCGCAGCGTCGCCCTCCAGCTAAAGGACATTGCAGGCAAATTCTTCGACCGGATGCGCATCTGTCTTGCCAACATCGAGCGTGGCGGCATGCTAAACAGACTTGTGGGGGACCAGGTGGGCGAGGTGGTGCTGTTCGAGTACAATGCATCGATCTATCAGGGGAGCGGAATGTACGGGCCGGACGAAAAGAACGTGACGGGTGTTCGCACCAAGAAGCTGGAGAAGTGGATCGGACGGTACTTCTCGGGGAAGCTGGCGGCCACCGATTTCAAGGCCAAGATCAAGGACGTCATCAGCTCCAGAAACAAGAGGGCAAACGCGACCCAGCATACTTCGGCTGAGAACGGGGCCGCTGGCGCCGGAAAAAAGAAGGCGGAAAAGGAGGAGAAGGCAAAGACTCCTCCTAATAAGGTCGATTTATAGTGGTACTGAGCGACAAGCACTTTTATCCGCATCGAGATACATGTGATGGTTTCTTTCGCGTGTCGCAATGTTGCCAGTGAACCAGCGGGCGAGATGTGAAGAACTATTATTTGCTTGTGCTATTATATATAAATACACATAACAAAGATGAGCAGCAAGACCGTCGACCCGATACTGCTTCTCCGCGACTACACAATCAAGGGGAAGAAGGTGCGCCTCGAGGGGGACGAGCTGGTGTTCGGCAGCACCAAGGTTCCCCTCTCGGCCCCCACCGCCTGGAAATCAGGCTACTCCGACAAGCACTACACGCTGGGCGCGCTGTGGCTGTATCTGATAAACCGCGGCGAGGAGCTCAGGAAATATGCGTCAGAGGTGATGAAGTTCAAGGTGGAGATCATCTCGCAGCCCGATAAGGAGTCCGTGGTTGATTACTTCACAGGGAAAACCGACAAGGCTGGGGCCATCGATGAAGAGTTTAGGCCTCAGACCATGTTCACGAAGTACAAGAAGCAGAAGGAGGGAACGCAGAAGCCCGGACCGACCCCAGAGAAGCCCTCGACCTCGCCCGACGAGCTGGCGAAGCACGTCGCTGAGGAACAGAAGGGCGGAGAGAAGATGAGCGAGCGGGAACGCCTGCTTGACTACCTAGCGCGGAACGAGAAGCGGGTCGCTACCAGACACACGCAGCTCCTCGGTCCCAAGGCAATCCTCTCGGTGACGAAATCGGTAGAGCTACTTGGGCATCCTCGCGCTGGTCCCTGAATCGTTGGCGGGCAAGAAGCGTCACTCTCCCGAAGAGTACCAAATTTCGTTTGACCTCTTGTAGGATCAAGCAGAAGGCCAGTATCCCACCAACCTTCTAATAACGATAGACGAACTTGGGATAACATACGTGCCATCGAAGCACCAGATGCTCAGGTCGCTGCTGGAGGAGATCCTGGAGATGCGGCTAGAGGGCTTCGGCGAGAGTCTGGAGGGAAGGCCCATCATAATCGTGCCGCAGCTCGAAGAGGATGGGAACCTCTGTCTTTACAATGCGGTGGACCTGCTCGCCAATGGGAAATACGTGGAGCCGGCTGTGGCCAAGCAGAAGTTCTTGGCCGAACATGGCAGCGAGGTTGTCAACAAGGTCTTCATTAAGAGAAAGATGAAGGGAAAGGAGGTCACGTTCGAAATCAGGAATCGTGTGGAGGAGAGACACTGGAAGCGCGTTGTGGCCGCGTTCCTGATCGGACCGGAATGGCAGTTCCGCGACTGGCCCATCAACGGGGAGAAGCCGGTCACTCTCTTCCAGAAGAGTACAATCACACTCACACAGAGTAGTAAGGGCATTCTACCTGAAGTACCAGAATTTGCAGGCACATCCCAATATCATCCACTGGAGCGCCAAGATGCTGCAGGTCAATCGCGAAAGGCGCTATCTCGACGAGGGCGCGCAAACAGAGTTCTGGAGCGATCTGGAGAAGTTCGTGTCGGCCCCGCGATTCAAACTCAAGATATAAGCATGCCATTGATCACAATTCCATCAGTCATTTTGTTGAGAGGAGGGGACTTGGTGCCGCTGAGCGTGAAATGATTTAGTAGGCAAGCGTTGCGAAACGAAGCATTATTATTGCTGTTGTTAAATATAACACAGAAGAGGAAGGAGTTAATCACGCCCGGGTAGTACTTTACGGGCTGCTCCGAGATAGCTTGCGCCCAATATTAGTATATTGTTTTTCCGGATATAACATAATTTACATGGATAGCGAGGAGTATCCCCTGACTATTCGATATGCGTTACAAGCTGCCCCCGACCCGGAGCGCTACTCCCGCCTCTGGACCTTCCTTGAACGTGTCCATTCCAGTCACTCCGACCCTTTCGTGGTAAGTCTCGAGTTTCGTTTCTGCGTGTTCCCTTCTGGAACCAGCCTTCTCCTTGTCAAATCAATAACTTCCCCTTTAGGTCATCGCCGCCACCGCAGACTCTGTTGAGAAGCATCGACGCAAAGTCGCACGTGTAATAAAAGCCCTGAGGGAAACTGCGCGACAAGAGTAAGTCAAGCGAAATTCTAAACATGTCCGTGCGGTAGGGTCGAGGAGGCCTGTAGAAGCAACCGCGTGCAGTTTTCGATCTTCCTCGGGTCCAGCGACGAAACCAGTCCAAGAAGGGACCGGCGCGAAACTGCGGCAGCGAGTCCCCAGAGACGGAAAGCGCCGGCCAAGATCAGTACCGCATCCCAAAGACGCAGGTCCGCCTCGAGGGCAGCGGTTCCCATGTGCACGTTCACAGCTGTTTCCAGCAAACGGAGGGATGTCAGTTCAACTCATGTCTGCGACGTCAAGAGTGTTCTTTAGCGGACGGGGCAGACTGTTGAGATAGTGCCCTGTCGCACTTAATGTATAATCGACGCGTAGTTTACTCACGTTGTCCCCCTATCTATCTATCTACCTTATTATATAACCCTCACTCTGATTCCACACCGTTCACTCCCTCTCTCGATTCTCGCACTCACACTTGCTCTGGGGTGTTGGGGTGTTGGGG
>QFZN01005412.1_pt1 | contig 14416 bp, 10 predicted proteins | sample 1740101 | NCBI WGS metagenome assembly QFZN01 (sample SAMN09210849, study PRJNA391713) | Ciliate metagenome, whole genome shotgun sequencing project. | isolation source: combination of 50 Heterometopus sp. ciliate cells from an enrichment culture... | host: Heterometopus sp. ...
CATATAAACAACCTCCTGAAAAAGTTGGGGTCATTTAAAATTCCAAATAGTACATTAAGCTATTAAAAAGAAGATTATTAGATTGTTGGAACTATGATGAAGAATTTTAAGCAAGCGATTAGCATATATGTATAAATTTATTTTATCATACACCTGAATATTTGAAAAAACAACAAAAACGAAGATAGAAGAGATGCAGTACTTAGGACTAAAACAAATCTCGGACACAATTTTTAAAAAAAGTAAACCCACAATTACAAAGATAGACGAGATTGCAGATAACGTCTCGCCTACCTTCGTATTGGGGAATTTTTTATTCTATGACAGAGAATAAAAAGTCTTGTAAAAGCGTATTACTTCATTACGACAGTTTCCATATACTGTGCAATTTCTGCTTTTATATCATCTTTGGATTTATAACGTCCGTCTATGCAGTCAACATCGACATAGAGAGTCGGAAGGCCGTACTTTTCCTGTACCATATCCGAAACCATCTTTGCGGAGGCCCAGGTGTGCTTGCAGCCGACATGACCGATAAAGAAGGAGACATTCGCCTTGTACTCGTCCATCAGCGTATCAACCAGATGGAGGTGGTGCTCGGAGGGACCGGAGGCTCCGTGGATCATGGGGTTATCCTGCATTCTGCGGCTCATAGTGCGGAAGCAGTCGCGCCGATCGTTCAAATTCTGGAACAGATGTCCGCCGCGGAAACCGAAGGCATCCATAATCGTCGAGGCGTTATATTCCTTCTCCAACCAGTCGGTGACTCCGGCCCAGGACCACAGCATATTCTGCTGGAATGCTATGCGATACTTCTCTCCATCGGGGCAGGGGCCCAGCCCAAGCTCCGCCATCATTGTGCCCATTTCAAGCTCCGCCTGCAGCAGCTCAACCATCTCGGGATAGCAGGCCATTGCGTTTGTGGTGCCATTGAGAATAAGTAGGCGTCCGGGTAGCGGGCAGGGAGTGATTTTGCGCAGGTCGGCACACTTTTGCTGAAGCTCGAAAGCGTTATTGGAGATTTCCATGTAGTATTTCAGCTTCTCCCAATCGAGCTTTTTACCGGTGAAGTCCTCCATAAAGACGACGAACTCTTCAATCTGATCGGCAAGATAATCGTAGCCTCGATCATCACGACGGAAGGGCGTGTCGAACTTGAAGGTGGGGATTTTGAGGATATTCTCCATGTTTGGGAAGGCGACTCGAGAGGAATCGCAGGGCACTGTCGGGTAAACGAAGGCGTCCGGCTTTACCCCATACTGGTCACAGAGCAGGGTACCCATTTCGACCTTGTTGAGACCGCACATGGAAGAGGAAACAAATTTCTCGGACTCATCGATGAATTTTCCGGTTATTGATGGATTTGTGCAAAGACGGAAGGGCAGAGAATCGAGATACAGAGGGGCACAGTCAAAGGCTGCGAGAATCTCCATCGGAATACTGCCGCCGAAGATGACAAGCTTTTTGCCGTTTTTTTGCGCATCGCGGTACATCTTCCACATGACTTCCTGAATTTCGAGAGTCCAGAGAATGTCGGGGTTATTCTCCCGCATTCTCGCCACCTGAGCCTCAATCTTATCACAGGCAAAATCGACTACCGACAGCTTACCTGCCAGCACCTGGTCTTCAAGACTAGTTATGTCAGTCATTTCTCAGTCCTCCTTCTCTATCATTTCAACAAACGCTTCGACACGGACTGCGAGCTGGCCTGCATTTGCCATCTTCTCTTCACGCTCAACCGTCAAAAGCGGTATACCCGCATCTTTGAGCTTTCCGTTCAGCAGTACGCCTTCACCGCCCCAGCATTCGCAGTTCTGCATCTTTTCGTAGATAATACCGTCTATGTCATATTCCGTTGCTTCACTGATGATTAAATCGTGAAGATGCTCGCGGTTGTCAATCATGCGTGGACAGACTATCCGCTTGAGGTAATAGCTTGCAATGGACAGAAGTACGTCATCGCCTTCAATTATGAGCTCGTCGCCCAGTGTCCTGCCACCAAAGCATAGGACATCGTTTACGACAATACCGCCCTTGTCCTCAACAACCTTTATGTATTCGGGATCGTCCAACGCACTTCCAATGAGCATAAGGCGGGCGCGCTTGCCCTCTACAGGTTTGCGGTTTACTGCGACTTCAAGGAACGCATGAAGGAGCTCGATATACTCGGATATCGGCATATCAGCGTAGCTGAGAGTTATTTTGAGGGCTTCTTCTCCGGTTATTACAGGATTTTTCGCACGGCGAAGTTCGTATACCTGCTTTATCAGAGCACGCGCTTCATTATACATAGCGACGGCTTCTCTCAGCTTGCTGTCCGTCACTTTGTTTCCGGTAAGCTCCTCCAGCTTCTTCATAAGGTCTGAAAGCTCACCCTTGTAGTATTCAACGGTTCTGGGCGTGCAGATACGCGGAGCGGCGATCTGCATAAAAAACTTGCTGTTGCTCTGCTTTGCGTTGATGTATGCCGCGTTATCACAGATACGGGATGCCATCATGCAGCCGTCAGAGGTGACCATTCCATCCAGCTCATATCTGCCGTCAAGCCAATTTTGAAGGATTCCGCTGGCAAAACTGCAGCTGAAATTGGACATCCAGGTGTTTGCTTCGCTGATGTCAGTACATCCGGTCGCGCGAAGACGAACGGGCAGGACGTCGGCTGCGAGAAGAAGCTCCTCGGGAATATGGCAGCAAATAATGCCCAGAGCTTTTTTACCCTGCAGTCTCTGCGCTTTTGCCGCTTCCACAGAAATTGTACCGCTTTCAAAAAGCTTATCGTATTTCATTTTATCACTCAATTCTTTCTCAGTTATCGAATTCAGCGGCAGTAATTTGGCCCGTGGAGACGATCAGTTCCTTCAGCGCCTCTCTGTAATCCGGATGGGCGATTTTGAGCAGTCTCTTAATACGGTCTTTATTTGTTCTGAGAAAAACATCGGCAACGCCGTATTCGGAGACAATGTACATAGTGAGGTAACGAGGAGTGGTTACAACACATTTTTCGGGCAGCCAGGGTACGATGTTGGAGTGACGCTCCCCGGCATCATCATTGTAGGTTGAGCGTAAGCAGAGGAAGCTTCTGCCGCCTTTGGAGCGGATAGCTCCGTAAAGATAACCGAAAGAGCCGCCGACTGAGCTGTACTGCTTGATGCCCTGAGCCTCGGAGCAGGCCTGTCCGGTAAGGTCCACCATGAGTGTTGAATTTATCGCAATAAGATTTTCCTGCTGACCGATGCAGAACGGGTCAAGCATTGTGTAGAGGTCTTCCATGATGACCTTATCGCTCGTGCCCAAAAAGTTATAAACCACGGGTGAGCCGTAGCAGCCGCCGCTCTTAACGCTGGTAACGATTCCGGCGTCCACCAGAGGAACCATGCTGTCAACGGTTATTTCGGTATAAATTTTAATGTCCTTCTTCGTGAAGAGCTCCTTTGTGATCTGCTCACCGAGACCGCCCATTCCGATTTGGACGGTATCTCCGTCCTTTATGTACTGCATAACAGAATGAGCTATCCTGATGTCAACCTCTGTTGGTTCCGAAACAGGAAGATAGGACATCTCATGGTCGTCTTCAACAATCATATCAAAGTCGGTTACAGGGAAGTTAAGGGAGTTAAAATTGCCTGGAGCGCGGCTTTGATACTTGTTGACTACGGCGATTTTCATTTTAATGCGAGAGTCCTTGTGTATAATGGAATCTATGCCTACGCCGAGAATGCCGCAGTTCATATAGCCGTTTTCGTCAGGCGGGCACGTTTCGGTGACCATTACATCGGCTCCGTATACATCCATAACAGTCCTGATAAGAAGCTCATAGGGCATAGAGTGGAACTCCTGAATACCCATATGTCCCGACATGCGGTCCAAGGGGCCGGTAAACATACTGATGAGGCGGAAATGCGCCTTGCTTTCCTCATCGAAAAGCATATCGAACATGCCGGTGCTGAAGTTGTATAGAATCGTGACGTCTTTAAGATTTTCCCTATATTCGTTGAGCTTGTTGAGGAAGTTGTACGAAATGGAAACAGTTTCACCGCACCATAACTTGTCCCCGGTCTTAATAGCTTTCGCCGCCTCTTCCATTGATACCGTATGATTCCTATAGTATTCCTGCCATGTTGCCATTATGATTCTCCTTTTTATTATAGATTACTTTTGCAAGAACTTAGCTTTATACCTTAAGGGCCAGATTCTCGAATTCTTGTATTATTTGATTAAATTCAAATCAGCCTTGCATTCTTCTGAATGATAATTTATTCCGCCCATTTATCAGCAAAGATAATACCTGAACCTACGAACAGGTTAGCTCAACGCGATTCAATATTATTTTTATTAGTTAAGGGTAATAACGTTTTAAAAAAGCGAAACCTCTAAGATGGAGTCCTATTTGCTCCATCTCAGAGGCTAAAGGAATTCGTGGTTAGGTACATTTTAAGCTCAAAATCCATTCTTATCTGAAAGGAAACTTTATTAATCAATGTATACGACTCATTTGGAATGACATTTACATAATTATTAAAGAATCTTCAGCCGTATCAAATTGTATTATGAATTAATCTACATTTATTTGCTATATGGTGCTCCGGGCGTAAGGATTGCATCTTTATAAGGTACAGTCTTGTCACGTCCTAGGTACATCGTATAGTACGGAGGGATATCATTTAGCTTTTCAAGAATCGCCTGCTTGATAAAGGGAAGCATTTCAGGATCAATGTCAGGCAAATCTGCTTCTGTAAATTTGCCCTTGATTCCCTGGAACTTCTTAAGGCGCTCTATGTAATAACGCATATCAAAGCGAGCCGGATTGACCTCAATGATATCCTTGTCCAGCTTCAAAAGCTTATAAACGCCCTCAAGACCCGTACGAACGGAAGTCTCAACAGTAAATACAACATCATCAACAACCTCAACATATTGCCCTAAGAAAGCCAAATTTGTGCAGCCATAGGGAACAACTTTTGGACGGTCCGCTATCTTACGAGGCATAAACTGGCTTGTGCAGTAAGGCATCATGGCGACAGAATTATATGTATGAGCCAGAACTTCGTCTTTAATATCGAGCATTCCAAGATGATAGAGGAGCTCGGTCATTATCTCTTCACCGGTGGACTCGCACATAGGCTTTTTAATGTAGTTGCCGACATTTTCACCATACAGTCCGTAACCCCAGCCGACCTCTTCATCATCGGCCTGATACGGGAAGAAAGGCTTGTGATGTATTTCAAATGACATATCCCAGTTGGAGTCTCTGAAAGTCATAAGACCGCCCGTACCTGCTTCGGCTCCGGACAATTTCTCAATTCTTTTAAAGAATTCAGGATAACCCTTAACCGTTGGGAAGAAAGACATCCACTTTGTTTTGTCAATATCGCTGATAAATTTTTCCGGATGCCCAAACTTTTCATTCTTCTTGGCAAGATTCTGCCATATTGTGAATGTTCCCATGTCTTTCGTATCACGATTTGTCGCTGCGACCGTCTTATTGTCTCCCATGCAGCTGTTCTCGCTTATTGACCCGTTAGTAACAAACACCAAATCCTCCACGCGGACCCCGACGCTCTTATCAGTACCTTTCTCTTTCATGCGTATATCCCAGACAGTATTGCAATTTTCATCAAATTCCAAATCATATACTGAGCATTCATAGACAAATTTCACACCCTTGTCGGTAAGCCATCTTTCTATCGGGAGGATCATAGCATCATACTCGTTATATTTGGTGTGTATAAACCCGTCAAGATATTCATGGCGATTGATAAATGTGAATCTCTCCCAATAGCGTCTGCACTCTATAACGCCGTGATAGTGTTTAAAGGCCAGTTGACTGTGGAAGTTAGTCCAAAAAGTGGTTTTAAAGAAATCCTCATCAAAGAAATCGTCAAGTTTTAAATCTTCTAGCTCTTCTTCGGTTGAACCAAGAATCTTTTGCATTGCGGCCATATTCTTGGGATCAAGCTTATAATCATGAACGTGGCTATATATTTCACCCTGATTTACAAGAACACGTGCTTCAGAATGAATAGGCTCGTCCCTATTAAAATCTACTATATCATCAAGAACTGTACGTCCTTCGTTCTCCAACGAGGGTATTTTGCTGCACAGGTACCAGAGGCACTCCATAAATGGCTCAAGCTCACGTTCAGCACGGCAAAGATAGCCGTCAGGTCCTTTTGTTCCATCCATTGAGCCACCGACAACCGGTTTCTTTTCATCGATGGGGATATTTTGTCCTGGCATTTTTGCGTCGTCAATCAAAAAAACAGCTGTGGCGAGTCCTGCGATTCCTCCACCGACGATGTGGGCTCTGCGCCCATCAATTCCAGCCGCTTTATGGGGATGGTACATAGTTGAGTAAATTTTCATTATGCTGTATCCTTTCCTTTTTTACTTCTTCAACATAATCTTCGTACCAGATCATGTTGCATTCATAGAATATGCGGAAAATAAAATGAAAACAATTTACAATGAGAGGGCAGTGTAAACGGATTTTACACTGCCCTCTCATTGTAAATTGTACTTGATTTGTGATTTAGCTTTTATGAGTTTTTTGGACACTTTGATAATATTATCACACTATTTATCTCATCAGCAGCATATACCCAGTGTGCTATGGTGCTAAAACTTGTCCGGTTTACCCCTGTGAAAAAGAAACGCCTTTTAATCCTCATATTCAAGTGATTTTGTCATGCGGTCGATTCCCACTATTGAATTTTCAAATATTTCTCTCACTTTAGGAAGGTAGCTTTCTGGGTCAGTAAGAGCTTGGCTGTAATGAGTCAGCCACAATTCGTTGACAAGCCCGGCTTTGGCAAGTCTTGCTGCATCTGAAAATATCATGTGGTAAAAGCGGTCTGCCTTCTGCTTTAAATCATCGTCACCATACATACCTTCGCAGATAAACAAGTCTGAGCCCTCGATAAATTCAGGGATGGTGTCTATCGGTCTTGTGTCTGTAATATAGCTGACCTTGATGCCTTTGCGGGGATTTCCCAGTACCATGTCAGGCGTAAAAGCGGAAACGTTTTCGCCTTTTTGCAGCCGCGACCAATACTGTACGGGAATGTTCTGCGCTTTTGCACGTTGGGGGTCAAATTTACCTTCACGTGAAATACTAATGTTATAACCGATACAGGCTAATGAATGAGAAAGCGGCAGCGCGGATATATGAAAGTCACCAAGTTGAAAGCTAATTGTTGATTTATCTTCAAAGGTTAACTCAACAAACTTTATAGAATACAGGAGATCTTGCGCAATTACTCGCAGACTATTCACAACGTCTTCAATGCCTTTTGGACCAACGATGGTAAGTGGCTCGGTTCGGCCATAGTTGCTGAGTGAAAGCAGCATCCCCGGCAGTCCAGAGATATGGTCAGCATGAAAGTGGGTAAAAATAATTGAATCCAGATTTACAAATCCCCAGCCAAGTTCACGCATGGTGACTTGCGTACCTTCGCCACAGTCAATAAGTAGCATACGACCATTGTACCGAGCTAGCAACGCAGTTAGATAACGATTATGCAGCGGTATCATGCCACCCGTTCCCAGAAGCGAAATATCAAGCATACTTTTCTCCATTATCTTGCTAATAATTTCAACAAAGTCCCCTTTCGGGGACTTTGTCATCAGTTTGACAGGCCTTAGCTGCCTTTAGTAAATAAATATTTAGCCTTTTTTTGAGCTATCAGGTTTCGACTCTTTTTGCTTCGGAGCTTGTCCTGCAGATGATTGACCGCTACCTTTTGATGCGTTCTTTTTACCCAAAGATATCACCTCAATAGAAAATTTAATAATTTACTTCTTCTCCAGTTTTTCTCTTGCTTTCTGTTCAGCCTGCGGTGCCGCACGACGTGCAGGAGGTGTTTTTCCTTCAGAATTTTTTCTTTGAGCGTTTCGTGTCTTTTCGTTAGACATTTTCATCACCTCATAGATTAGTTTGTACAGATTGGAATGGTTTTATGAACTTATACCACCACGAACAAGCAACTATTTTGCTCCAAGCTGACATTATTGACGGTGGATAGTGCTGAACCAACCTATGAAAATGTTTACTCAGGAAAGGGAAATCCTTATGACAATGCAGTTATGGAATCTATTTACCGAACGCTTAAAAGAGAGCTTGTTCAAGACGCCAATTATGACAATCCTGAACAAGCTCATATGGATATCTTAAATTCATTGAAACTTATTACAACACAAAACGGATTCACTCTGCTCTTGGCTGGCGCAGTCCTTTGCAGTTTGAAATACAAAATTCTTAAATCCTTAACTTCGTGTCCAGTTTTTCTTGACCCTTCCACCAGAGGCCCTTTTATTTCAATGTCCGTTTTCGCTGGGGCGGTGCATCCCTTTGCTTAATTTTTTTCAGTTCGGTGTGAACTGGAGTTTTTGGCTATTTTACTGTGCCTTGCAGGAACAGTGCAACCAGTTTCGCGGCTTGCTCGCGCGTAGCATTTGCTGTTGGTGCGAAGCTGCCGTCGCTGTTGCCGGAAATAATGCTGCTATTAATTGCCCATTGAATTGGCGTCATAGCCCAATTAGAAATGCTGCCGTAATCGGAGAATTCACGGACAGATATCCCCTCGACATTGGATACGTCAATTCCCGCGTATTTAGCATAGTTAAAGAGCATAACCGCCATTTGCTCACGAGTGATATTCGCGTTGGGGTTGAAAGTACCGTCGTTGCCGGAAGCAATACTGTTTTTATACGCCCACTGTACCGCCGCAAAATACCACGCACTGGTGGATACGTCACTGAAAGACGAAGATGTGTAGGCGCTCAAGTCATTGCCTGAGAGATTAGTAAGAATCGTTACAAACTCAGCTCTTGTGATATTAGCGTCCGGACTGAACTTCCAAGCGCCTGTGCCTCCTACAATTTCTCTCGCTGCAAGATAGTTCACATAGTTCTTATACCATGCGCTGCCGGAGACATCAGAGAAGACAACGCTGTTGTACCCCACCGAGTATTGGCTGAAATGCGTGGTTTTGAATGTTACGGTACCGGTGGCCGCGTCGTAATGCCCGTTGGGGACGCAGACCGCATTGCCGTTGCCGTCGATGTACCACACGACGATGCTTTCCCTGCTCGACTTTTCCTCTGCCGTTGGGGTGTAGGGGATACTGACCGTCACAGGCGCGTCCGGATTGCTCCACTCGGATTTCGTTTCACCCAGTGATAGGGTGAGCCGGATAGTCGGCCTGCCGCCGATTTTTGCCTGAAGGTCACTGGACAGAACTGAACTATCGCCCTGACTGATGGTGATTTGCGCCGTCTGACCCGATACACCTGATAAGGACGAGAGCATATCGGTCGGGACGGAGATATTCCCGATCGCCGTATTCATGGTCAGCGTACCGCCGCCATCCGCCGACAGGCTGCTTGCCCGAATATTCACGACGTAACTTGCAGCATTCGGAACGGTGGGCATGGAAATCGCAATTGTACCGCCGCCTTGGAGGGTACTGCTCTGCGCTGAGCCCAGAGTCACTGACGCGTTACCTCCGCTTGTGGCAACGCTGAGGGTTGCAGGTAAGCCGTTATTTCCCATGGCTGTTGCCTGATAAGACGTACTGCCGGAAACGCCGCCGAAGATACTTCCGCCACCGGGATTTCCACTGCCGTTGCTGTTCACCGTAAAGCTGACGGTGAAGGACTGCGATGTCCCATTGCTGCCCGATACTGTTACCGTCGCGGTGTAGGTGTCCGCCAAAAGTCCCGTCTTCGGTACAATGGTAAAGCTTTCTGTGCCACCTGCGGCAATGCTGCTGACGGTGCTCTTGGACAGCGTGAAGCTGCTTGCGGTGGTTCCGCTCAGAGCCACGGTCAAGTCTCCCGTTGCCTGATTGCCAGTGTTGCTGACCGTGACGCTCAGAGGTGTCGCGGTGATATACCCTACGGTCTGTGCGGTAAAGATGTGGGTACTGCTCTTATCAAAGCTAATTCCGTAGGTGGGCTGATTATTCACCGTGAAGCTGACGGTGAAAGCCTGCGATGTCACATTGCTGCCCGATACTGTTACCATCGCGGTGTAGGTGCCTGCCGGCAAGCCCATCTTCGGCGCAACAGTGAAGTTTTCTGTGCCACCTGCGGCAATGCTGCTGACGGTGCTCTTGGACAGCGTGAAGCTGCTTGCGGTGGTTCCGCTCAGAGCCACGGTCAAATCTCCCGTCGCCTGATTTCCGGTATTGCTGACCGTAATGCTCAAGGGAGATACGGAGCTATATCCTACAGTTTGCGGGGTAAAGATATACGCACCATTTTTATTCAGGCTAATACCGAAGATATTGGTGGAAGCTGCATCAGTATGAATGCTCAATTGCTTTGTATCATTTCCGTGGTTATTTGTCGCCTGGACGGTAAAGATGAAATTACCGGCTATTGTGGGTGTGCCACTGACGATCCCAGTGCTCGAATCCAGATTCAGGCCGTCCGGCAGACTGTCTCCGGATTGTACGTTCCAAGTAATGGGCGTATCACCGGTGGCGGCAAGTGTCTGGCTATAGGCCGTACCCACCGTGCCGTCCGAGAGGGACAATATGGTAATAGTTGGTGCCGTTCCGTTCTCCGTCACCATGATTTCCACGCTGTAGAATACACCGGAGCCGTCCTTCGCCTTCGCCGTTACCTTTATCGTACCAGCAGTGGATCCGGTCAAAAGGCCATTTGGGTCTATAGTTGCTGCACCTGTTCCGTTTTTCACGCTCCATGTGACGTTTTGCATGACGGCTTTGGCCGATTCATTTACCGTCACATTCGCGTTCATCTGCAGAGTACCACCGTTTACGACAGACCTATCACCATTTTTCGAGGATACCTCTATTTTTTCCGTATCAGGTGTACCTTTTTGATAGATGTAAACGCAAAACGGGTTGGACGATACGCCGTTCGCCGTCGCCGTTACATAAACACAGCCGGCTGTTTTCGCGCTGAATGCTGCCTTGCCGTCCTTATTATCGGTAAGTGTGCCTAAGCCTTTACCCATGCCCGATGGATAATTCAGGTTGCCGTCCGTGTCGATCGCCCATGTGACAACCGAGGAACTGCCTCCCGTTACTTCCGCCAGTAATTGCAGGGTATCGCCCTCAAAAATGCTGGAACCTCCGTTTACCGATGACACCGTAACGGACTCTTTGCTTGTAACGGTAATACTAAATAGCCCGTACACACCGGAGCCATCCTCCGCAACAGCTTTTGCATAAACGATTCCGGCCTTGGTCCCCGTAAAAGTAGCCGTACCGTCCGAACTCACAGTGATTTTGCCGTCACCCGGATTGGGTTCGGCAGTACCGTCGCCCTGGCTTGTTACGATCCAGCCGACGTCCTGTATCGCGTCGGGCGGCTCCACGTCCGCCTTTAAGGTCAGGGTATCTTCGCCATCAACTCCTGCTTTTACGCTGCTGCCGCCGCCGACCGATGAAACCGTGATTTTGTTCACGTCCGCCGATGCCCTGTGGACCGTGACCATGTATGTTTTGGTATCGCCCGCCTGCGCCGTGACAACGATGCTGATTTTCGTGCCGGAGTCCGCTAGGGGTATAGCGCTTGAATTTGCGAGGTTTGCAACCGTTTCACCGTTTACCTTCACCGTGGCGTTACTGTCGTTTGCATTGGGCTTTATTCTGATGTTGGTGGTGCCGTTTCCAACATTCACCGTGTAATCGGTTGTGCCGGAAGAAAATTCTGGGGTAAGCTCCCCGGCGTTGACACCGAGCCACTTAAGCGACGCGTCGGCGTTGGGGATGCTAACGTCCGTTGAATTGCTGCCCTTGCGGTAGCCATTGGTGGAACTGTAGTCAGCCTTTATTGTGTAAGTCTTACCGCCAGCCGAGGTAAACTCTGATGTCGCGGGTGCGGCGGTGCTCACGCCGACCGCCCCGCCGTCAACAGCGGTGTAGGCCCCGCTGGGATCGGATGAAGTGGAAAACGTCACGGTGCCCGCACCGTCATAGGTATCATTGTTGTCAGCTTTGCTTACCGTCGCTTGCAGTGATACTTTTGAATCAGAGGCCGGCGCGGCCACCAGGCCGACCGTCACCGGGACGTATCCGTCTCTGTTATAGGTGCCTGTCATTTCCGCGCTGGCGTTGTTGTTGATAACGCAGTTTGCGAATGTAGTGACCGCATTTGTGCCCGTTGATACCATATTGACAATAGGCAGGGACGTGGCTGTTGAAGTTTTATCGCCCACCATCAGGATGCCGCCCGCGCCGCCTCCTCCACCGCCTATGTCTTTGCACGAATACCTCCCCTTTGCCGTGACTGAAGTGCCCGCGCCGGTAATTGTAACCGTTCCGGCATAGATGCCGACACCACCGTATAGGCCACCTGTCGCTGCGACCGTGCCGCGGGTAATCGTAACCGTTCCGGCATCGCCGCTCCTGCCGCCGCCGATGCCGACACCGTATTCACCACCTAACGCTGTGACCGTGCCGCCACTGATAGTCACAGAGCAGCCTCGACCATCAGAGCCGCCGCCGATGCCGGCACCGTATTGGCCACCTGTAGCTGTGACCGTGCCACCGTTGATGGTCACAGTGCCGCCGTCACCATTGGCGCCGCCAATGCCGGCACCATTGACGCCGCCTATCGCCGTAAGCATTCCGCTGCTGGCAGCTGTAAGGGTCAGTTTCGCGCCACCCGGCACCTTCAGTCCTGCGTTACCTGTGGTACTCTTCAGTATGCTTTCACCATTGAGCGTGAGATTGCCCGACGCGCCTGAATCAATTGAAAAAGCACAGCCGGAGCCACTTTCAATATCCGCGTCGGCAAGGATTACGTCCGCCGTGACGGGCGACGGCACCGTCACTGTATTCGTTAGCGTCTTGCCGTACAAAACATAGGTGTAATCTCCTGTTAGGGTGATATTGCCGTTTGAGTAGGTATATCCGCTGTCGGAGGCGCTGATGGCTGAAACGTCGATCAGGCAATATTTTGACACGTTGTCATAGGCCAGCTTGAAATGTGGTTTTAGGTAAAGCGCCGGGCGGTAGGCCGCCGAGGAGGCAGGCGATTCATACTGTTTATAGCCGCCGATGCTGGTTTCGCCCGCCTTCATATAAAAGATATCGCTTCCGCCACCGAGCACCGAGCAGAGAAACCAGTCCTGATCAAGCGACTTAATGTAAGAACCGTAGTTTGTTACATTCGTATATGTGAGCAGGCCAACTTTACAGGTTACGATGCCTGCCCCCGTTGCCCATGTTTGGCTCTGAATCAAAGCCCGTTCCTGTGAAGAAAGGGTGCTGTAATATGCGCTGAGGCCGTCGTACGCGGCGTTCCCGGATTTGAATTCATTGGTTGAGCCGTACACGCCAGATCCCACGGCGCTGTCGCAGAGCACAAGACCTGTGGACGGGTCGAGCAGAGTCCACAACTTTCCGGCAAACTGTAGCGTACTGCCCGCCGGTAAATCCGCTATTTCACTGTTGCTGGTTGTGTCGTCCGCGCGCGCTTTCAGCACCCCGCCCGGCAGCATGGTTACCACCAATAACAGCGATAAAAACATCGCCAGTCCCTTTGATAATTTTCTTTTTACTTGTGTCAATTATTTTCCCTCCAAAATCCTTTTCGATCATTATTGCTAATGGCGATATATCAATCGATGTGCATGATGAGATCCGCCATTTGCGGCTTTTCCCCTTTGATAGTTATAATCAGGTGATTGACGGTAACGGACGTTTGCGGGTCATAATTCCCGGACCCCTTGTAGTCGTGCCATCTGTCCAAAAATTCGGACTGCGGGATGCTGCCGACCGAGCCCATCAGCGACGGGTCCTCAAAATACAGGTTTTGGCTGTCGTATCCAATCGCAACCACATAGTGACCGTCACTCCAGTCGTCTTTCCACGCAGCCTTGTTGTCCTCGTCCTTCCACGCCTGTAAATTCACGATTACCGGCGTTTCTTCGTCAATCAGCTTTTTAATATCATCAATGGCCGCATCCTGTTTGACCTCAATGGTGAGCTTGGTGTCATTTTCTTCATTGACCTTTTCAATTGCTTTTTCAATACCGTCCGGGGGCGTGCCTTCTTCCTCGGTGGTAGGCGTAATCTGCCAACGTGCCTTCCCGGTATTGAATCCCGTAATAAAACAGAACTGCCTGCAGAGCTGAAACGCCGCAGGTATAAGAAGTGGACTGTCTTACATCGGGCAGATTCAGAACCTTCACGTCGCTTTTGCCCGGCTGGCTGATCATTTTCCAATTTCCCGAATACGTTATACTGGTCTTACTCCCCTGAGAACAGCCTGAACAAACTGCCGCAGCCAGCAGCACCGCCAGAAACGCCGAAATCCCTTTTGATAATTCACTTTTTGCTTGTGTCAATTTATCTTCCCTCCAGCTATAGTAAATCGTTTTTATTCAGACCGGCGGTTTACCGACGCTGCCGGAGGATGGTGATACACAAAATACTTA
>QFZN01005445.1_pt1 | contig 14300 bp, 3 predicted proteins | sample 1740101 | NCBI WGS metagenome assembly QFZN01 (sample SAMN09210849, study PRJNA391713) | Ciliate metagenome, whole genome shotgun sequencing project. | isolation source: combination of 50 Heterometopus sp. ciliate cells from an enrichment culture... | host: Heterometopus sp. ...
CCCAAAACCCCAACACCCCAACACCCCGGGACCGGGACTGGGCGCACAAACGAGAGGACATCACTTGAATAATTTGAGAGGGGGAATGCCAGAGTTATTATATAATCATATAAGATAGTCGTGGCGGCGGAGGATTCGTGTAACGCATGCGGAGTTCATAAGATAATATGAATATGAATATATACGTTAGCATCACCTTCCCAGCCGGAAGGTCGCGCAGGTGGCCCCGGCCTTTAATTGCCGGCTGGCTATAGCCGACCGTTCAAATGATATGTATTGGCCCATTCAATAATCAACCTGAATAAAAAATATTCTGGCCTATTGCGCCCCATATAATCGCGATAGATACGGTCCTCGCGTTTAAATAGCGAGGGCGTCAAAAAGAATAATCAATAATAGATGAAGAAGGAACTCACCCTAGACGACTTGCTGTTAGACAAGATTAGAGTCGTCTTTTCGAAGATCCGCGACAAGGTCAAGAAGGGTCTTGACGACGGCAAGTAAGGCAGCACTTTTCACGGCCGCGCGTAGGAAACACATCGAGCCGTTCTTCAAGGACAAGGATGTATCGTTCATAACTTTCACGGGTGCGGGCGACGGCGTCCAAGTGATCAACGGCATTCCTACGCCGGCTTCTATCGGCCGCAAGGCTATCATCGCTGTCAAAGTTCACAAGATTGCCCCCATCACTGAGGAGAACTTCGCGCGCGAGATCGCCTTTGTGGAAATCTTCAAGAACCCCCTCGAGTGCCTCTCCTGCATTGCCCAGGTAACTCGACGATGAAACTTCTGATAGGAGGGCTTCTTCCCGATACTGAGCAACCAAGACAATCAGGCCGGGTGGTCAGAGCTGGTGTCGAAGGACCTGATGGAGAAGCTGAACGGGTTCCTCTCCCAGCTGTACGTCGTCATCGGGCAGGTCAACGGCAAGACGCAGCTGCCCCTCCCCGTGCAGGATGAGACGCTGAAGAGCATGAACAACAAGGAGCGGGCGCACATCCTGGAGACCGCGATCATCACCTGGCAGAAACAGATCAAGTCGGTCCTCAGCCAAGACCCGGAGTCCCTCCTCAAACAGGGCCAGGATCCCAACCCTTTAAAGGAGCTGGAGTTCTGGCGAAACAGGGCGGACAACTTGAACCACATCATCAAGCAGATCAACTCCGACCGGGTGCTCAAGTACCTCAAGGAGCTCGAGCGGGCCAAGAGTGCCTACTCCAAGAACTTCAATGAGCTCAAGAAGGAGGTCTCCAAGGCTGCCAAGGAGGCGAACAGCAACTTCACCTACCTGCAAACACTGGCAGGACTGTTCGAAGAGCTCGTGGGAGACAACCTGGACTTCCCTAAGCTGCCCGAGATCTTCCAGCCCATCATGCACATGATCCACCTTATCTGGGAGCACAGCACCCACTACAACACCACGCCTAGACTCGTGGTGCTGATCAGGGAGATTTGCAACGCGATCATAACGAAGTCGAAGAAGTTCGTGGACGGCGGGATGATCTTCGCGATGGTGACCAGCGGCGACAACGAGGAGGCGCACAACAAGCTCATGGTGACCTACGAGGTGTGCACAAAGTTCAAAGCCGCGTACTACGAGTACAAGTCGAAGGCCAAGAATCCGTGGACGGTGACCACGAACGCGGTGTTTTACCGCCTTGACAACTTCATGGACCGCTGCCAGGACCTGATGCAGTTCGCGTCCACCATCATCCAGTTTACCAAGCTCAGCAAGATCGAGCTCGGTGGCACCAAGGGCAACGCCCTCTCCATCTCCCTCAATCAGATATACGAGGAATTTAAGAACGTGGTGGAAGATTTCAAGAAGGTGACCTTCGATATTCTCGACACCAACGCCAAAGAATTTGACGAGGAGTTCCTCAAGTTCAGGACCCGCATCAAGGAGCTCGAACGCCGCATCGGCGCCATTCTCAACCAGAGCTTCGAAGACCTGGACACGATCATCAGCAAGCTCAAGCTGCTCGAAAGCTTTGAGGGATTGCTGAGCAGACAGATAATCCACGACGAGCTGGAGAAGAAGTACATCGTGCTGCTGGACATGTTCAAGACGGACCTGGTGAAGGTGCAGGCCCTGTTCCTCACGGGAAAGAAGCTGATCGAGGACAACGACCCGCAGAGTCCGCTGCCCGTGGGCATGCCGCCCGTCTCCGGCGCCCTCAACTGGTCCCGTGGCCTCGAGGAGCGAATCAGGGAGCCGATGGAGAAGCTGAGCAGCGTCAGCCAGTCCATCCAGGAGCGCGAAGAGTACAAGGACGTCCACAAGCTCTACACCTCGATCATGAAGGGCCTCAAGGAGTTCGAGGCCATGAAGATTAAGGCATGGGAAGGCACCGTGGACGATAACTCGCAGGCCAAGCTGCTGCTCGCAGTTCTCAAGAAGAACACCGATGGGAGAACGATATCGGTGAACTTCGACCAGGCGCTGACCGAGCTGTTGCGCGAGGTCAAGTACCTTCTGTTGTTGGACAAGGACGTGCCTGAGAAGGCAAAGCAGGTGTTTGCCAAGGCGGACACGTACAGACAGCAGACTTGCCAGCTGGATGCCATTGTTGACACTTACAACGAGATCCTGACCACACTGAACCCGGTGCAGTACCCGCTGTTCGAGGAGCGCATCAAGCGCATGGACGAGCAGCTCTCCGAGGGCTTCGAGAAGTACCAGTGGGTCACGGACAAGTTGAACGACTTCATCGGGCTGAGCAAGCACGAGGTGACCGAGGTCAACAAGCTGGTCATGCAGATGAAGAGTGCCGAGCTCAAGATCAAGCAGGCCATGGGCAAGTGGAACAAGCCCATGATGGAGAAGAAGAATAAGCCTCAGACGCCCTACGAGGTCTACGAGCCGTTCAAGGCCAACTTCGACTCTGACCTCCGCGTGCGCATGAAGGAAACCGCAAAGGACGTCAGCGCAACCACCAGCGGACTGGGCGACGCCCTCAAGGTCCAGAAGACCAGCAACGAATGGCAGGACTACGAGAGCTACATCAACTGCATGGTGGTACAGGAGATAGTGGACTCCGTGAAGAAGTCGCTGGAGTTCCTCAAGGTGGTTACCTCGCAGCAGAAGGGTGAGCCCATCTTCGAAATCGACCTGCTCCTTGAAGATGAGGAGAAGTGCTTGGTCTTCAACCCGCCCCTGATCGAGACCAAGGTCAAGAAGGACCAGAAGCCGGACCCGCGCGACAAATCGGTCCGTGACGTGGTCTTCGCTCTGAACAGCGACTTCATGCAGCTAGCCGCCTACTTCACCCGTCTCGACGGCAAGAAGACCGGTGACTTCCTCAAAGAGATCACCGACGACTTCGAGGTAGCCGAATTTGTCACATGCATCAGCAACAACATCTTCAACATCGAGTCTGCGGTCAACAGCTACTCGAAGGAATTTGCAGAGTATCAGTTCCTCTGGGTGGAGAATCTGGAGGAGACCTTCCTGAAGTTCTTGCAGAGCTCCAACGATAAGAAGGAGCAGACTGAGGAAGACGAGGAGGAGGCTGAGGAGCGCAAGAAGATCCTGGATCGCACAATTTTCAAGGACGTGACCGCCTCGCCCCCGCCTCTGGCACTCTTCGATGCCGAGATTGCCCGGCTCAACGCCGTTGAGGGAAAGATTTCGGAGATCAAAGAGTTCATCGACATCCACTGGATCCGCGTGCGTTCCGAGAAGCTGCGCGAGAGTCTCACCTCTGAGATCAAGAAGTGGATTGACAAGTACAGCTCGTACCTGAAGCACGACCTCACCCAGAAGCTGAGCAACCTCCAGCAGTTTACGAAGGACGTGGAGGAGGGCATCAAGCTGATCCCGAAGGGTACCGACACCCCGGAAGAGAAGGCACAGCTGGACCGTGTGATGAACCTGCTGCGCGACATGAAGGAGGTCTACGATGTTGCCAACAAGCAGAACGCTAAGGGCCAGACTATGATCGACCTGCTGAGAGAGTCCGTGCAGACTCTGAAGAAGCACGGCATCACCATCGACGAGCAGGTCATCGACCAGATCGAAAACGCCAAGAGTGCGCTCAAGGATATTAACAGCAAGAGCTCCGAGGCGCGCGAGCTCATTAATCCGCTGCAGACAAAGGAAACCGAGAACATAAAGGCGGAGGCGAAGGACTTCGGCAAGGCAGTCGAGGAGTTCCTGGGAGAGTTCAAGTCAAAGCTGCCGTACGACACCAGTTCCGCCACTCCAGATACCGTGGATCACTCCTACGGCCTGATCGAGTCCTACTTCGACCGCATCGGCAAGTTCGAGGACGATGCCAAGAAGCTGAACGCGAAGGAGGCGCTGTTCGGACTCCAGCGTACCGACTTCAAGAAGCTCAAGGAATACAAGAACGAGCTCAAGCTCCTCAAGTACATGTGGGATATGATCGCCTACGTCGAGGGACTGTTCCAGGACTGGAAGGTCATGCCGTGGAAGGAGATCAAGAGCACCGAAGACATGATGCAGGAGCTCAGGACCATCAAGGACAAGGTCATGTCCGCAAACAACACCAAGAACAAGAGCATAAAGAAGTGGGGTGCGTTCCGCAACTTGGAGGAAAGAATAAAACAGATGCACATCGTGCTAGAGCAGGTCGACAAACTGCACAACGACTGCATCAAGGAGCGTCATTGGCAGGAACTCATGCAGAAGATTAAGCAAGAGATCAACATCAACAACCCCAACTTCTGTCTCGAGGACCTCATTAGACTGAAGCTGTTCAACTTCCAGGACGACGTGGCGGAGCTCCATGCACTGGCCACAAAGGAAGCGCAGATGGAGAAGCAGCTCGCACAGATGGAGGCGTACTGGGACAAGGCCGAGCTCAAGATGGAGGTGAAGAAGGGCGGCGAGGTGCCTCTGCTGTACAAGCTGGACGATATCATCACGAGAATCGAAGACGACGCCCAGAAGCTGTCCACGATGCTCTCTCAGCGCAAATATGTCAAGTACTTCGAGGCGAGAGTGCAGAAGCTGCAGGACAGCAACAAGATGATGAACTCGGTCATCGAGAAATGGATCAAAGTCCAGAGAAAGTGGGAGAACCTCGAGCCTATCTTCACCAAGGACGATATCCGTGGCCCTCTGCCTGATGCCACTAAAAAGTTCGAGAACAACAGCGAGACCTTCAAGAAAATCATGAAGGAGACGCAGGAGAGCCCGAAGGTTATACAGGCATGCCTGGTTCCCGGTCGCGAGGAACTGCTTGACGAGATGTCCAACGAAATGGAGGACTGCAACAAGAGTCTGAAGGAGTACATCGAGTCCAAGCGAAAGATCTTCCCGCGCTTCTACTTCCTGTCCCCCGAGCAGATTACCGACATTCTGGCCCACGCCACCGACCCCACCTCTGTCACTCGCCACATCAGTTCCTGCTTCGAAGGAATCAAGACCCTCATCTTCGTCAAGCCTACCGATGCTGAGGCAGGAGTGCCGAAGAGCTGCTCGGCGATGGAGAGCAGACACGACCCGGAGGTGGTGAAGTTCCACGAATTGTTCGACTGCACGGGCGCCGTCGAGGTTTGGCTCAAGCGTCTCGAGGAGCACATGCAGAAGACTATGAAGAGCATCATCAAGGTCGCCAAGCCCAAGGCAGACACATGGGACAGCTCCCCCGAGACCCGCCGCGAGGAGTGGATCCGCGAGTTCCCCTCACAGATCGCCCTGCTCGGCTCCCAGATGATGTGGACCGAGGAGGTGAGGAATGCAATCCGCAACTATTCCGAGAGCGGCTCGGAAAGCGCCATGAAGGAGTGTCTCGAGGTCGTCAGGAAGAGAATCGTCAACCTCATTGACAAGGTGCGCGAACTGGCACTGACCAGAGAGTACCGAAGCAAGATCATGATCGTTATCACAAACGACGTGCACGGCCGCGACATCATCGAGAAGCTTATCGTGGGCAAGATCAACGATGAGGCCAGCTTCGCCTGGCAGAGTCAGATCAAGTTCGACTGGAAGGACCCAGAGTGCAAGATCAACATCGCTGGCTGGGAAACCACCTACTCCGGCGAATACGTGGGCAACATCATCCGTCTCGTGATCACGCCGCTCACAGATCGGTGCTATATTACCCTGACTCAGGCACTGAAGCTGGATATGGGCGCTGCGCCAGCCGGTCCTGCAGGGACTGGCAAGACCGAGACAGTGAAAGATCTCGGCCGCGCCCTCGGTCTCATGGTCCAGGTGTACAACTGTTCTGAGGAGATGACCAAGGACTCGATGGAGATGGTGTTCCTGGGACTGATCCAGAGCGGGTGCTGGGGATGCTTCGACGAGTTCAACAGAATCGCAGTGGAGGTGCTGTCGGTTATTGCGACACAGGTCGACACCATGCAGAAGGCACTAAAGGATTGCCGCATCGACCCCACCAAGACCAAGTTCGACTTCACCCCGGGCAAGTCCATCAATCTCTGTCCCACCGTGGGCATATTCATCACGATGAACCCAGGCTACGCCGGACGTACCGAGCTGCCCGATAACCTCAAGGCACTGTTCCGCAGCTGCGCCATGGTCGTCCCAGACTTTGCCCTTATCTGCGAAAACATGCTCATGTCCGAGGGCTTCAAGGAGGCCAACTCTCTCTCCCGCAAGTTCACCCAGCTGTATGACCTGAACAAGGATCTGCTGTCGAAGCAGATGCACTACGACTGGGGCATGCGAGCCATCAAGGCCGTGCTCAGGATGTCCGGCAAGCTGAAACGCGAGGAACCCAACCTGGACGAGGACAGTCTGCTGATGAGGGCACTGAGAGATTTCAATAAGCCGAAGATAGTCACGAGCGATTGGCCAATTATCAGTCGTGTTATCGAGGACCTGTTCCCTAACTGCAAGGCCGACCCCAAGAAGGATCCCAACCTCGAGTCTGCCATTCGCAAGGTTTCAAAGAAGAACAAGCTTCAGGATGAAGAAGGCTTCGTCGTCAAGTGCATCCAGCTGGCAGAAATTCTTGAGGTGCGTCACTGCTGCTTCATCATTGGTCCCGCTGGCTCCGGCAAGACTGAGGTCTGGAGGACTCTGTCTTTCGCTATGACCGAGATCGGGCAGGAGATCATGTACGAAATCGTTAATCCGAAGGCCTTCACGAGCAAGGAACTGTACGGCAGCTACACGAAGGCCGGCGACTGGAAGGACGGTGTCATTTCTTCCGTCATGCGCCGCATGTCGAAGAACATGGAGCCCTACAACAGGGAGAGTATTGCCAACAAGTGGATGGTCCTCGATGGCGACGTGGACCCCGACTGGATCGAGTCGATGAACTCCGTCATGGACGACAGCAAGATTCTGACACTGGTTAGCCAGGATCGTATCGAGCTCACGTCGAAGATGCACATGCTGCTCGAGGTCGGCCACCTCAAGACCGCCACGCCTGCCACCGTTTCTCGCGGAGGTGTCCTGTTCGTTAATGAGACCGATATCGGCTTCAAGCCTTACTGGGACACCTGGCTCGAGGAGTTCACCAAGGAAAGCGGCAGCGACACCGCAAGGGGCGTTTTCTATTTCGCTTACAACAAGCTGTTGAGCGAGTCCAACTGGGAAGAGATCAAGTCGTACTCTCCTGTCGTCGCCATGGTTCCTCTGTCCTGCGTGCAAACTCTCTGTAAGCTCCTGCGCGAGTTCTACTTCGACTACAAGGTCAAGAAGGAGAAGGAGAAGAAGGTCGCCGACTACTTTGCCTCGATCAAGGGCACACCCAAGGAGGACGAGGTGAAGGTGGTTCTCGAGGCCTTCTTCGTCTACGCAATGATGTGGGCAGTCGGCGGCTCCCTGACCGAGGACAGACGCGCGTTCAGTCAGCTGATCAAGCGACTCTCCAACGTGCGTTTCCCCGAAACCGGCTCCTGCTTCGACTACTTCTACGACCCGGAGGCGAACGAGTGGGTACACTGGAATACGGTTGTGCCAAAGTTCACGGAACCGGCAGACGACGAGCTGTTCCAGAACATCCGTGTGCCGACACTGGACACCACGCGGCAGGGGTTCATGCTCACCAGTCTGATGAACCAGGAGCGTGCGGTGCTGTTCGTTGGACCGTCGGGCACCGCCAAGACCACCCAGGTCAAGCAGCATCTCAGCGCTCTCTCCAAGGAGGCATACAAGCACTGCGTACTCAACTTCAACAGCTACACGGACCCAGCGAACGTGCAGAAGGTCATGCACGACCAGCTGAGCAAGCGCTTCGGCCGCCACTACGCCCCTCCCATGAACACTCACATGATCTACTTCATCGACGATATCAACATGCCAAAGCTCGACAAGTACGGCTACCAGGCACCTATCGCCCTGCTGCGCCAGCTGATCGATCACAAACAATGGTTCGACCGTGCCAACGTCGAGGACAAGTTCATGTACGAAGGACTCCTATTTATCGCCTGCATGAACCAGAAGGCCGGCTCGTTCAATATCGACACCAGACTGCAGCGACACTTCGCCGCCATGGCCTGCAGCATCCCAGAGAAGGACGTGCTCGAGTACATCACGAAGAAGATGACCGAGTCTTTCTTGGCCAAGTTCGATGTCACCGTCCAGAACGCCTGCTCCAAGCTTGCCAAACAGTCTGTCGAGCTCTTCACCTCCATATACAACGACGGCCGCTTCAAGCCTTCTGCCGTTAAGTTCCACTACACGTTCAACCTGCGCGACCTGATGAAGCTGATCCAGGCGGTGACCATCCTGCGTCCCCAGCAATACAAGGGCGCGCCGGCACAGTTCGTCAAGTTCTGGGCGCACGAGAACCTGCGCAACTACCAGGATCGTATGTCCGACCCCAAGGATATCGAGGAAATCCGCAGTCGCATCTACGGCTACGCTCGCGGCTTCGAGGCCGACATGAACGAAGTCTCTGCCATGCCCAACATTTTCACCTCCTTCATCAGCTCGCTTAGTGGACAGGACAAGAGCTACATGCCGATCAAGGACGTCCCTACGCTGAAGCAGGTCATCAGCGAGGTCATGGATCGCTACAACACCAGTGGAAACGAAAGCATGAACCTAGTGCTATTCGACCAGGCACTCGAGCACATCTGCAGGATCGCGAGAATCATCGACCAGCCCACGGGACACGCGCTGCTCATCGGAGTCGGCGGGTCGGGAAAGCAGAGTCTCTCGCGTGTTGCCGCGTATATCGAGGACTACATGCCGTTCACCATCAGTCTCACCAGCGGATACGACACTGCTGACCTCAAGCGTGATCTCCAGACTCTGTACAGGATGGCCACCATCAAGCCTGGCAAGCCGCAGATGCTACTGTTCACCGATGCCCAGATCTCCAAGGAGGAGTTCTTGGTCTACATTAACGATATACTCGCGAACGGCTTTGTGCTGGATCTGTTCACAAAGCAGGAGATGGACCAGGTCATCGGCGCCCTGAGAAACGAGGCCAAGAGTTACGGCTTCAGCGACAACGAGGTCCCCGCATACTTCCTCAGCAAGGCCCAGAAGAACATCCACATCGTGCTCTGCTTCTCGCCGAAGGGTCCCAAGTTCAAACAGCGCGCCCGTGAGTTCCCAGGCGTCATCAGTTGCACCTCCATGGACTGGTTCCAGGATTGGCCGAAAGAGGCCCTGATCGATGTCGGCAAGAGCTTCCTGCAGAAGATCGAGCTCCAGCCGGAAATCCGCGACGCCATCGCCGCCCACATCGCCGAGGTCCATTCCTCTGTTGAAGTCGAGAACGAGCGTTTCAAGCGTGAGGAGCGTCGTATCAACTACACCACGCCTAAGATCTTCCTGGGACTGATTGACCTGTACCAGTCGCTGCTGTCCAAAAAGCAGGAGGAAGCCCAGAAGCGCATTAACAACCTGGAACGAGGACTGACGACGATGGAGCTGACCAAGACTCAGGTCGAGAAGCTGCAGAAAGAGCTGGTCGTGGCCAAGGTGAAGGTCGCTGAAGAGCAGAAGAAGACCGATGTGCTGGTTGACGATGTGTCCAAGAAGAACGCTGTTGCCGAGGAAGAAAGCAAGCTCGCAAGAGCGGACGAGAAAGTGGCAAACGAAAAACGGAAGGAGGCTGAGTCGCTGAAGAAGGAAGCTGATGAGCAGCTGTCCAAGGCTCTGCCTATCCTCGAGAGCGCCAAGGCCGCCGCCAAAAACCTCAAGCCAAAGTCCATCGGTGAGATGAAGGCATTCCCGCAGCCTCCTGACGGTGTCAAGATGGCTGGCAACTGCATGTACCTGCTGCTGAAGAAGAAGCCTGCAAAGGACTGGAACGAAATCAAGAACTCACTGAACATGCCAAAGCAGATCATGCAGCAGACACAGGAGTACGACGGCACCACAATCGAGGAACACCTGATCGAAAAGACGAAGAGCGCGTTCAACAACGACGAGACCTCGTTCCTCAACTCAGCCAGAACTGGCTGCGAGGCTGCCGGCGACATTGCCGTCTGGGTCGTCAACATGATCCGTTTCAACAAGGCCTACAAGGATATTAAGCCAATGATGGACAAGCAGACCGAGGCGCAGAACACCTTCCAGCAGGCTATGTCAGCCGTCGAGTCTTCGCAGAAGCGCGTTGCCACCGCAGTAGAGCAGGTTACCAAACTCTCCGCCGAGCTGGACAAGTGCATGGCTAGCAAGAAGCTGCTAGAGGACAACGCAAACGCGCTGGAGAGCAAGCAGACTCTGGCCCTGAGACTGATCAACGGTCTCGCGGACGAGAACACGAGATGGGGCAAGAACGTGCAGGAACTCAAGGAACGCATTGTCATGCTCATCGGTGACACTCTTATCGCCGCCTCCTTCATCTCCTATATCGGTGCGTTCTCGTACAATTTCAGGCAGCACCTGTGGAAGGACGTGTGGCTTGAGGACATGAGGAACCGCGGGATCCCAATGAGTCCGACCATCGACCCACTGTACATGATAGTGAGCGAGGGAGACATTGCGAAGTGGAAGAACCAGAAGCTGCCAGCAGATCAGGTCTCATTCGAGAACGCGGCTATCCTGACCTCGTGCACCCGGTGGCCTCTCATCATCGACCCCCAGAAGCAGGGTATTGAGTGGCTGATCAACAAGGCTGAGGACGAGAAGTACGACATGCCCAAGATCCAGGTGCCGGGAACGAGAGGCTGGAGCAAGGAGGTCATTCGCTGCATCCGTGATGGACTCACTCTGCTGATCGAGAACGCTGGAGAAGACTTCGAGCCCACTCTGGAGCCAGTGCTCGCCAAGAAGTACATACAGATCGGAAAGAGATTCGTGATGAGGTTCGACGAGGAAGACAGTCTGGACGTGCACCCCAACTTCCAGCTCTACATCCAGACCAAGCTCTCCAACCCGCACTACCGTCCCGAAATCACCGCCCAATGCACCATCATTAACTTCATCGTCACGGAGAAGGGTCTCGAGGACCAGATGCTGGCGACCGTGGTGAACCTGGAGGACAACGAGCTCGAGGCCAAGCGTGAGGCCATCGTTAAGGCTCAGAACGAGAACAAGTGGACACTGCAGAAGCTCGAGAAGGATCTTCTGGAGAATCTGTCGCAGGCCGACTCCGCCACCATCCTCGACAACAAGGACCTGATCGAGGGACTGGAGAAGACCAAGGCTACAGCCACTGATATCGCCAAGCAGCAGGAGGCCTCCAAGAAGCTCGAGGAGGAGATTAACAAGAAGCGTGAACTGTACCGTAGGGTCGCCGCAGAGGGATCCACGCTGTTCTTCCTGCTCATGCAGCTCGCCTTCGTCAACCGTATGTACCAATACTCGCTGGACTCCTTCGACAAGTTCTTCAGATACGCTATCAACCACACGAAGCACACCGACGACATCGATAAACGCGTCGTCGCGCTGCGAGAGAAGATCAGATACAAGATTTACCAGTGGGTGCGCCGCGGACTGTTCGAGAAGCACCGCCAGATCTTCCTCACCCAGATCACCCTCCGTCTCATGCAGAAGGGCGTCCTCACCATTCCCTACGTCACCAAAGAGGTTGACTTCCTGCTCAAGGCGCAGCCAAAGACCGACGGACCCAAGCACCCCGACTGGATGCAGGAAAAGCATTGGCAACTCTGTACCGCGTTGACCCAAATTGAGGGCTTCGAGAACTTCACCAACGACGTCGAAAAGAGTGGCATCAAGTTCAAGGAATGGTACAACGACCTCACGCCTGAGTCCACGCCTCTGCCTTCTGACTGGAAGCGCGCCTCCCTGTTCCACATGCTCCTCATTCTGCGGTGCATGCGTCGCGACCGCATCACCATGGGTCTCAATAGGCTCACTAGCAAGGCGTTGGAGCCGAGCGGAGCGAAGTTCATTGCGGCAGAGACGTCGTTCACGGAGATCATGAACAAGAGTTACAAGATGTCGAGCCCGCACACCCCGTTCTTCTTCATCCTGTCGCCTGGATCTGCCCCCAAGAAGATGGTCGAAAATCTCGTTAAGGAACAACATCCCAAGGACTTCAAGTCCCTCTCCATGGGTCAGGGCGTGGACAAGGATGCCGAGGAGTATCTGGCACGCGGACACAAGGAAGGAATTTGGGTGTTCCTGGAGAACTGCCACCTGATGCCGAACTGGCTGCCCAGGTTGGAGAAGATGCTGGACGATTACGCGCTAGAGGGCGGCCACGAAGCTTTCAGACTGTTCCTATCTGGCGAGCCTTCTGATAGGATCCCCATCGGCCTGCTCGAGCGCTGCATCAAGCTCACCTGCGAGCCTCCTCAGGAACTCAAGGCCAATGTCCAGATGGCATTCAAGAACTTCACCCCCAAGGAGTTCGAGGAGAAGTCCGAGAAGTACCGCTGCGTGCTCTTTGCTCTGTGCTTCTTCCACGGACTGGTGGTGGTCAGGAAGAGATTCGGCTCGACCGGATGGAACGGCAACTACCCGTTCAACCTGCAGGATCTGAGAGATAGTGCCAAGGTCATGGAAACCTACCTCGAGGGCAACAAGGTGCCTTGGGACGATATGAAGTACATCATCGGCGAGATCATGTACGGCGGGCACATCACAGATGACTGGGACAGAAAGCTTTGCAAGGCCTACCTCGACTTCCTCATGAAGGAGGAGCTCTTCGACGAGATGGACATGATCCCTTACCCGCCCAAGAACAGCAACACTTCCTTCAAGTGCCCGAAGGTTCCAAACCACGAGGCATACTTCGCACACATCAACTCGCTGCCAGAGACCCCGCTGACCTTCGGCATGAACCCCAACGCCGAGCTGAACTACCGCGAGGACCAAGCCGATACCCTGTTCACCACACTGCAGGACCTGCAGCCGAAGGATGCCAAGGGCGCCTCGGAAGACGCCAGCGCGCAGTCTGAAAAGTTCAAGGATGTGAAGGACATCGTGGAGAAGTTCGAGAGCCAGAAGATATCGCCGGACCTGCTGAAGGGCGACGAGAACAGAAGTCCGTTCCAGAACGTGTTCATGCAGGAGGCGGAGCGCATGAACGGGCTGATCTCACTCATTCTCTCTTCGATGAACGATCTCGAGCTCGCTATGAGCGGCCAGCTGACCATGACCGAGGCAATGGACAGACTTCAGGACTGTCTCATCATGTACCGTGTCCCAGAGGCCTGGCAGAAGTACGAATCCGCTCGTGCGCTGCTTCCGTGGCTGACGAACCTGGGCTACCGTATCGAGCAGCTCAACAGCTGGAAGGACAACTCGTCGGTGGCGCCTAAGATCCTGTACATCAACTACCTGTTCAACCCTCAGGCCTTCCTGACCGCCATCAAGCAGACCGAGGCCCAGAGGAGCAGGATTGAGCTGAACAAGCTGTACATCCAGACGGAGATCACCGGGAAGTTGCCCGAGAACGTGGAGGCCAGCATCGATCTGAGTCTCAAGAAGGCTGCCATCGGCGTAAACGTGTACGGATTCTTCCTGGAGGGCTGCCGAATCGACCTGAATTCCAAGTTCCTCGACGAGAGCGAGCCCAAGAAGCTATTCCAGCCTCTCCCCGTCGTCATCTGCCGTGCTGCTGCAGTTCCTGCCGAGGGCAAGGAGGACAAGAACTACTTCATCTGTCCAGTGTACAAGACCAAGAGGCGCGGACCTATCACGTTCGTGTTCACCGCGCAGCTGAAGACCAAGGACCCGCCACAGAAGTGGACTCTTGCCGGCGCTGCCATCATTCTCGATGTCGAGGACGACCTGAGCAAGCCTTTCTTCGGGAAACAATAACACACTCATACCATAACTAGCAAACGCTCTCTCACATAATGACTTCTGAAATCCGTGTGGTATATTTCATTATGCATGCTGCTGTATGTCGCATTGGCACAACAACGTTGTATGAATGAGTACGTAGTGCCACCGCTATGGGGTTTTGGGGTGTTGGGGTGTTGGG
>QFZN01005456.1_pt1 | contig 14289 bp, 17 predicted proteins | sample 1740101 | NCBI WGS metagenome assembly QFZN01 (sample SAMN09210849, study PRJNA391713) | Ciliate metagenome, whole genome shotgun sequencing project. | isolation source: combination of 50 Heterometopus sp. ciliate cells from an enrichment culture... | host: Heterometopus sp. ...
CCCCAACACCCCAAAACCCCAAAACCCCATACGTGAAGTCTCACATCTGTGACATCATCACGAATAACAGACAATAATCGGCATAGCGAATATTATTCGAATTATCTGACACATCGCCTTTCATCTAAGGCTTGGCCTCATGCTGGAAGACGATGTCGAACGCATCGAGGGCCACCCTTCGCGGCAGTTTGGCCATAGACTGGTGCCGGCGCGCAATCCCGCCCTGACGAATTGCGGGCAGCGCCAGCAGGTACACCGCGGTCGGGCTATCCAGAGTTGCTTCTCTCCTCGGGCGGGGCGGCAGGAGGAGAGCTTCTGACTTGCGGGTCCAGTGGACAGCCTTGAGCTTTGGGTGGAGGACGGGGAGCTCGGCGGTTTTCGTCGCGGATGCATTCGCGAGGGCCTTATTGCTGGGCTTGAGCAGGGCGTTGATCAGCGTTCTTCGCAGAGGCTTCGGGATGGAACTGACTTTTGTGTAGCTGGTGTGGGGAAGATTGCTGATGTTGTTGGGGTTCAGATTCTCCGTCTCCGCGGCTGATCGCGAGGTGGAGCTGTGAAACGTCTTGTGCATGTGCAGGGATGTGGCGTTGGGCCGTTTCCTCGAGGGAAGTTTAACTGAAGGCTTGTTCGCGCCGGTGGATGAGTCCTCGTCTTGCCCAGAGCTGATGATGTACTGACGGGGCAGACGGCTCGTCTTGATCGCATGCAGGAGGGTTGAAACTGAGTGGATCATGTCGTTGTAGCCGGTAAGTCTGGCAGCGACCGAGTGTGGGGACTAGGATGAGGGCTTAACAAATCAAGAAAATACGTTGGGATCGTGGTAAGACGGGTCCTGGCAGAGGTTCGTGGCAAACGTAACGCGCTTTTTCGGCTTTGTCATTTGTTAGTTAGAATTTATTTATGAAATTTATAGCGCTTACGAATGTTGTAACAATGCGATGCTTCCCAAAAAGGCGTTGTAAATGCGCAAAATAATAGTCAAATATAAAATATGCTCCAGTCCACGATGGAGCCCGAGTCCGAGCAGTCCGCCTCGCCAGAACCGCCTGCTAACCCACAGCCCGACTACCACGACCTGTTCAAGGAGGCCGACCTCCTTCTCTACCAGATGGACGGCATCTCCGAGGACGCGATGCCCTCCTATCTTGAACCTTACAAACGGGGATTGCAGTCGCTGGCCAACAGTCGCGACTCCGACGGTCTCTTCCTCTTCGACAAGGCCCAGAAAAACTCGCTCCTGAAGCGACTAACCAAGAAGGAGTTCAAGAAACTTTCGGCCGAGTTCGAGAAGCTCCCCAACGGCATCGCCAATATGGTGGAGTTTGTGAAACTTTACATGGGGAACGTGGCAGTTCCGCGGGAGGACGCGCTCATCAAGCTAGGATACGTGACAGGACTGATGGATGTGTTCCGCGAGATCGTGGCCAGGAAGAAGAAGCCGTTCGTGACCTGGCCCGAGGTCAGCACTGCGATCATGAGCAATTACGTGGAGGAGAGCCACGGGTCGGAGTTCGGGATCGCAAACAAGTATGTGTACAAGTCTGATGTGCTGCGCCGGGCCGTTTCGCCCCGAGTCCTTGCCTCTGTACTGTGGAGTCGATAATCGGGTAGTTGCGGCCGGAGATCGTCGGCAAGGTCGAGACCAAGATCGCCCTCTTCGGTCCCAATCATAGGCTGAGCGACAACCAGAAGCACCCCAACGGCATCAGAACGTACTTTCGTCTCTTGGATATGTATAGAGTCAAGTACATGCGGACGATAGACAAGATCCTGTGCCTCGACCAGGTCAGCGAGCTCTTCTATGTCTACGATGGGAACGGGAAACTGTGGAAGAAGGTGCGGACCAACAGGAAGCGTCATGCCCAGGACACGCGCATCCTCTCGATCGGCTGGTCGGAGGCGGAACAGCGAATCGGCGCCTGCATCCAGGACCACAGTCTCAGCTTCTGGGACTGGGCCGACAACTTCGAGTACGAGCACAGCTTCTCTTTCCAGGAGCAGGAGTCTTACGTCGGCATATGGTACGTCGAGTACTGCAAGGTCTGGATCACCCTTGACGCCGACTACGTGATTCACAAGTGGGACATATACCAGGAGACGTCGGTTAAGTTCCCCAGAATGCACACGCAGATAATAACGGACCTGGTGGAGGTGCCCACACTTCCTGCAGTGCTCGCCAGCGGACTCGACAAGCGCATCGTGGTTTGGGACGTCCGCGCCGGCCGGGCCATCGTCACTCTCAGTCTAAGTACAGTCAGCGCCCACACGCTGGTCTACTCGCCCACGTTTGAAGTGATGTTCTCGGCAGGCTTCGAGGCGGAGATCTGCATGTGGACCTTCGCCAACTCGCTCGACATCACGATGTCCCGTCGCCTTCCCGGCCATAACGCACAGATCACCGCGCTGCAGATTATGGACTCCCAGCACATCCTCCTCTCCGCAGACGAGATCGGCTACATTAAGAGCTGGGATATCCTTACATTGACATGCATACAGAGCTACTACTTCGAGAGCAGGGTGTCGCTGAGCAAGGTGATCACGATCAGCGAGCACAGGTTCATCGTGGTGGGCAACCGCTTCTACTTCTTCGAGTTTGAAGTGGCCGCAACCGCCGCCAAGAAGCCTGCCATCGCCTCAGGTCCCGCCAAGAGCAGCAACGTCATGGGCGCGATGGTGGCTCCGCGGAAGAGTGGAAACGTTCAGAATTCTGCGGAGGTCACCGTGGTTCTGGGGGTCGAGTATGCAGAGAAGCGCAAAGCGTTGTTCATCGCAACCTCGAAAGATGTGCGGGTATACGACATGCAGCTGGGGAAATGTCTTCGTGTGTATGCTGGCATGGTCAGCGAGGATGAGGAGATTGCCCGTTTTGCATTGGCCACAAGCCAGGATCAGTTCGTGGTGGCCGACACTGCGGGGAACATTCAGTGGATTAACACGAACGACGGGCTGGCATGCAAGTCGCAGTCGAGCGCAGATCCGGTGCTCACACTTCATGTTGACCCCCACGGTCGGCTTCTGTTCAGCGCCCGCCGCAACGTATTATTCCAGCACGTATAATCTCTCCGGGGGTAGCAAATAAACGTGGAACGGGACGACGGGGAGGGTACGACGATCCGGGAGATGAAAGGTGCACCCGGAGGAGCGAAGCCGTTCGAACTTGACCTGGTGGTGGTCTCGGAATATCTCAGTCTGATTGCTGCGCTGACTCGTAACGGCAGCGTATACTTCTGGGACTACTGCACGTTCCGGCTGATCGGCGCCTGCAAGCAACGCATGTTCGACGTTGCCGACCTCCGCTTCCTCGAGCCATTCCGCATCCTTATGTCCGTCCATCACACCGGGGCCCTCGTCCTTTGGGATATAGCGGCGACGCAGGGGAGCTGCTTCGTGCGGTTCGGGGCGGCAGGGAGCCTCAACGTGTGTGCAGGGTTCACGCCCACGTCGGTGGCCACTTTCCCCTCAGAGCTCGAGCGGGAGGACACCGAGGTTGCGATAGTTTACTTTGGCAGCGACGAGGGAGTTCTGGCCGAGGTGCGATTGACCAAGCAGGTGCTTCAGAAGTACGTGACAGACATAAAGCCGGCAAAGGACGCCAGGCGGAGAGCAGGGTATTTCGCGGCCCGGGCGCTCAAGACTGAACTTCCTCCGGCCGAGGATGTCGACATGGAGGAACTCAACGTGGCCACAATCAGGGTCTGCTCGGTCGAAAAGGAGGGAAAGGGCGCAAAGCGTGGCGACGAGCTGTTCTTCAAGACCCAGGCCCACAACGAGTCAATTAACATGCTCAAGACAACTGCAATGAACGAGAGATGCCTCGTGGTGACCAAAGGCGACTCGCAGACGCTTAAGTTCTGGTACGTGGAAGAGACGTCGTTCGAGCTGGAGGCGGCGATCAACGTGGAGGGCGCGGTGCCCTTCGTGTGGAACATCGACCCACAATGTGAGGCTGCCCGGTACCGCAGACTTCTTCGGGCCGCTGCCTGTCTCCATCAACTCGACGTCAAAACGGGCGGCTCCTCCTTCTCCTCTCTAGTCAACAGCGAATGCATGAGCCAGACATTTAAGACGGAGGTGCAGGAGACAGAGAAGATACCCAAGCCGAGACCGCTACTATACGGGCAACTGGTGGGCAGTCCGCAGCAGCAGACGCGAAAATCTGGCGAGAACATCTACGACATGCTCTCATTCCGCCAGCTCGACATCAGGAAAAGCAAACTGGAGGATCAGCAGGAGTCGCCGACGGAGCCGAGACCGGCGCAGAGCAAAAAATCGGAGGATCTGGCGAAGCGACTGGAGGTCCGGCACCCTGTCCACGCGGTGGGTAGCAAAAAGGTACTCCACGATAAAAGGAAAGAATCTAGGATGTGGGAAAGGTGCTGCAGAGGCCGGAGGAGGAACGCGGGACCGAGTTAGCGCCCCCGATGATGCATGTGGATATTTCAAGGCACGCTCGCAGATAAGGCTAATAGTGTAGATTCAGACTGGACGAGGAGATGAAGACGCTGCAGGCGAACCCGGAGCGGAAGGAAGAGTCGCTCCTGGAGCCAAGACGCGAGTCGGGGAGCCTGCCGGCCATCAAGAGTGTCCCCATTTTGTACCCGTGGATAAGCTAGCAACCGAGTAGAAAGGGCGGGTCGATTCGGCGGGCGGTAAAGCGGAGCAAACAGAACTGGCTCGAATACGCTCAGGATAAGGAACGAAACAGGAACCTCCCTCCTCTATCGGGGACTGCGGGCACACAACAGCTCAACGTGCTGGACAAGGGCACACCCATGAAGAAGGCCGAGATGCGCGCCATGGTTCGGAAACGTCTTCTCGCCCGCATGCTGGAAAAGAAGAAGAAGTCGATGGTGGCGCGGTACTCGTATGCGTTCGAGGAGGAACTGTCGGTGACACACATGCCATCGGACTCGCGGGCGTTCGCGAAAGAGCTGGAGACCGTGCTGAAAGAGTCCAGGTCCGACCCAGAGCTGGCTGCATAATTTTACTACCTTATCAAGTGCATCGTTTGCTGTGAATTTGCATGTGCGAACACGCCAATGAATGGAATACTCGAATGAGGCGTGGTGTGTCCATTGTTGTCGCGTTTATTATTATATAACAGCTGAAACAAGAAGTTATCGTCGCTATTTTCCGTTACTCGCTGACTTCTTCGCCGGCTCCAGCGAGAGTCCGAGCTTGTTTACTCTAACGTCGTGTCATGTCTCCCCCACTTACACGAAACCGACGGCCCTGAGCACGACCCTTGCGACTAGGAAGTGCAAGCTCCTCAGCACGAAGCACACCCCTCTCAGCACATACGAGTCGTCGCGTCTTATTATGCCGAACAACAACGCCCCCTTAACGAACTTGTACAGAGTCGTCCTACATGATATCACACACCTCCGTAGAACATACCCGGCCAGCCGAGAGAAGAGGGGCTCCGTGTAGAGCAGCGTTGCGAATATGAGCCAGTACGTTAGTATGCGGGTCCAGCAGGGCGCAAAGGCTTTCTCCTGGTCAAGGGCACGGAAGGTCTGGTACATGGGGTAGAGCACGGTGAGGTAGTAGTAGCCCACCACCGAGGCACCCTGAAGCAAATACACGTGCATCATGGTTTCGTCGCACGAGCCTTCTTTCTGAAAATGTTATTATTCTATTCCAACAATATCCGCTTTATTATTATGCATTCCCTCAGATACATTATTATAGTCGCGACTCAGAAATATATTTAAATTAATTTTCCACAATATACATGGGACAAGGACGACATTCCAAATACGCGAAGACGCCCGCCAGCTGTAACGTCTGTTAACCGACGCATCGTAGTCTGCCGGGACGACAAGGCCATCCTGGACAAGATCTTTGCGAGTCTCCTGCTGCGTTCCACCGACTCCCGTGCCCTCGACTACCGCGCCTTCTCCGACTTTATTAATCTGCCCGTACAGTCGTCCATCCCCAACGCATAGACGCTCTGGCAGGAGAAGCTGTGCACCGTTTGCGACGAGGACCGCGACGGCCTCATCACCCAGGACAATTTCATTCACTTCGCTTGTATGATCAATTCCCGAGAACAGCCGGTAGTATGCGTCTCATTCCTGGATGAGAAGGCCACGCTGGACCTAATGTTTCAGCTTTGCGACATGAACGGCGACGGCAAACTCGACTCTGAAGATCTGGCCCTGTTTGTACCGTTCCGATTCTCGAGCGCGGATTTAGCTGGCGAACCTGCCCGACGAGCTTGTCCTCACCGTGGCTATCGCCTCAGAGCTGAGCGAGCCCTCCGCGTCGCGGCCCCGGGTTCATAGTACCGCTTCGCAGTCGACTGTGTGTTAGTAAGGTGGACGAAGGACGTCGGGGAGAAGCAGACCGCGGGAGAGCCGTTCAACATGCGAGTGAACGTGAGAGGGGATAACTACGAGACAGCGACCCACCAGCTGCCGGCTGTGGCTGAGTGCATTGTCGCAGCTTACTCAGCTCGTGGAACCGCCTCGGCGTCCTAGTATTCGCTCTTATCGTTTGTAACTGGGATAGTATCGACTGCGCAACTTTCCCAAACTGGGCCAGCGACAACGTGCCGCTCTTCGACTACATATGCCAGCAAATGTGTCCGCTGCAGTGGCTTTCAGTGCACACCCTGATGGCCCTCGCCCACTCGACATGTATCCCTCACCGATGAACAACCCGGCGGTAGCGATGTGCAGACTGATCCTGCGACAACTCGCCGCGGTTTCGCCCCTCATGTTCACTCCCCCGTCCACTGACTCCGACAACAACCTTCCTCGGAATAACAATATCAGTATCAACAGCAGTTTCAGCTCTAACATGGAGGAGAGAAGCCGCGACTCGGCCTGGCGCTGTTGTTTTCACTGCAGAAAGTCTCAGAAGCTGAAGCACTTTTTCGAAAGGTACCGCCACCGAGACTTGACCATGAGTAGCGGGTACCGGAAGAAGGGCACGCTCAGGCTGTGCGAGGTGCAGAAGCTAAATTTATGCACGGCGTTGTGCAAGGACCACTGTCTCTACATTATGTCTGACCGACGGGTTCGTGGTACGATTTCCTTTCCTAGCTCCTATAGATGTGCTGTTCCTTCGGGGGAGCTACGTGCGGCCGCTGAGTCCGATCCGGGTGGGGAAGGATAACCTCTACGGAATGCAGGTGAGCGTGGGCGAGTCCCTTCAGAAGAACAGCAAGGTCTACCTCTTCTACGCCGAGATCAAGACGAGCATCGACGATTGGATCGACACAATCCAGGCTGCTACGGGGTACGATCCCGCGAGGATAACCCGACGATAGGATCCTCAGCTCGGTGGAGCACCTTGTACAAATCCAGGAACAGATCGGGGTCGGGCAGTTCTCGAAGGTTTACGCCGGCGTCGACCGCAAGTCCGGCGCCGGCTGCGCGGTCAAGATCGTCAACAAGGCCATGCTCAACGACATCGAGGGAGAGATGCTTCGCAGCGAGATCTCGATAGTCCCCCTGCTGCACCACCCAAACGTTGTGCGATTCAGCGCAATCGCCCAGTCTGCCACCCACGCCTGCTTCGTCAGCGAGCTGGTCTCCGGCGGCGAGCTCTTCTCATATATCAGTCGCAGACAGCGGCTGGCCGAGGACGAGGCCTCCCTCGTGGTGTACTACCTGCTCGAGGCCATTCGTTACATGCACGGAACCGGGATTGTGCACCGCGACCTGAAGCCTGAAAATGTGTTGGTCGAAACTACGGGCGAGGCGGAGGAGGAGCGCATTCTAAATGTCAAAATAATCGACTTCGGCCTGTCGAAGGTCACGCTGCCGAACCAGGTGCTCACAGACCAGTGCGGCACACTCTCCTACGTGGCCCCCGAGGTCCTTCTCAAGTATGGGTACGGGAAGGAGGTGGACCTGTGGAGCGTGGGGATCGTGATGTACCTCATGTAAGTCCCCTGGGGTTTGATTACGTATAGGCTCAGAGGAAAACTGCCGTTTGAGGCGCGGGAAAGGGTCCGGATCGCGGAGAAGACCATCAACGCGTCCATAGACTTCTCAGACTCCTTCTGGTCCTCCATCTCGGTCTCAGGTTAGTCCCCCGGCGAGAACCTGAAATAGCGAAAGACCTGTTGACACGGCTTCTGGAGAAGACTCCGCACAACAGAATAAAAGTGGAGGAGGCTTTGCTGCACCCGTGGATAATCGAGCGAGTGAAGATGCGCGCCCTGAGGGAAAAGTGGCAGCTGTACCCGACAGTGAGTCCGGAACAGCGACGGGATTGTGAGGATGCGCTGCGGCTGCTCAAGGGCGAGGAGCTGCCCAAGATTCACCAGCACCCGTATCGCCAACCTCTGCTCCGCCAGTTTGTTGTTGATAAAGCTTAGATCTAACCCCCGGTATCCAATATTATCTGCTATTGTCATCGTGTGTCATTGGTTGCAGCCAATACTATTTCGCGATACGAATTGTGTATAATAATAACTAGCATTCATCAGCCAAGCGAGAAGTAAAAAAGAAGTGCGTGCATTTAATCAGTCTTATCGCCCTTCTTCTTCTTCTGAACCCCCTTCTCCGTTTCCAGCTTCTCTCCTTCCTCCTCGTTGTCCTTCTCTTTCTCTCCCTCCACCACCTTCTCCTCGCCTTCAACCATTGGTACCTCGGGCTCGCCCTCTCCGCCCTTTTCCTCCTCCTCCGCGTGCGTACTGCTACTTTTCACCTCCGGAAAACGTACCGCTTCGTCCCATGCGCCCGTGCCTTCGGTCCCCAGTTGGGCTGCGGGTTCGGGAAGAACCGCGGCATCCTTGCTGCCTTCTTCTCTGTTATTTCGTAGTCTGGCTCCTTTGGCAACTTGATCTCCTTCTCCAAGATCTTGCATCTGAACGAGTCCGCCGGCAGGTTATCCGGCATATACTTGAGTTCCGTGTACTTGTGCTTCTTGATGTGCTTGAGGAGGTCGTAGAAGATGGCTATGGGTGTGTCGGTCTTCAACAATTTCTGTTCCATTGCGCTCTGCATCACGTGGTATCCCAGCGAGTTCAACCCAGCTCTATTCGTTGATCTTATTTGCAGTTGGTACGAGAGGATCTTCAGCTTTTCGGCATTGCTCTTGATCTCGGAGATCATGACGTGTGCGTATAGTCCCAGAGGAGGCATCTTAGCCTCGATCTCTTCCTTGATTCCGGTTAGGAGACCGACGATCTTGCGCTCGGTCTTCGCGCCCTGCTTGGGCAGAGCCTCCATCATGGCCTTGATGAAATCTATGTCGTGAATCGCCTCGTTCCAGATCGGACCGAGGAGACGCAGCATGCTGCCGCAGACAGGACACTTGTCCAGCCCCGGCTCCGCGTTAACCATCAGCTTCTGGAAGTGGTGGTACTGGCAGTTTGCGCAGCTGACCACAACCGCCACCTTCTTGACGAGGTCGAGACAGTCCTTGGGGCTGTGCTTGACCTTGACCATCACTCTGAAGTAGAAGTCCGAGAAGAACGTCAGCACCGGCGTTATCACCAGCCGATACTTCACCGCTGCCTGGCTAATGCAGTAGAGAAGAACCCTGAGACCAGCCTCGCGCATGCCATGCTTGCGTGGAGAACAGCTGCCGTAGCGGGCGAAGCAGGTGCCCCTCTGGGAAGCTTCGCAGAGAACCGCGGCGTCCGTAAAGGTCGCGCACAGCAGTCCCCCGTTCTTCAGTGAGCGCAGGGCCGCGTCAAGGAACTCGACTGCCGTCCCATAAGGGTCCAGGTCCACCACGTCGCAAAGCTCGTTCTGGGCCGTCAGTTTCTGCATTAGGATGTTGGCATCCTGGCACTCGACTACTTGGGTTAAAGTCAGATGGCACCTTGGACCTTGGTGAGGTCGACCTGGTTGAATTCGAGGTTCTTCTTGATCGACTCCACGGCCTTCGGGTCGAAGTCATTAATAACGATCTTGGTGATATCGGGGATCTCCTTGATGAATCTGATAGACCGCAGTCCAGTGGCGGCGAGACCCTCGAGGACCCGCACTTCTTCCAGTTTTTCGCCCGCGGCCCTCCTTGTCCGCAGGTACGTGTTGATCGCGAGAATCGAGATGTCGCGGTTGAACTCTTGCACCGGGTTGTAGAACACCGGCGGCGCCTCCTTGTCCGCGCCCTTGATCTCTGGTGCCTGGTATAGTATCCTGGCCTTGCCCTCCTGAACCACCTTGCAGCCTTCTGGGATTGCTGGCTCCATTATTATACGGATGATTATTGTAATGCCCATATTGTGGCCCTCCGCTTTTCTGACTGTCGCGACCTCTCGGTCTCCTCTGTGTGTGCGCCACGGATTTGCAAAATTTAGTAAGAACGCAGTACGCATATCTCAGGAGCTACTTGTCGACACCCCGTCGCGCCGGCCGGCCCTCCTCCTGGGGATACAGGTGCGAAGTGCGGTACACGCCTTGTCCTTCCGCGGCCTCCAGCATTTCCGCATAGTTCGTTCTGTGTGCGCCCGCCTTTCTCAGCCGCCTTCGCCCCAACACGTCGCGCCGCAGTCTGTTCTGCATGCTGAACAGCTGCTGGAATTTCTCCGACTCGTCGTGTCGCGGGATCGCGCCTATGACTCCTGCTGCATTATACCCCCGGTCTTCTCTGTACGACGAGTCTCCTCCCAGCGTCATTGGGAACGACTGTATATTAACGTTCTTGATATTGATGTTAATAGTGGGAGCGGGGTGGGAGTCCGCGGAGATGTTCTGAGGCTCTTCGGACGGAGCACGATGCCGACGAGGAGGGTCGTTTTCGCCGGTGGGGATGCGCTGGACTGAGTGGCCCACGAGTCGTCGCTCGTAGCGCTGCGACCGCGTCACAAGGTTGCCGGACCCCTGTCTTCGTCTCTGCTGCGATGCGCGCGGCGACTCTTCTCTTGGCCCGATCGTGGGAGTCGCGCGATCTTCCAACCGCGACTCCACCGATCTGCCCCTGTGATGTTCCTCCAGCGGACACATCGAGGCATAGTCGGTTTTCGTCGGGGGCCGCGAGGGAACCTGTCTGGGCCTGGACAGCGACACGGCCCCGCCCACGAGCGGTCTGCGCGATAATATAGCCCGGGCACAGAAGCTGCGGAGCTCGTTCGCGACGCGGGCATTTATCGTGGCCGCGTTGTGGAGCGTCGCCCGCCTTCTGTCGCTGGAGTTGCTTGCCGCCGCAACCTTGACTCCTGGGCCCCACTGCAGGTCGATCTTGCGCAGCGCGTTCTCTTCCGCCTTGGCCTCCTTTGGCTGTCTCTTGCACTGCACTCTGAGATGTGGCTTCTCCTCCGTCTCTGCGATGGATACCGAAGAGTCCTCTTTGTCCGAGTCTGGTAGATTATTAAGGAAGTCCTGGATCTCGAAGCCGTCGTCGCTAGGGTTGCTGTCGGACCCGGCGGAGTCGTTGTCGTTTGGCTCGACAACGTTCAATCCCTGTGCAAACTTGTCGATTTCCTCCTGTGTGAAGTACTTGCGCCAAGTGTTATTCTTGTATTGATCGTGCTCTGGGGACGGACGTTCCTCAGACTGGTCCGAAAGGTCTGACTCGTTCTCAGGTGCAGCCTTCTGGTCCTCGCTCTCTGGCGGCGTTTCTTCCTCCGACGCCTCCTTCACCTCTTTCACATGTTTGTTGCTGCGGATATTGACGAAAACTGCAGGCAGAGTGGGGTTGGCGTCCAGCTCGCTCCTGTTCCCCACCCTCATCGATCGCTCGATGCTGGGATTTTTGAGCACAGGGAGGGCGGCCGCCTCTTCTCCAATGCATACTGACGCGTTCACGTTTGCATTGCGTCTGCCAGTGTACTCGCCGTATGTGTGTTCCCTTGCAGTGTCCTGAGCGGAGGACGTCGCGCTACTGTTGTACGCGGATCCGGCTACGGTGTTTTTGCACTGCTTCGTGGGCGAAGGTCTTTTCTTGGATCCTACCGCGGGGATAGAACGGAGATTGATACGGGCGCAGCCACGACGAGACTCAATCATTTTCTTTATGCGCGACATGCGCAGTCGCTTCTTCAGCTCTTCCTTCTCCTGCGCCAATTTTTTCGCGAGAACATCGGCGGCCGGGGTTCCTGTGAGTTCAACCAATTTCGAGGGCTTGAGCCAGCCCCTGGTGATGATGAGCTCTTGCTCGATGCTGCGGAGAACGTAATGATATTCCAGCAGCGCACCCAGCAGTTCTTCGCCTATCGTGTAGTAGTCCTCAACTTTGAACGTGCGAATCTCCTCGCCGCGCACGTAGCCGAAGCAAGAACTTTCTAGGGTGAAACTGTTGGTGATGCCAAGCTCTTTCCACAGCACCACTCTGGCGGTGCGCTGTTTGTCGCTCTCCACGCTGAACTTGCAATCCTTATAGCTGAAGAGCGGAGTGCGACAGGCGAGGATCCGCGGGAGAAGACGCACCTTGGTCCAGCTGCAGAAGCTTCCGTTGGCCACCTTGTTGCACCCATACATGAAAGAGTTCAGTTTCCTGCTGTGGCCGTGCAGGTCGCAGAAGACCAGCACCTTCTTCTCCTCCGCGGAGAGCTTCCGCAGCAGATTCTTCAGGAAATAGACCTGGGAATGCAAGATTTCGTCCGGACAGTCCCAGCGACGATTGAGGTCGGTGCCGGTGAATGAGCACCTGAAGTTGCCGCAGAGCACGCCCTCAGGGTTCAGCATGGGCACGATCTTGAACATGTACAAGCTGCGGAGTGCCTGTGCCCGCCTATTGTTACTTGTGAGGAACTTGAGGATGCCCTCCATTTTGAACGAGCCCGCCACCTCCGCCGCGTGCACTCGTGCGGTTATGAATATGGTCTTCCTCCGATTCAGCGGGTGTCTCTGCATGCTATTCGTGCCTCGTTTTTGTGCGTTACCTGTATGCGGTGATTGTGATCAGTTCGACTGGGAAGCCGCTCAGCGTGTGACTCAGCGTTTCCTTCCTGAATATGAAGCTCTCGGTCTCTATCTGGTAATCCTGCGACTTGAGCCAGACGAACTGCGAGCCCTTCTCCTGGCTCGCATACTCCTTCAGCACATCGCTCGCAACCAGTGCCGACTCCGGGGGCGGGACGGGTTTTCCGCAGCGACGCATGGTGCGGAACTGGTCTTCAGGCTGTAGGCGCCGCTTGTGCTCTGGCAAGGTCTCAGCCTGCCGCGCATCCGTTTCGCGGACGAAATCCTTTATTCGCAATTGCAGTCCGTCCTGCTCCAGCATGAGCGAAGTCTTGGCCTGTCCCAGCAGCGCCTCGCGGACCCGGAACAGCAGCTGTCTCAGTCGCGTCGTCGGGTACGGTCTGCTGTATGCAAAGTAGACCCGGTCGTCTGAGTGCGTGAAGGTGTAGGAGAAAGACAGGGTAAAGTGTTGCGGCCCGGCCACGGAGGGAACTGGGTCGACGAAGTTCGGAGTGGGACAGAGTTTGCCCGCCGGTGCGGTGCGGGAGTAGGCCACGTTTTCCGTATCGACAGTCCACTCGGTGCCGTGCGACTCGAACGCGACCTCCGAAAACGATAGCGGCTTCATCCCCTGCTTGAACAGAGGCACCGATTTTGTGCAGTTCAGGATGTTAAAGGTAACGGTGCGGTCCCGAGGAGTGTTGGTGACCGCGAAGTAGAACCATTGGGACAATCCTTTGGTGTTTGTGTCAGCATTGAGGAAGAGATTGTACTCGGTGAGGGAAATGATGCAGGCGCGGTCGAGGTTGCCGCACTCGAAGTTTGAATCGAAGACCAGAACCTTCTCCTGGTCGATCTACACGTCGCAAGCTCGTTTCCAGCAGTAGCAGTACCTGTTCTGGCAGTCTGGTCTGAATCTCCGTGTTGTAGTACTCCTTTATCTCCTGTGACACCTGCGGACTGCTCAGTATGTCGTCGGCATCAATGGTGGAGCCCACATCTTCGCCCATTCTGAAACAGCGGTTCGGCAGGACCTTCCGGAAATTCAGCACGAAATTGATGTAGTCTTGCATTTCGCGAAGGTTGCGCGGCTTGTAGCTCTCGTACACGACGTTACTGCTGAATCGCGGGTCTTCCGACCTGCGGCCGAAGCGGATGGGGATCTTCTCCGCAACCGCGGGTTCCTCATAGATCACTGGGAATTTGGAGACCCTCTCAGGAGCCTTACGCTGACCAAGAATCTTGCCCAGTCCTTTTCCCGCAGCACACCTCGACAGCGAGAGCTTCTTCAGTGTCCAACTAGGGGTGAGAGCGTGAGGGGTACTAGGGCCTGTGCTCCTCCTCGGAGAAATGCTGTCCGGTGGGAAGAAGCGGCTGCGGCGCCTCGATGGTGTAAAGGGGCAGCATTTGGATCGGGTTTATTTTTATTCTAATTAAAAAGTTCTGGGCTGGCAGTATCCCGTTGACCGCGGGAGATAAG
>QFZN01005568.1_pt1 | contig 14287 bp, 12 predicted proteins | sample 1740101 | NCBI WGS metagenome assembly QFZN01 (sample SAMN09210849, study PRJNA391713) | Ciliate metagenome, whole genome shotgun sequencing project. | isolation source: combination of 50 Heterometopus sp. ciliate cells from an enrichment culture... | host: Heterometopus sp. ...
CTTTGATTCGGTCTTCGTATGAATACATGAACTACCTCCAAGGTAGTCCAAGATTTTGTCCGCACCCCCAGTGGGTCAGTTTTCAATGCAAATCAACAGTGTTCGGAATTTAGTGAAATCTTTGGGGTGCATCCGGATCGGTGACGAAGGCGATCACGGTCTTGCCGTGCTTCATCGGGCCGGCTTCGCGGGTCACCGCGCCACCCTTGGCCTTGACCGCGTCACAGGCGGCATAGGCGTCCTCGACTTCGATGGCGATGTGACCGTAACCGGTGCCGAGGTCGTAGGATTCGGTGTCCCAGTTATGGGTCAGTTCCAGCACGGTATGGTCGCGTTCCACACCGTAGCCGACGAAGGCCAGCGTGAACTTCCCGTCGGGATAGTCATTCTTGCGCAGCAGTTTCATGCCCAGTACCTGGGTATAGAAATCGATCGAACGATCCAGGTTGCCCACGCGCAGCATCGTATGCAGCATTCTCACTTGGCGACTCCTTTTGATAGCTAATGTGACACAGCCCGACATTATCTTATATTTGCGCCGACCCCGCCGGCGGCCCCTGCTCCAGCTGGCGGATACGCTCTTCCAGTTCGGCGATGCGACGATGCATGCGATGCTCGTCGCTGATGTCCACGATCAGTCCATACCAGCGCGCGATCTCTCCATCAGGGCCATGGTGCGGCGAGGCCCGGCTGCGCATCCAGCGCCATTGGTCGTCGGGCCAGAGGATGCGGAATTCGGTGCGGAAGGGCTGTCCGCTGGGCAGGTTCTCCAACCACTCACGGCGCACGCGCAAGCGGTCTTCCTCGGGCATGCGGGTGAGCCAGTGCTGGTGGCGCTGCACACTGCTCCAGGACGGCTGCCATTCGAAGGTCGGCCCCATGTAGTCCACCACGCCCTCAGGCGTGGCAGCCCATGGAATGTTGGGGCAGAGCGCGATGACCCGGTGGAAATGTTCCTCGCTCTCGCGCACCATGCGCTCGGCCCCCACCCGGGCAGTGATATCGACAGCCTCGCCGGATACGCCCAGCAGTTCCCCCGGATCGCTGTGCACCGCCTGGAATGCCAGCAAGGAAGTCCGCTCGGTGCGCGAATTGAAGAATTCAATGGGGGCGACCGCTTCGCCAGCCAGCACCTGGTCGATCATTTCCAGCAGCGGTAAATGTTCGGAACGGTCCAGCAGGCGCGCCACGGTCGATCCCTCCAGCTCGGCTCCGGCGTTGGCCCCCAGAAGGTCGATCATCATCGCATTGGCGCTGACCACGCGCAGCGCAGGATCCAGGAAGCACAAGCCCACCGGCGCGCTGCGATAGAGCGATTCCAGCTGGTGCCAGCGCTGGAAGGGCGAGGTATCGATGCTGGCATCTAGTCGCTGCCACACGCCGCTGGCAGCGATGAGATCGATGGCCTGCCCGGCCGGCATGGGACGTCCCAGGTGAAAACCCTGGCCGAATTCGCAGCCCATGCGCTTGAGCAGGTGGGCGTGATGCTCGGTCTCGATGCCCTCGGCCACGACGTGCAACTTCAGGCTGCGCCCCAGGCCGGCCACCGCCAGCACGATACGAAAACTGTCGGGATCCTGGTCCATGATGCGCACGAAGCTCGCATCGATCTTGAGTTCATCGAAAGGATAGGATTGCAGGCGTGTGAGACTGGAATAACCCGTGCCGAAGTCATCCAGCGACAGGCTGGCGCCGGCACGCCGGGCCGCCAGCAGGGTCTGCAGGGTGCGCTCATGGTCTTGCACCAGAGAATTCTCGGTCACTTCCAGTTGCAGGCGCGATACGGCCAGACCACGTTCCTGCATGACAACCAGCAGCCGATCCAGCAAGCGGGCGTCGAGGAATTGCCGTGGCGACAGATTGACGGCCAGGCGCACGCCCTCGGGCCAGTTGAGCATGGCTTGGGTGACCGTGGCAAACAGGTTCAACAACAGTTCGTCGAGCAGGCCGCTCTCTTCTGCCAAGGGGATGAAATCGACCGGTGCGATCGGGCCGCGCACCGGGCAGCTCCAGCGTGCCAGCATTTCGAAGGCGGCAATGCGCCGCGACCGCAGATGCAGCACCGGCTGCACGGCTGGCCAGAAATGGCCCGCAGCCAGGGCCGAACGAATATCCTCGACGGTGATGTCAGCTCGCATTGCGTGGCTAGTCGTATCCCGGGTCATTGCTTGGATAAGAGTCGTCGGTCGACGACAGTTTGTACTCAATGATTCGCTATTCTGCGGCCAAATCAAAGAATTGTCGCGACCTATTCCCACCCACCCTGATCTGCCAGCACAGCTGCCGGGGCCAGACGAAAAAAGGGCGACCTCGCGGTCGCCCTTTTTCCCTCAAGACGGTGGATGCCTGCGTTCAACGGCCGTAGTAGTAGTCCGGACGATCGTCGTAGCGATAGCTGCGCACTTCGGTACGCTCGACATAACGCACCGGGCGCGGCGGCGGCGCATAGTAGCGCGGCTGCTCATAGACCACCTGTTGTGGCGGCTGGTAATACACCGGCTGCGGCGCCTGGTAGTAGACCTGTTGCGGCGGCGCCTGGTAGACCGGTGCCGAATTGGCGTTGGCGATCAGCGAACCGATGGCGACGGCACCGATGATCCCGGCAGCAATCGCTACACCGTCGCCGCCCCGGTCATGCGCCATGGCAGGCGTGCTGACGGCGGCAGCCGATGCGAGCAGGGTGGTGGCGATCAATACCGATGCGATTTTCTTGCTGGCCATGATTGGCTCCTGTCAAATAAGTCCGCTTTTCGTTGCGGCACGATTCAACTATAGGCCAGCTTCACTTCAAATCCACCGATTATGAAACTTCGTTACAGTTCTTACGGATCCCGGCGCGGCTGTGACAACTACGACAAGCGTGAGCAATGTGACAAGCCGGGTCTCAGGCCTAGTTCAGGCCTGGCGTGCCGCCAGAATCCTGGCCAGCGCGACGAATTGTTCCATCGGGACGGCTTCGGGGCGGGCCTGCGGATCAACGCCCGCCTGTACCAGCTCTTCTTCGGACAACAGGCCGGCCACGCAATTGCGGATCACCTTGCGACGCTGCGAGAAGGCCTTGGTGACCACCTGTTCCAGCTTCGCCTGGTCGCATTCCAGGGGCTGCGCCAGCGGAATCATGCGCACGATGGCCGAGTCGACCCGGGGCGGCGGATCGAAGGCGGTGGGGGGCACCACAAACAACAGCTCCATGTGGTAACGCCATTGCAGCATCACCGACAGGCGACCATAGGTCTTGCTGCCGGGCTCGGCGACCATGCGCTCGACCACTTCCTTTTGCAGCATGAAATGCTGGTCCTGCACCTGCGGCGCGATCTCGGCCAGGTGGAACAGCAAGGGGCTGGAGATGTTGTAGGGCAGGTTGCCGACCACGCGCAGCTTGCGGCCGGCCGGCACCGGAATGCTGCCGAAGTCGAACTTGAGCGCATCGGCGGAGTGTACGGTCAGGCGCGCCGCATCGAAGCGCTTGTTCAGGCGCTGCACCAGGTCGCGGTCGAGTTCGACCACGTGCAGATGGCGCAGGCCTTCGAGCAGCAAGGCGGTCATCGCCGCAAGGCCCGGACCGATCTCGACCATGGCATCGTCAGGAGCCGGGGCGATGGAGCCGATGATGTCGTGCAGCACCACGTCATCGGTGAGGAAGTTCTGGCCGAAGCGTTTGCGCGGGATGTGTTTCATGGGCGATTCCAGTGTGTCTTGCGGTGTTTCAGGTACGCGCGGCAGCTTGCCGGCGCGCCATGTCGGCGGCGGCACGAATGGCCACCAGCATGCTGCCGTGATCGGCCCGGCCCAGCCCGGCGGCGGCCAGGTCCAGTGCCGTGCCATGGTCGACCGAGGTGCGGATCAACGGCAGGCCCAGCGTGATGTTGATGCCATGGCCGAAGCTGGCGAACTTCAGCACCGGCAGGCCCTGGTCATGGTACATCGCCAGCACGCAGTCGGCATCTTCCAGGTACTTGGGCTGGAACAGCGTGTCGGCCGGATACGGGCCACGGGCATCGATGCCGCGTGCGCGCGCTGCTTCCAGCGCGGGGGTGATGACGTCGATTTCCTCGCGTCCCAGGTAACCGTTTTCGCCGGCATGGGGGTTCAGGCCGGTCACCAGGATACGCGGTAGGGCGATGCCGAACTTGCCACGCAGGTCGGCCTGCAGGATATCCAGGGTACGGGCGAGGCTGTCGGCCGTGATGGCCGCCGGCACATCCTTGAGCGCCAGATGGGTGGTGGCCAGTGCCACGCGCAGGTGCGGGGTATCGCCGCCGGCCAGCATCATCACCACTTGCGGCGTGCGGGTGACCTCTGCCAGGTATTCGGTGTGACCGGTGAAGGGGACGCCGGCATCGTTGATCACGCTCTTTTGCAGGGGGGCGGTGACGACGGCAGCGAAGGCGCCGTCCAGCGCGCCCTGCACGGCCAGGTCCAGCGTCTGCAACACGGCGCGGCCGTTGCGCGCATCCAGCACGCCCGGACGCACCGGCTCGGCCACCGGGCAGTCGATGACCGTGATGCAATCGACCGGAAAATGCGGCAAGCCGCCATTGTGCCAGGCCTGGATGGAAATGGCCGCCACCCGCATCTGGTGATCGATGTCGTGCGCCGTCTGGGCCAGCAGGGCAGCATCACCCAGCAGGATGCAGCGCACTTCCTGGCGCAGCTCCCAGGCTGCGCGCAGTGAAATCTCGGGGCCGATGCCTGCCGGTTCGCCACAGGTCAATGCGAGGATGGGTCGGTTCATGGCGTCTTCCACTTGGCAATATCGGGCTTCAAAAATGCAAGAGCCGGCTGCTGGGCCGGCCTCTTGCGCAGGTTCGGGCAGGCGCGGGGCCTGCCGGTACCGGGGCTTACTCGTCGTTGCGATACTCGACGTAGGCACGGTCGCGGATCTGGCGCATCCAGTCTTCGGTGGCTTCCTCGATCTTGCGGTCACGGATGGCCTGGCGGGCTGCCTGGCGGGCGCGTTCCTTGGAGGCGTCATCGGTCTTGCGCTCCACCACCTGGATCAGGTGGAAGCCGAAGGGAGACTCGATGGGCTGGCTGACTTCACCCGGCTTCAACTGGTCCATGGCGCGCTCGAACTCGGGGACGGTATCGCCAGGATACACCCAGCCCAGGTCGCCGCCCTTGGCCGCGGACAGGTCATTGGAGTACAGCTTGGCCAGTTCCTCGAAGGTGGCCGAACCATGGTCCAGGCGCTCCTTGAGTTCGGTCAGCTTGCGCTTGGCATCGGCGGCGGTGACCACCTGGTTGACCTTGATCAGGATGTGGCGCACGTGGGTCTGCTGCACAGCCGGGGCGGCCGCCTGGGCGCCGTCGGCGGCACGGCGGCCGACCAGCTTGAGGATGTGGAAGCCGTTGCCGCTCTTGAGCAGGCCGCTGACCTGGCCATCCTGCAGCTTGGCGACGCCATCCAGGAACAGCTGCGGCAGGCGATCGGCAGGACGCCAGCCGAGATCGCCACCGGAGAGGGCGTCGGAGGCGTCGGAATAGGTTGCGGCGGTCTTGGCAAAGTCGGCGCCGGTCTTCAACTGGCGCAGCACGTCCTCGGCACGCTCGCGACGGGCGGCCAGTTGTTCCGGCGAGGCATTCTCGGGCACGCGCACCAGGATCTGGGCGATGTCCAGTTCCTGGCGCTGGCCGCCGGCATTGGCTTCGGCTGCCAGGTAGTTGTCGATCTCGGACTCGGTGACCACCACCTTGTTGTCCACCTCGCGCTCACGCAGGCGCTGGTTCAGGATCTCGCGGCGGATCTCTTCGCGGAAGGAGGCGTAGACCATGCCTTCGGCTTCCAGGCGCTTGCGGAACTCCGGCATGGACAGCTTGTTCTGCTCGGCGATGCGCTGCATGGCGCGGTCCAGCATGGCGTCATCGACGACGATGCCGTTTTCCTTGGCGGTCTGGGCCTGGGCGCGCTCGACGATCATGCGCTCGACCAACTGGCGCACCAGCTGGTTGCGCGGCGGCAGTTGCACGTTCTGCGAGGCCATGCGCTTTTCCACGCTGGCCAGGCGCTCGGCCACTTCCTGGCGGGTGATGACTTCGTTGTTGACCACCACCAGGATGGAATCAACCGGACGCGGCTCGACACGCGCGCTGGCAGCAGCCGGTGCAGGTGCCACTGCCGGCGCGGGCGCTGCGACCGGGGCCGCCTTGGCGGCTGGGCGCGCGACCGGCTTGGCCGGTGCCGGTTGCAGCGCGGTCTCCGGTGGCGTCACCGGGATGATCGTCGTGGCGAACTGCGCATGCGCATTGCTGATCACGCCCAGCATGCACAGCAGCGCGGTCACTGTTTTGGTTGTTGCGAGGAGTGGGGTACGCATATTACGCATGGACTAATCGATGGTTCGAAAAAAGGTTAGAGATTGCTGTCCGGAGTCGAATCCGGCAGGTTCACGTTCTGGTAACCCGGCACGCTGCTCTTGATCGCATCCATGGGATTGGAGCCGATCTTGGAGAAGCCATTGAGTTCAAGCTGGATGAAGAAGCCCGTCGACGCCTTGGTGGACGAGGTCGGGATACGTTGCGCCACCACCCGCAAGACCCAGCAATCGGCCTTGTATTCAAAGCCGGCCAAGCCTTCGGCCACGGTACGGTCGGGGATTGAGTAGTTCACACGGCCCACGGCGTAGATGCGCTCGGTGAGCGGCCATTGCCCCGAGACGTCGACCTGCTTGAGCGGATCGAGCACGCCGGTGTAGGGATTGATGTAGGTGCGGTCCAGGCGATATTGCAGATTCAGCACGCGCTTGGGCGCAGGCTGCCAGCGCACGCCGAAGGTCGAGCGCACCATCTGGCGCAGGGTCTCGCTGTATTGCACCGTGTTGTCGGTCGCGAATTCCTTGGTGATCTGGCCGCCCAGGGCCAGCAGCAGGTCGGACTTGCTGCCCAGCGTGGTGCTGGTGGTTCCGGCAATGTTGACCTGTGGATCGGCGAAGTAATAACGCTGGCCGACGGCCGCGCGCAGACGTTCCAGACCGTTTTCCTCGATCAGGCGCGAGGTCAGGGCCGCCGTCAGCTGGTTGGCGTCACTGATGCGGTCATGCCCGACGAAGCGGTTTTCGGTAAAGATCTGGGCGAAGTTGAAATCAGCCAGACCGGAGTCGAAGACCGGGTACTGGGACTGGTCGCGATACGGTGTACGGACGTAGAACAGGCGCGGTTCCAGCGTCTGCGTCATGCTACGGCCGAGCAGGTTGGATTCACGCTCGAAGACCAGACCGGAATCCAGCGATACCGTCGGCACGGTGCGCGTCAGGTTGGTCGGCTGACCCGCCGAGACATTGTTGAGGTTATAGCTCGTCGCGTCCAGGGTCAGCTTGGGCGTAATGAAATAACCCGGACGCACGATGGGATAAGACACCGATTGCGTCACGTAGGCGCGATCACCGCCGACCAGGTCACCACTGGAGAAGCGGGTGAAATCGGCCACGGTACTGAAATCGAAGCCGCCGATGTCATAGCGGTTGCCGTTGAAGGTGATTTCCGGAACCCGGTCATAGGGCTTGGTGATTGGTGCGTTGACGTCCTGCAGCAGCTGATACTTGGACACAAGGCCGACCAAGCTCCAGTAGGTGCCGGTGTAGGTCATGCTGACGTTGCGCGCCAGCAGGCGCTGTGTGCTGCCAGTGATGGAATGCGCGAAGTCGGACGGATAGTCGTTATCCGAGGCCTTGTTCAGGTCCCACGCCAGACGCAGACCCGGCATCAGGGTCTGGGTGTGGGTCGACGACAACGAGTAGCGGCTGGTGCCGGTGACCTGGTCCTGGATCCCCTCCACATTGGTGATGCCGGAGTAGGTCTCGCCCATGTAGCGCGTCTCGGCACCCAGTTGCAGGCCTCGCCGCGCGATGTACTTGGGCACCAGCGTCAGGTCGTAGTTGGGTGCCAGGTTGATGTAGTACGGCACGGCCAGTTCAGCGCCGCCGGTACTGGTCACGCCAAAGGTGGGCGGCAGCACGCCGGACTTGCGCTCCCCGGACAAGGGGAAGGTCATCCAGGGCGACCCCAGGATGGGGACATCCTTGAAATACAGCAGCCCGCCATGCATGGTGCCGATGTCGCGTCCGCTATCGAGGTCCATGGTATTGGCACGCAGGTACCAGTCCGGATCCGGCGCTTCGCAGGTGCTGTAGGTACCCTGGGTCACCTGGGCCTGGTCGTCGGACAGAAAATCGATGCGCTCGGCCTTGCCGCGTCCACCGTTCTTGCCGATCATATAAGTCGGACTGGTCACGAAACCGGCGCCGGTCCCCATGTTCATCTGGGCATGGTCGCCCGTGTACTGGTCCTGCAGGCGCTGCATCCAGACGTGGCCGGTGGCCTCGACTTCATCCTGGATGATGCGGTATTCGGCCTTGTCGGACTTGATGGTGGTGGCGCCCTTGACCACCTCGACGTCGCGGTCGAGATTGACCTGACGGTCCGGACGGCCGGTCATCTGCTCGGCGCTCACGTTGACCGGGGCATCCTGGTCCTGCACCGGCGCGGCGGCCGGCTTGGGCAGGGTCATCTGCGCGTGTACGGTCAAGGGCAACAGGGCCGAGGCCGAAGCCACGGCCATTGCCGAGGAAAACAGACGCGCCAGCCGCCAGTTGACAGTACGTTCGGATAAAGACTTGGAAAACCGGATCATGAAAAGAGTGGCTAGATACCGTGCAGGCGGATTTTTTGGGTTTAATCCCTTATTATATGGGAACTCAACCCCGTCAAACGATTTCCTCCGATAGTTCATGTCTTCACCTGGTTCCACCCCTGATCTCCGTCTTTCCGAATTGCATGCCTGGCTCGACACCCTGGTCGATACACCGGTACTGCCCGCCACCCTGCGCCCGGCCTCTGCCGACGCCAGTTTCCGCCGGTATTTCCGGGTGGACACACCGGCTGGCGGCACCGTCATCGTGATGGATGCCCCGCCACCCCAGGAGGACGTCCGTCCCTTCGTGAAGGTGGCCGGCCTGTTCGCCGAGACCGGCGTGACCGTCCCCAATATCCTGGCCCAGGATGCCGAACGCGGCTTCCTGCTGCTCTCGGACCTGGGCTCGACCACCTACCTCTCGCAGTTGAGCGCCGATAGCGCGCACGCACTATACATGGATGCGATCGACGCCTTGGTACTTTTACAAGCGCAAAGCAAGCCCGAGGCCCTGCCCGAATATGACCGTCCCCTGCTGCTGCGCGAGCTGGAACTGTTCCGCGAGTGGTATATCGGCAAGCACCTGGGCGTAACCCTCACCGATGAACAGAATGCGGTGCTGGACAAGACCTTCGATGCCATCCTGGCCAACGTCGTGGCGCAACCGCAGGTCTATGTCCATCGCGACTACCATTCGCGCAACCTGATGGTGCTGCCCAAGGGCAATCCGGGCATCATCGATTTCCAGGATGCGGTCTACGGCCCCGTCACCTATGACCTGGTCTCGCTGCTGCGCGACGCCTACATCCAGTGGGACGAGGAAATGGTGCTGGACTGGGCCATCCGCTACTGGGAAAAGGCCCGCCGCGCCGGCCTGCCGGTCACGCCCGACATCGATACCTTCTACCGCGACTTCGAGTGGATGGGCCTGCAGCGCCACCTCAAGGTGTTGGGCATCTTCGCCCGCCTGTGGCATCGCGATGGCAAGGACGGCTACCTGAAGGACCTGCCGCTGGTCATGGAATACACCCTCAAGACCGCGCGCCGCTATGTGGCTTTCACACCGCTGGTGCGCCTGATCGAGAAGCTGGAGCAGGAACACGCGCCCAAGTTCGGCTACACCTTCTGAGGCGCCGACCATGAAAGCCATGATCTTCGCAGCCGGCCGTGGCGAACGCATGCGTCCGCTCACCGATACCTGCCCCAAGCCCTTGCTCAAGGTCCGCGGTCGGCCGTTGATCGTCTGGCAGATCCTCTCGCTGGTGCGCGCCGGCATCACCGAGATCGTCATCAACCACGCCCACCTGGGCCAGATGATCGAAGATACCCTGGGTGACGGCAGCCGCTACGGTGCCCGCCTGCAGTATTCGGCCGAAGGGACGGCGCTGGAAACCGCCGGCGGCATCGCCCAGGCGCGCCACCTGCTGGGCGAGGAACCCTTCATCGCCCTCTCCGGCGACATCTGGTGCCCGCATTTCGACTATGCCGAATTGCTCACCGTGCTGGAGGATGAGGACCCGTGGGGCAATCCGCTGCCCGCGGACCAGCGCGACATGGCCTGGCTGTACCTGGTCAAGAATCCGCCCTTCCATCCCGAGGGCGACTTTGCACTGAACAACTTCGCCATCGCCAACGAGGGTGAGTCCAAGCTGACCTTCGCCAACATCGGGGTCTACCGCCCGCAGATGTTCGACGGCATCACGCCAGGCCAGCACGCCAAGCTCGGCCCGCTGCTGCGCGAGTATGCCGCGCGTGGCCAGGTCGGCGGCGATGTCTATCGTGGTGTGTGGCACAACGTCGGCACCATTGAACAACTGGACGCCCTGAACCAGCCCACGCAAGGAAATCGCCCATGAGCTTCGACGCCACTCCTTTCGCCGCGCGCCGCGCGCGCCTGATCGCCAGCCTGCAGAAAGCCGGTGGCGGCGTAGCCATCATCCCGACCGCGCCCGAGGTGATGCGCAACCGCGATGCCGACTATCCGTATCGCCATGACAGCTACTTCTACTACCTGACCGGCTTCACCGAACCCGAGGCGGTGCTGGTGCTGGTGGCCGGCAAGGAAAACCGCAGCATCCTGTTCTGTCGCGACAAGAACCTGGAACGCGAGATCTGGGACGGTTACCGCCATGGCCCGCAGGCTGCCCAGCAGCTCTTCGCCCTGGATGCTGCCCACCCGGTCGAGGAACTCGACAAGAGCATGCCCGCCCTGCTCGCCGATGCCCCCGCCGTGTATTACACATTGGGCCAGGACGACAAGCGCGATGCGCAGTTGCAACGCTGGCTGCAAGGCGTGCGCGCACTGGCACGCAGCGGCGTGGCCGCGCCCGGCGCGGTCGTCGATGTGAGCGTGCTGCTGGATGACATGCGCCTGTTCAAGGATGCCTTCGAGATCGACGTCATGAAGCGTGCCGGCATCATCTCCGCCGAAGCCCATTGCCGCGCCATGCGTATCTGCCGCCCCGGCCTGCGCGAATACCATCTGGAAGCCGAACTGCTGCATGAATTCCGCCGTAACGGCTCGCAATACCCGGCCTACGGTTCCATCGTCGCCACCGGCGCCAACAGCTGCGTGCTGCACTACCGTGCCGGCGACGCCGAGATCCGGGAGGGCGACCTGGTGCTGATCGATGCCGGCTGCGAACTGGACAGCTACGCCTCCGACATCACCCGCACCTTCCCGGCCAACGGCAGGTTCAGCGGCCCGCAGAATGCGCTCTATGAAATCGTGCTGGCCGCGCAAAACGCCGCCATCGCCGAGACTGCCCCTGGCAAGCGCTTCATGGATGGCCACGACGCCGCCGTCAAGGTGCTGGCGCAGGGCATGCTGGACACCGGCCTGCTCGACGCAAACAAGGTCGGCTCGCTGCAGGACGTCATCGAGAAGGGCGACTATCGCCAGTTCTACATGCACCGCACCGGCCACTGGCTGGGCATGGACGTACACGACGTGGGCGACTACCGCGACCCCGTCGATGCCCAGGGCAACAAGCCCTGGCGCACGCTGCAGCCGGGCATGGTGCTGACCATCGAACCGGGCATCTACGTGCGTCCGGCCGAAGGCGTGCCGGAGCAGTTCTGGAACATCGGCATCCGCATCGAGGATGACGCCCACGTCACCCCCTCCGGCTGCGAATTGCTGACCACCGGTGTGCCCAATACCGTGGACGGGATCGAAGCCCTGATGCGCCAGGCTTGATCGGGGCTCACCCTGCGCCGGATCAAGCCCGGCGCAGGGCGCTCCGTTACAATGAGGCCTTCCTGAATTTCCTGCCTAGCGCACCCCGGCATCATGCAATCCGTCGATTTCGACCTCATCATCTGTGGCGGTGGCCCCGTCGGCCAAAGTATCGCCATCCTGCTGGCGCAACGTGGACTGACTGCCGCGCGCATCGCGCTGGTCGACATGAAGACACCCCAGGATGCCGCCGCCGATCCGCGCACCCTCGCCCTCTCCTATGGCAGCCGCCAGATCCTCGACGAACTGGGCGCCTGGAGCGCCATCGGCCCAACCGCCACCGTCATCGAACAGATCCATGTCTCGCGCCGTGGCCACTTCGGCCGCACGCTGCTGGACCGCCAGGACTATGACCTGCCGGCGCTGGGCTATGTGGTTCGTTATGGCGAGGTCAATCGCGCCCTGTCCGCCCGCCTCACCCCGCTCGGTCTGAATCTGCTGCAACCGGCCCAGGCGGTGGCAATCGAGGAAAACGACACCGGCGTCACCGTCACCCTCAAGGAGGGCCGCGTGCTGCATGCGCCACTGGTGATCCAGGCCGAAGGGGGCATCTTCGGTGAGCAGCAACAGAAAACCCTGCAGCGCGACTACCAGCAACTGGGCGTGATCGCCCATGTCCATGCCGACCAGGCGATTGCCCATCGCGCCTTCGAGCGCTTCACCGATGAAGGGCCACTGGCCCTGCTGCCGCAGGACGATGGCTACGCGCTGGTCTGGTGCGTGCGTCCGGCCACCGGCGAGCGGCTGCTGGCACTGGACGATGCGGCCTTCCTGGCGGCACTGCAGGCCACCTTTGGTCAACGCGTAGGCCGTTTTACCCGCATCAGCCAGCGCCATGCCTTCCCGCTGGGCCTCAATGCCCGCCCCGGCCAGACGCAGCGCGTAGTGGCCATCGGCAACGCCGCGCAGACCCTGCATCCGGTCGCCGGCCAGGGCCTGAACCTGGGCCTGCGTGACGCCCGCGTGCTGGCCGATGTGCTGGCACGCGAACGCTCGCCCCAGGCCTTGCAGGCCTTCGAGCGCCAGCGTGACCAGGATCGTAGCCTGACCATCCGCCTGACCGACACGATGGCCCGCATCTTCGCCGGCTCACCCCAGGGCTCGCCGCTGCAGGCGGTGCTGGGACTGTCGCTGGGCGCGATCGACCTGATCCCGGGCGCACGCGACCTGCTGGCCGAACACATGCTGTTCGGCCGCCGATAAGCCGCAACCAGGGTTGCGGCGGCATCGCGTACAAGGTCAGGAAATGAGACAATGCGCCATCGCGGCGCCCGCCGCTTCCCCACTGCCAGAACGCATTTGCCATGAAACAAGACCCGCGCTTCAAGAATCTCTTCATCCTCGATCACCCGCTGATCCAGCACAAGCTCACGCACATGCGCGACAAGCGCACCTCCACCCGCACCTTCCGTGACCTCCTGCGCGAGATCACGCTGCTGATGGGCTACGAGATCACGCGCGACCTGCCGCTGACCACCGAGACCATCGAAACCCCGCTGGTGAGCTATGAAGCGCCGGTGATCGCCGGCAAGAAACTGGCCGTGGTGCCGGTGCTGCGCGCCGGTGTGGGCATGAGCGATGGCTTGCTGGAACTGATCCCCTCGGCACGCGTGGGCCATATCGGGGTCTATCGCGACGAGAATCACCTGCCGGTGGAATACCTGGTGCGCCTGCCCGACCTGCAGGATCGCATCATGATCCTGTGCGACCCGATGGTGGCCACCGGCAACTCGGCAGTCTATGCGGTGGATGCGCTCAAGAAACGCGGCGTGCCAGCGTCGCACATCGTCTTCGTGGCCCTGGTGGCGGCACCGGAAGGCGTGCAGGTGTTTGCCGACGCCCATCCGGACGTCAAGCTCTACGTCGCCTCGCTGGATTCGCACCTGGATGAACATGCCTACATCGTCCCGGGTCTGGGCGATGCGGGTGATCGCATCTTTGGGACCAAGTAAGCCCGCTCCCCGCCCCAAGGAAAAACGGGTTCCGCGTCATGCGGAACCCGTTTTTTTATCCCTCTTCGTGATGACCGAAATCAGTCCACCGCCTTGACCATATCCTCGATGACCTTCTTGGCATCGTAACCGGAGGCCATGGAGCGCTTGTTCACGATCACCGTCTTGGCCTTGTAGGCTTCCAGGATGGGCATGCCGGCGATGGGGGACTTGGGGTCCTTGGCGGCCGGGTTGACCACGTCGTTGGCGCCCAGCACCAGCACCACATCGGCCTGGGCGAACTCGCTGTTGATGTCTTCCATCTCGAAGACCTGGTCATAGGGCACCTCGGCCTCGGCCAGCAGCACGTTCATGTGACCCGGCATGCGACCGGCCACCGGGTGGATCGCGTACTTCACGGTCACGCCCTTGTGGGTCAGCTTCTCGGTCAGTTCCTTCAGGGCATGCTGGGCGCGCGCCACCGCCAGG
>QFZN01005467.1_pt1 | contig 14271 bp, 14 predicted proteins | sample 1740101 | NCBI WGS metagenome assembly QFZN01 (sample SAMN09210849, study PRJNA391713) | Ciliate metagenome, whole genome shotgun sequencing project. | isolation source: combination of 50 Heterometopus sp. ciliate cells from an enrichment culture... | host: Heterometopus sp. ...
TAACATGGCGGGTACCCTCTCCGTATTTGATTTTGTCGACACTGTTACCTTACCAGAATTCGCGCTGCAGTTCAACAAGTTTAATGAAACCATCAGTTGTTTTTCAACTACTTATCGTTGTATTTTGCCCAACAGTTAGTAGTTTATAAGCTGAACGAGTAACGTCTGGTATTTTATATAAAAATTCAATCTACTTAACGGCAATACGAAATCTCGAAATATATAACCGACTTGACACAAATTCCTTGAAGCAGTATAGTGCGAATGAATTTATATTCTATTCATTCATGTGTTTGGAGACTAATAACATGGAAGATGTAAAGGCTGAGCTTTTTCGTTGCGCCAAGTAGCTGTTTTCCTCTAAGTGGTTTAATCCGATATCTTATTATCTGTGGAGTTCTATCCTCCCTGCTCTATTTTTGCACAGATATAATAGCGTCTATCAAATACACAGTTTATAGCCACATCTTGCAATGTTAAAGGCTCCGACGGATGTAAATCCGGCGGAGCTACTGGAGTGTGAACTAGTTGGTTTTGGTTCAGGTATCGATAGCGGAAGACATTACGAGCCGCTGCTTTCTTTTGTTGATTCACTGCCGGAAGTCAATAATAAGTAGCTGTCATTTTTTCTGCCAGTGCTTTGCAGGGAGAAGAAGAAGTTAAAAAGCATCATGCCCTTCTTAGACAGATGCTATAGTTAAAGGGATATATTATGCTCGTTGAATTCAGCTGCAGAGGTTTTAATACAAACAGCTATTTTAATTATATTGAGGGTATGAATAAAGGCAAGCCGTACAGCCGAGACCAAGATGAATTTGACTTAAGACTTGTAAAAAGGCTTGGCAATGAAAAAGGAGCATACAATGGACAACGAAATAAAACTCGGTCGCTATCGTCATTTCAAAGGCAACGAGTACCTTGTTCTGTATATTGCACAGCACTCGGAAACGATGGAGCCAATGGTTGTATATCAGGCACTATACGGCGAGCGCGGAATTTGGGTTCGTCCTGCCTCCATGTGGAATGAAACAGTTGAGCGGAACGGTATTTCTGTAAAAAGATTTGAATATATCGGCGAATGATATATAATACTGTCAGCTCAGATTAAATCGCTAATTATATTGTAAATAGCTGAGAAAGGAAATAATCTGACTCACCTTACAGAAATTGTGATTGGATTAATTTTTATATGAAATATGCTTTTTTTACCGGAGCTACAGGCGGACTTGGTATGCTTTGTGTCACGGCTCTGTCCGAAAGAGGAAACTGGACAGTATTTGCAGCGGGCACAAATAATGCTGTACTTGAGGAGCTTAAAAGACTTCCAAACATCATTCCTGTCCGGGCGGATGTAACGAAACAGGAGAGCATCGACAGTGCGTATGAAGTCGTAAAATCTTATACGGACACACTGGATGCTGTCATCAATTTTGCTGGACTTACACACTTTACATCTCTAATTGAAGGGGAAAGCATAAGCGCTGTCGAAAAGCTAATCAACGTAAATGTCCTCGGTATGGTGAGGATTAATCGAACATTTTTTGAAATGATTTATAAGGGTAAAGGTCGTATAATAAACTGCAGCTCAGAGTCCGGCTGGATGACCCCGCAGCCCTTTGCGGGTCCCTATGTGCTTTCTAAATACGCAGTGGAAGCATATAATGACAGCCTTCGCCGTGAGCTGCTGTTTTTAGATATTCCGGTGATAAAAATACAGCCCGGTTCTTATGACACACATATAACTCAGCAAGTAAGTGATGATTTTGATAAAGCGGTATATGAAACCAAGTATTACAAAAAAATTCTGTTGAAGATGAAGCCTATGATGACAATGGAATTAAACCAGAAAAATGACCCTCAACGCTTGGTGGAAACCGTAATTAAAGCAATGGAAAAAAAGCATCCGAAATACAAATACAGAGTGGGCACGGGAAAACTTCTTTCAATGCTTGAGCTGCTTCCCGAACACGGTGTGGATGCCATTTACAAGCTGCTTTCTTGAGTATTTGGAGAAAATAAATATTTTCCCCATGATAATATTGATGTAATATAGTTTAGTAAATTGCGAAATGTCAAGTGCAGCTAGCAAGAATACGATATTGCACAAAGGAGGAGTTATTTATGCAAAATGATATTAATAAGCTCATCGGCGAAATGACTTTGGAGGAAAAAGCCGCCATTTGCGGAGGCCTTGACAGCTGGCATACCGTTCCGATATCAAGACTTGACATACCGTCAATTATGATGACGGATGGGCCGCACGGAGTTCGGAAAGAATTTGAGGGTTCCGGAGAAGATTTGCTTACAGTAAAAAGCCTGCCCGCTACCTGTTTCCCGACAGCCTCAGCTCTCGCCTGTTCGTGGGACACCGAGCTTATGTTCGGACTCGGTGAAGCCTTGGGCGAAGAGTGCCTTGCCGGCGATATTTCTATTTTGCTTGGCCCGGGTGTAAATATAAAGCGCTCCCCTCTTTGCGGGAGAAATTTCGAGTACTATTCCGAGGATCCCCTGCTTGCGGGAAAACTAGCCTCCGGCTTCATTAACGGCGTGCAGAACCAAGGTGTTGGCACTTCACTCAAACATTTTGCGGCCAATAATCAAGAAACGGAACGAATGACAACTGATACGATTATTGACGAGCGGACTCTACGTGAAATTTATCTTACTAACTTTGAAATTGCCGTAAAGACCGCGAAGCCCTGGACGCTCATGTGCTCATATAACAAGCTTCACGGTGAATACTGCTCTGAATCAAAGCGTTTACTTACCGAGATTCTCCGCGATGAGTGGGGTTTTGACGGGCTGGTCATGTCCGATTGGGGCGCTGTAAACGAGAGGGATGACGGTCTTGCCGCAGGCTTGGATCTGGAGATGCCCACAAGCGGCGAGGACGGCATAAATAACATTATTTCCGCCGTGAACAGCGGAAAGCTGCCAGAAAGCGTGCTGGATACAGCCGTGAAACGCATATTGGAGCTTGTTTTCAAAGGCGTTGAGAACAGAAGAATTGCTGAATACGACGTAAATAAGCATCACGAGCTGGCTCGTCGTATAGCGGGAGATTGCGCGGTGCTGCTAAAAAATGATGCCGTGCTGCCCCTTGAAAGAAAGGGTTCTCTTGCGGTTGTTGGCGCGTTCGCGAAAGATCCACGTTTTCAAGGCGGGGGAAGCTCGCATATCAATCCGACAATAATGTCTGTTCCTCTCGAGGAAATTAAAGTATCCGCAGGTAAAGATGTCGCGGTAAGCTACTGCCGGGGCTATCATCTTGACGAAGTCAATGATGCGTTCGGAAGCGGCTTTAGTAGTGTCTGTGATATACCCGATGAAGAACTTATCCGTGAAGCGGTGGAGGCTGCCTCAAAAGCCGACAAGACGATACTTTTTGCGGGTCTGCCGGATTCGTTTGAATCAGAGGGCTATGACCGTACACACATGCGGCTGCCTATCGGTCAGCTCAAGCTGATTGAAGAGGTTTCCAAGGCCTCGAAATATGTCATTGTTGTACTTATGAATGGCTCGCCTATTGAAATGCCGTGGATTAGCCACGTTGACGCAGTTTTGGAGGCTTATCTCGCAGGCCAGGCCTCGGGCGGCGCTATTGCGGATATACTCTTCGGCGATATAAACCCGAGCGGCAAACTTGCGGAAACCTTTCCGATGAAGGTAAGCGATAATCCATCCTTTCTGTCCTTCCCGGGATCGCATAAAAAGGCGGAATACAGAGAAGGTGTTTTTGTCGGTTATCGCTATTATGAGAAGAAGCAGATTCCGACGCTGTTCCCCTTCGGCTATGGGCTTAGCTATACTACCTTTGCCTACACGAATATCCAGACGGACTGCAATGAAATTGAGGAAAACGGAAAACTAACAGTTAAAGCAACAGTAAAAAACACCGGCTCGCGCGTAGGTCGGGAAACTGTGCAGTTTTACATCCACGATGTTGAAAGCAGCGTAATCCGGCCCGAAAAAGAGCTCAAAGGTTTTGAAAAAATCACGCTTGCGCCCGGCGAGGAGAAGACAGTGAGCGTAAGCCTTGATAAGCGCGCTTTCGCGTATTATGACGATGAGATACACGACTGGAAGGTCGAAACGGGAGTTTTTGAAATCCTTGTAGGAGGCTCATCTACCGACACACCGCTGAAAGCCGCCGTTACAGTTAATGCTGCGGCGGAAAACAGAATGGTTTTTACCCGCAATTCAACCGTTGGAGAACTGCTTAACGACCCTGTCGGTTCCGCAATTCTTTATGAAATTGCCGGTAAGGAATATATAGCATCACTTCCTCCGTTTGTTCTTCAAATGCCTCTTCGCAGCGTCCATATGCAGATGCCGGATATAAACGAAGATGCCGTCAGCGGAGTACTTGATGTTTTAAATTCTTGAACGAACTGCAAACGCCCGAAATTCGAGGAGAATTAACCTATGGATTCGGAAATTACGCCTTTGCGCAGACAACAGTTGCGCTGAGTATCGGTAAAAGCTTTAGTATGATGGTGGTGATTATACCGATTTCTCTCTTGCTCACCTTCAAAGCAATGGAGATTGATCCGAACAGATCAACATATGTTTTCATTCTCGTTTCCGGAATCGGCGCAATTTTTGCTCTTTTAGGAAACCCCTTGGGCGGAGCCATAAGTGATAGAACTACGTTGAAATTTGGGCGCAGACGCACATGGATTATGCTGGGCAGTATTTTGAAGTGCCGCAATGATTGGCTTGGTTCTGACTAAAACCGTACTGTGGCTTGTCATCTTTTGGTGCTTGACGCAGTTATTTTACAACTTTGCATTTTCCGCCTATATGGCGCTTGTTCCCGATCAGGTGCCGGAATCACGCCGCGGTTCAATTTCCGGTATTTTGGGTCTTGGGATGCCCGTGTCGATAGTCATTGGCTATTTGATCATGACAGTTATGAGCGGCACTCCGCTTGCCGCGAGATTTGGAATTCTGGCCTTTATAGGCATTGCTGTAGCCATTATTACCTGTGCAATGATTAAAGACCCGCCCGCAGGCAACAAACAAACCTTTGAGAAAAAACATGTTTCATTTAAGAACATTTATCCTAGCTTTAAAGAATTTCCAACATTCACATGGGGCCTACTTACTCGTTTTTTCATGTCGATGTCATACTGCTATCAGTTGTACACAGCGTTGATGCTTACTCAGCGGTTTCATTTCGACGATGTAAAGACGACTGAGGTTGCGACCATCATTATGGTTCTCAGTCTGGCGTCTATGGCGGTCTCCAGCATATTCAGAGGAATTCTTTCGGATAAAATCAGAAAACAAAAACCGTTTATTATTTGTTCTGTGATTGTAATGGTCATCGGTCTTGTTACTGTTGCGCTTGTACCGACGCTTACACTGGTAACATTAGGCTGCGTAATAATTAACTTTGGCTACGGCATATATACCGCCGTGGATACAGCCCTTATTGCGAGGATATTGCCGCATAAAGAGGATGCCGCCAAGGATTACGGCTTGATGAATGTGGCGGACGCCCTGCCTCAGTCAGTCGTTCCGGCAATGGCGGCTCCGCTGATTGCTCTCGGAAGCTGGCCGCTTTTCTACGGTGTTCTAGCGCTCTGCGGAGTAATCAGTGCAGCTTTCGCCAGTCCTATACCCGAAATGTCGCCTGAACCGGAAGTATTTGCCGAATTTGAAGTAAAATAGCTTCAAACTGTCGATAACCGCCTTGTTTCTCCAATTTTATTTGCACAAACCACGTTTAGATGGTAGTATTGATTATGAGTGACAGTCAGAAGCTCAATAAACAGATTTACTTCCTGAAAAACGGAAAAGAAAAAAGGAGAAATATATTGTTATTTAACGAACTAAATATAATCGGTCCAATTCAAAAGGCTCTTATAGCTCAAGGCTATACAGAGCCTACACCTATACAGATGAGGGCTATCCCTCCCCTACTTGAAGGCTCGGATTTATTGGGCTGTGCCCAAACAGGCACTGGTAAAACCGCCGCTTTTGCCATCCCGATTTTGCAAAGTCTGTCATTGGGACAAGGCGTGCAAAAGGGTAAAAGGCAAATCAAGGCCTTAATTGTCGCGCCTACAAGAGAACTCGCCATTCAAATCGGTGATTGTTTCGTTGCCTATGGTGCAAACTTAAGTCAAAGAACTCTGGTTATTTTCGGTGGAGTGGGTCAAGCCCCTCAAACGAAGGAATTGGAAAGAGGCATAGATATCTTAGTTGCGACCCCGGGCAGACTTATCGACCTGATAAATCAGGGATTTATTGATTTGGGTCATGTAAAGCATTTTGTTCTTGATGAAGCTGACCATATGCTCGACATGGGCATGATTCATGATGTAAAAAGAATCATCACTTACCTCCCCAAGGATAAACAAACAATGTTTTTTTCGGCAACAATGCCAGCTGAAATTGCAAATCTTGCAGATACTATTCTTAAAAGCCCAATAAAAATCGAAATAACTCCGGCATTTGCGCCGATTGATATAATCGACCAGGAAATATATTTTGTTGACAAAGAAAACAAAACAAACCTTTTGATATATTTGTTGAAAGACATTGATTATGATTCTGTACTTGTTTTTTCGAAAACAAAGCATGGCGCGGATAAAATAGTTAAAGAACTGGACAAGAAGGGATTTGTGTCGGTAGCAATTCATGGAAACAAGTCTCAGACCAACAGACAGCAGGCTTTAAGTGATTTTAAAGAAAGAAGAATCAGAATCCTCGTCGCAACAGATATTGCGGCTCGCGGCCTCGATATTGAAGAGCTTTCCCATGTTATTAATTACAACCTGCCGGATGTCCCCGAAACCTATATCCATAGAATTGGCCGTACAGGAAGAGCCGGTCTCGGAGGAAAGGCAATCTCCTTTTGTGACTTCGAAGAAAAATCCCTGCTGCATGACATTCAAAAGTTGACCGGAAAAACCTTGCCTGAAGTAAAAGATCATCCATACCCGCTTGTCAACACCTTTATTGAGCCGAAACAGGATTCACGTTCGTCATCCTCCAGATCCAGATATCCCGCCTCTGGCGGCGCAGCAAAAACCTCTCCGTCCGGCGGCACAAGAAACAGTAACAGCCCCTACAATCAGAAAAGAAGCACAGGCAGAGGTTCTTACAGCTCAAAGCCGATTGCGCGGTCGAAGTAATATTCCTAAATAAGTTTTAATAATAAGAGGGCTCAAAATGATAGAATTGGGAAAGATTCAAATACTTGAGGTTATTAGACAAACACCAATCGGCGTGTATTTGAATTCAAAAAGCGATAAGAGCAAGGACGATATTTTACTGCCTAAAAGCCAGGTGCCGGCAGAGCTGAAAATTGGCGATGATATTGAAGTTTTTGTCTATAACGACTCTGAGGACAGAATAATATCTACTGTGAGAAAGCCGAAAATAACTATTGGTGAGAAAGCCGTTTTGACGGTTGTTGAGACAACGAATATCGGCGCTTTTCTTGATTGGGGCTTGGAAAAGGATTTGCTGCTGCCCTTTAAAGAGCAGGAAGGCGAAGTTAAAAAGGGCGAAGAATATCTGGTCGCGTTATATGTTGACAAAAGCAATCGCTTATGTGCAACGATGAAAATATATGAGCTGTTAAGCTGTAAATCACCATATAAAAATAACGACAGGGTTCACGGAATCATTTACAGCTTTAATCCCCAATACGGGTACTTTGTGGCTGTGGACAATAAATATCACGGCCTAATTTTACTCAAAGAAGCTTATGGCAGCTATTCACTCGGTGGTAAAGTTGAAGCGAGAATCAAAAAGGTGCGCGATGACGGAAAACTTGAACTGAGCGTTAGAGAATCTGCCATTGATGAAATTGAGGGAGATACGCGAAAAATATTGGAATTGCTAAAAAAGCACAACGGCAAATTGGGTTTAAACGATAATAGCTCTCCCGAAAAGATAAATGAAGAGCTGCACATCAGTAAAAAAGCTTTCAAAAGAGCTGTCGGGCGACTGATGAAAGAAGGCGCAATTAAAATCACAGACGAAGGCATTGAGTCGCGCTTTAACTAGTACTCTGTTGCAGCCAATACTTATTGTATATTGGCGGTTTGTTTTGTGCAATACTGCGTTGTCGTCAATTGGAATACACAAAGTATTCCTCACTCCTCCGCCTTGCCTTGCGTAAAACATCCCCGCCTCTATACTACAATTTTAATTGCAACAAAGTACTAGCCGATTTAATAGGAATCAAACTATAAGGAGAAAATCATGGGCGATAAGAATATAAAAAAAGAAGTAAAAAAAATGAAGAAAACAGGCTCTGCGCCTGCTTCCCCGGTGTCAATGAAACCGATAGCGGCACAGCCTGCGTTGATTACGAAAAAGAAAAAACCTTTGTAGTTTCAAGAAGCAATTTAATACAAAGTTCTCACGCCTGCAGCACAAAAAGCAGGCGTTTTTCATTTACCCAAAATAATTAGAATAAATTTCAAAAAAACTCTTGCATGTTACGTTACGTAATGTATTACAATTAATGTTGTTAGGAGGTGCGCAATGACAAAAAAAGAAAAGAGTCTATTTACTGTCGGAGAATTGGCCGAAAAAGCCGGAATTTCTGTTAGAACGCTGCAATACTACGACAGAACAGGCCTGCTGAAATCGACTCTCAGTGGAGCCGGGCGCAGAATGTATACTTTAGAAGATGTATTTAAGCTCCAGCAGATTTTATTCTTCAAATCCTTTGGATTTTCACTTGACGAAATCAAAGAGCGAATTCTGAAATTCAAATCCGCTTCTGACCTTGAACTCATTTTCACCGAACAGCGTGAGATAATTGAAGAACAGATAAAAAGCCTGAAGGATATCAACAAATCACTTGACACTGTAATTGAGGAAACACAAAACGGACGGGACGTGAGCCTTGACAAGTTAATGACTATCATTGATCTGATGAAACAAGGAAATCCATGCGCTTTCGTCCTTCGTTATTTCAGTTCTGAGCAGATGAAAAACATCTCGGAACGGTTTAGTGGCTCTGATTCACGGAAAAACGATAAGGATTTGACTCGTACAATTATTGATGAACTAAAAACTCTCTATAAAAAAGGATTTGATCCGGCAGGCGCAGAAGGTCAAAAATTGGCTGAGCGCTGGTGGAAAATGGTTACTGATTTCACCGGAGGTGATCAGGACCTACTACAGACGCTTATCGGCGTAGGAATTGATATAGGGGATTGGCCTGAAGACGCCGGAGATTTTAAAGAAGCGATTGAGAACTTTTTAGGCACGGCACTCAACATCTATTTAAACAGCAAAAATATAAATCTTTCAAATTTGGAGGTGGACAATCATGAGTGAACAGGCTGTCAGCATTAAAGGCCTGGTCAAAAGCTATGGTTCGTTTATGGCATTAAAAAATATCAGCATTGATGTTCAAAAGGGAGAAGTATTTGGACTTTTGGGCCCAAACGGTGCGGGAAAAACGACCACGCTGGAATGTCTGGAAGGAATGAGAAATTTTGATAAAGGCACAATATCTGTAGCCGGCTGCGACCCTGTCATGGATGGCAGGGCGCTTCGCAAAAAGCTTGGAGTTCAGCTTCAATCTTCATCTCTTCCCGAAAATCTGCGTGTTGACGAGGCACTTGAGCTTATCCGCACATTTGGCGGAACAAGAAAGCAAGGCGGACTAACATATAAATTTGGCATTGAAGACCTGCTCAAAAAGCAGTACAAAGAACTGTCAACCGGGCAAAAAAGGCGCTTGCATCTTGCCCTTGCTCTGGTTAACAATCCTGAAGTTTTGATTTTGGATGAGCCTACCGCGGGACTTGATGTGCAGAGCCGTGCCCAGCTTCACGAGGAAATCCGCAATATAAAAGCTCAGGGTTTGACTGTGCTTTTGGCCACACATGATATGGCGGAGGCCGAAACGCTTTGTGACAGGATTGCCATTATGGTCAAAGGTAAGATTGCCGTTTGCGGGACTCCAGAGCAGGTAACGTCCGCAGGAAATAAGGATACCCGTATACTATTGCGCACTTCAAAAGGTGCTCTCTTGCCGGGTGAAGATATAAACGGCGCAAGCTTTATTAAGGAGAAGGACGGGTATCTCGAATGGAAAAGCCGCGACGTCGCGCCCTCTGTTTTTGAGATACTGCGGAGGGTTCAGGACTCCGGAGATACCGTGGAGGATCTACGGGTCGAAAGACCTTCGCTTGAAGAACGCTTTCTGGAGCTTGTGGAAGGAGACGAAATAGTATGAGTGCATTTTTTAAATACTTATGGATACAGTTCAAAATGGATCTGCGAAACAAAGGAACCCTTTTGACCTATTACTTTACTCCGCTTGTGTTTTTCTTCGTCATGGGCTCGGTTTTTTCATCGACCACACCTCTTTTGAAAACGACGCTGGCAGCATCTATGACCATATTTTCAGCGACGATGGGCGCAATAATGGGTGCGCCGACTCCCCTCGTAAAAATGAAAGAATCCGGCACAATGCGTGCTTTCAAAGTTAACGGTATCCCACCCGCCTCTACGCTCTCCGTTTCTGCGTCCAGCGCTTTTATCCATCTGTTCATTGTTTCTGTAATTATCTATGTTGTGTCGCCGATTGCTTTCCACTCTGAAATGCCCCAGTCTGCCGGGCTATATTTCGCGATACTTGCGGTCTTCCTTTTTGCCAGTGTAGGCATAGGAATGTTTATTGGAATTTTTGCTCAGGGACAATCTTTTTCCACCATGCTTTCCATGATTATCTTTCTGCCGTCCCTTCTGCTGAGCGGTATAATGTTCCCCGCCTCAATGCTTCCAAAGGTTCTGGTCTGGGTTGGCCGCCTCTTCCCAGCGACATATGCTTTGCAGGCTTTTTACGGATATGCCTATAAAATGGAAACGGAAATCAGCGCGGGAGCATCTCTCATAATAATTGCAGGGATTGGATTGATCATGTTTTTGCTATCCGCGTATCATTTAAACCGTGTCGGAAAAAGTGAGCAAATGTAAAACGCTTTCAGTTGTAATACGGTCAGTCTATGGTAAAATATGATAATATAGATTTGTTTAATGGAGGCTTTATATGACAAAGACTTTGGTAATATTTGAAAGCAAAAACGGATTTACAAAGAAGATTGCCGAAGAGGTTTCGCTTATTTTAGGGCCGGCTAAATGCATTAGACTGTCTGAGCTTGAAAATCAAAACAAAGATTACGAGTATATTGTCTTATGCATTCCGGTTCATTCGGAAACTATTGAAAGCAGCACACTTGAGCATATTTACAAAAATTCGGATTGGCTCAGGCAAAAGCAGATTATTGTTTTGTTTACCTGCCGGTTAGAGAATAGCAACTCACGTCATCTTCAGCCGTTTAAAGACATTTTTGGGCAAAGCATAATTTTCAGTTCATTTGTGTCAAACGAACCTTTTGAAAAAGAAAAATTCATTGAGCTTGTTCTAAATATTAAAAAGGTCAAAGATCAAGGCGGCAAAGCTCTTGAAGAAGAAAAGCTTAAACAGTATGTTGAGGCTTTTCTTAATGCCCATAACACCTGCTCTTTGTCAACAGGGTACGGAAAAAGCGTTAGAGCCACGCCGATAGAGTATATTTATTCTGATGAAGCTCTCTATGTTTTGAGCGAGGGCGGCGAAAAATTTGCGAATATTCTGTTAAATCCAAATGTGTCTGTAGGTATCTTTAATGATTACAAGAATATGGCTCAGCTTAGCGGAATGCAGATTACGGGTTACGCTGAGATAATTGATATCGGCTGCGATGAATATCGCTCTGTTCTGGCGCTAAAAAGCCTTAAATACGCTCAAATCGTTTCGCTCCCGATTGCGCTGAATATGATTAAGATCCACATCAGAAAAGTGGAATATTTGTGGTCGGGATTCCGCGAACTAAATTGTGACGCAAAACAAATTCTCATTTTAAATTGAATGCACATATGCACTCTGCCGGATTTTACTTTTCCGACAGAGTGCATATTTCTTTGCGTCTTTTTGATTTCTTAGCAGTTACCGGTATAGACATATTTCAAATACCGCTTTGCAGCATCGCGCAACTTGTAAACTGTCTGTATAGGTGTTGCCTCTATGTCGAGCATTTTGTATCGTGGGAAAAATCGACTGATATGAAGCGGAATATCCGTGCTTATTGAAGCAAGCCATTTTGCCTCTTCCTCCAGTTCAGCCTCACTGTCGTTAGCAAGCGGAATAATAAGCGTTGTTACTTCCACATGACACTTCTCTGCGGCAGTCGCTATTGTGTCCTTAACCGTTTGAAAATCGCCGCTGACCGTTTCGTAAAACTGCTGTGAAAAGCCCTTGAGGTCGATGTTCATTGCATCAATATGCGGCAGAAGCTTTTCCAGCGGCTCCCTGCAAATCATGCCGTTTGTAACAAGAACTGTTTTTAATCCGTTTTCTTGGGTCAGAATAGCACAGTCACGTACAAATTCGTAGCTCACAAGGGGCTCGTTGTAGGTAAACGCCAATCCTATATTGCCTTTTGGAATGAGCTCCTTTGCCTTATCGACAAGAGCTTCGGGTGAGATATAAGCCGTTTCAGCAGTCCCGTCAGCCATAGAAATATCGGAGTTTTGGCAGAATCCGCATCTCAAATTACAGCCGTAGCTGCCTGCCGACAGAATCAAAGTGCCAGGAAAAAATCTCGCAAGCGGCTTTTTCTCAATCGGGTCAAGCGAAAGTGATGTTAATTTCCCGTAATTTGTGCAGACTATACTTCCTCCGATATTTGTCCTTGCTCGGCAGAATCCTGTTCGGTTTTCCTTCAAATCGCAGTGGTGCGGGCAAATCTCGCAAATCACTTATGCCTCACCACCTCGAAACGTGAAAGGTTTACCTTTTCATTAGGTCTTATTCCCGCTTTTCGTATTGCAATGTCAATCTGCTCCTCAACCGAGTCCACTCCCTCAAGATTTGGAAGCAGAAGTCCCCTCTTCATGTTGCTTTCAACAATCACACCATAGCGTTTTACATCAAGCTCTTCGGGCGATGCGATGCTTTCGGTATCTCCGAGAACATCCACGCTGTAGCTTAGCTCCTGAAGCTCCTCCACTGTGATTGGTTCAAAGCGCGGGTCATTTACAGCCGCAGATACCGCGTTTTGCATTATTTCCTCCGCGACGCTTCCTGTCGTTGCGGAAATAGTGCCGATGCAGCCGCGAAGCTGTCCACGCTTTTTTAGAGACACAAAGGTTCCCGCGTGCTTTTTTGTCATATCGTCCGGAAGTCCCTCGGGCAGTTTCGCCCGCTTTCTGGTCTTAATGTATGTTTCAAGGCTGAGACGCGCAAGACGGACATAATCATCCTCGTTTTCCCTTTGCCTTTCAAGACGTCTGCTTTCCGCCATTTCATACTGTTCACCGAAGTTTCGGCTCTCATCGGGGCCTATGACTTCAAACTTTGCCACCGCATAGCCCACACCGAAGGGTCCCTCGTAGGAGAGAAGCCCATGTGTGACCTTCTTCCTGTCAAGTGCGCCCGCCATTATCTGGAACGACCTGAGCCCGCATTCCGCCGCGGCTTCTGCGTCCTCAGAGGATATTTCAAGCAGTTCAAGGAACTTACCCTCTCTAAGTGCTTTTGTTATCTGAAGGTCAAATTTCGGGCCCTCAGGCGCAAAGCCGTATGGTCCGTCATCCTTGAGCTTATGTGACAAGTCCCCGCTCGCAATTATTACTACGCGCCTTCCGAGTTCATCAGCCGCTTTTGCTATACACTTACCAAATCTGTAATGAGTAAGCGGAGATAAACCCGACAATCCGATTCTTACTGTTTTGTATCCGGAAAAGACTTTGTTCAGAAAATACAGAGGTATCATCGTGCCGTGATCCAGTGCCCTGTCCCGCTCGCCCATGGTTCCGGCAGGAATCCCCTCCAGTTCTGCAAGGCTCCAAAGCAATGTTGAAAATTCCTCGTCATAATCGGTTCTAATTCTCACGCTGCCCGCGTTAAAGCGTCCCAAATCTCCGCTCGCCGCATTTCCGGGAGATATATGAATATAGTCCTCATACATGATTGAATGCGGACTTGTAATCACAATCGTTTCCGGTTTAAGAGAGGCAATATATTGCATTGCCTCAATATAAGCTGCCGAGGTTTTGGCGATTCTCTTTTCCTCTCCACGTCCGATCTCCGGTAAAATAATCGGAGGATGCGGCACAACAAACGCTGCAATAACCGACATTTTTTCATCCCCTAAAACTAATATTAATTATTCTGATAATGTGCGTTAAATGGTATTTATTATTCGTAAACTATAATTACTTTACTACTTTGTTATTCAATAG
>QFZN01005478.1_pt1 | contig 14262 bp, 11 predicted proteins | sample 1740101 | NCBI WGS metagenome assembly QFZN01 (sample SAMN09210849, study PRJNA391713) | Ciliate metagenome, whole genome shotgun sequencing project. | isolation source: combination of 50 Heterometopus sp. ciliate cells from an enrichment culture... | host: Heterometopus sp. ...
TATAATATGTTTTGCTGTTACAGAGTTGGGAGATAATGATAAGAAGGTAAATGGACTTTCTGTCTACAAAATTGACGACTTGATAAAATACCGAAAAAATGCAATAGTTTTAGTTGCAACAGTAATACTTGAATATCAAGATAAAATGTTGCAAAAGCTTAATGATTTAGAATTTGAAAATATTGTTTTGCTGGAAAAAGAATAGACAATTGGTATCTAAGATATGTGAACATTATTACATTAGGGGGATTAATTTGTATGAGAACGTGTAGAAAGTGTTTTGAATATTTATATCTATTTGTTGGCGGAGATGTGAGATGTTGTCCGTGGAACAGATTGGTAGTCGGTAATTTGTTGGAGAATACGCTGGAGGAAGTATGGCATGGTCCAAAAATGGATGAAATTCGACAGGCATTTATGCGTGGAGAATTACTTGGCTGTGATGAGCAGTATTGTCCGTTTTGTATCAATGATAGTGATGAATTGCAAATAAGTGAAGACGAGATGAAAGATAAGTATAATAATTTGCCTGATACTCCTGAATGCATTAGTTTAGCATACGATGAAAGATGTAACCATGCATGCCCATCCTGTCGCCACGAGTTTTTTAATCCAGATTCAGAATACAAAGAGAATTTAAAGAAAATTACAGCGAATGTTGCACCATATCTGGGACGAGTAAAACGTGTTATTACAAACGGAATCGGTGATTTGTTTGTGTCTCATGAGATACTGGACATGCTGTCTGAATTTCATCCGAAGCGTTCTGATTTTTCAATATTTATTGAAACAAATGGAGTTTTATTCAAAAATAGTTGGGAAAAGTTGAAACACTTCAGCGATTACCATATGACGGTATCGATTACGCCAAACAGTTTTGACAGGGAGACATATCGTTATCTGGCTGGGCGGGATGATTTAGAAAAGTTTGAAGAAAGCATGCAATTTATTACTGATTTGAAGCACAAAGGAGCAATAAATCATATACGTATCATCATGGTGATACAAGATAGTAATTTTCGACAAATACCGGAGTTTATTCAAAAATGCATTGATTATGATGCGGATGATATCGTGCTACGGCCTATTTATAAATGGTTTGGATTGCAAGAGGATGAGTTGCTATATAAAAATGTGCTTAATCCGTGCCATCCCTACTATAAGGAATACCTGGAAATCATAGAGAATCCTATTTGCAAAGATCCGAGGGTGTTTAACTGGGGATTTGAAGTGGAACAGGAAGCAATTGAATTCCCTACTTTAGATATGAAGAGAAGGATCTGTCAGTTTGATGCATTGGAACAGGAGATTAGGCAACAGGTTTGCTGTGCAAAAGAGCAGTTGAAAGAAATGCTAAGCAATGGTAATCACAATCATTTAATTATCTATGGTGTTGGCCGGGCTGGCAAAATTGCTTTGCAGGAGTTAACAACGGGAGATGAGACATTACCTGTTTCCGGTTTTGCAGTGACGAAAAAAGACGGAAATCCAAAATTCTATATGGGATATCCGGTTAATGAAATCTACGAGCTGACAGAAGAAAAAGAGAGTGCTGTTGTACTGATTGCCACAACACAGCAATTTCAATTTGAAATCAAAAACACTTTAAAAGAATTAGGTTTTGAAAAAGTGGTTTCATTGGGCTTTTGATTGGAGATAAAATGGAAGAGAAGGCACTTAATCTATTTGCAAATGAAATTCGGACGGAAACAGTAAAAGCCATTGCTCAAAAAGGCGGCGGACATATTGGCGGGTGTTTATCCATTGCTGATTTATTGGCTGTTTTATATGGCGGTATCATGAATTACCGTCCTGACGAGCCGCAATGGGAAGGCCGAGATTATTTGGTTTGTTCAAAGGGACATGCCGGACCGGCTCTTTACGCTGCACTTGCCATAAAGGGTTTTTTTCCTATGGAGTGGCTGGAACACTTGAATGTTGGCGGCACTATGTTGCCGGGACACTGCGACCGTTTAAAGGTGCCGGGAATTGATGCCACAACCGGTTCACTTGGCCAGGGGCTTTCAATCGCTGCCGGTATTGCACATGGATTAAAAGTCTTGGGTAGAAATCAATCTGTTTTCTGCATCACCGGAGACGGCGAAAGTGATGAGGGACAGATATGGGAAGCAGCAGCATATGCGTCAAATTATCAACTGTCTAACCTGATTGCTTTTCTTGATTGGAACAAGAAACAGATTGATGGCACAAATGATAAAGTAATGAAGCTTGGGGATTTATCGGAGAAGTATAAAGCATTTGGCTGGCAGAGTAAGATTGTTGATGGCTCTGATGTAATTGCAATTCGCGAAGCAATAAAAAATGCGCAGTCTGGCACTGATAATAAGCCGACAATGATTGTTTTGGATACGGTAAAAGGAGCAGGTATTTCATGCATTGAGAATATTGAGAACAACCACTGTATAGGGGTTCCTTCAAACTTATTCAACCAATGTATAGAAGAATTGACAGAACAACGGAATATTCTTAATAGAGGATTGAAATAATGCAGGAGATTATATATACCGGGGAAAAGCCAAAAAAAGAAGTATTTGAGGTCTACTCAAATACTCTGGAGGAATTGTTCATCAGTGATCCAAAAGTGGTTTATATAGATGCAGACTTAATGTCATCTATGAAAACAAATTATCTTTGGGAAAAATATCCTAACAATGTTTTTAATACAGGGATTCAGGAAGCAAATATGGTCGGAGTGGCAGGCGGAATGAGTCTTGTCGGACTAAAACCATATATTCATACATTTGCGCCTTTTGCATCCCGCAGGGATTTGGATCAGCTTTATGTTACGATAGGTTACGCAAATAAAAGCGTACGTGTAATTGGCAGTGAACCTGGGATTTGTGCGGCAGATAATGGCGGAACGCACATGACATTTGAAGATATTGCCATAATGAGATGCATACCGAACGCTTGTGTAATTGATGTAAGTGATGCTCAGATGTTTAGATATCTTTTGAAACACACGAAAGATCGTCTGGGAATAACCTATTTCAGAACTCCAAGGAGAAACTTACCGGATGTATATTCAGAGAGCACTTCTTTTGGAATTGGTAAAGGCAAGAGTATTTGTGATGGAAATGACTTGACTATCATAGCATCAGGGATAATGCTGAGTACAGCTCTTGAAGCCTCAAATATTTTAAAAGCATCCGGTATCCATGCAAGGGTAATTGATCCGATAACAATAAAACCATTGGATGCAGATTTAATTGTGCAGTGTGCAAGGGAAACGGGTGCTATCGTAACTGCTGAAAATCACAATGTTATTGGCGGATTAGGCGGTGCGGTTTCAGAACTTCTTTCGGAGCGCTTTCCTGTGCCAATCTATAAAGTAGGCGTTATGGATGTTTATGGTCAGGTTGGTAATGAAGTGTTTTTGCGAAACACGTATCAGTTGCGGACATCAGACATTGTTGAAAAAGCAATGAGTATATTAAAAGTAAAATGATCTGAGGTATGAGCGATGAATCGATTAGATGACAAAATTGCCATAGTAACTGGTGGAACATCCGGTATGGGTGAGGCTAGTGCAAAACGTTTTGCAGAAGCAGGTGCTATGGTAGTGCTGGCAGGCAAAAATCGAGAACGTGGTGAAAAAATTGAAGATAATATCAAATCAATGGGATTTCAAGCACTTTTTTTGCCGTTGGATGTAACAAATGAAGATAGTGTAAAAGAATTTGTCGAAACTGTTAAGCGTAAATTTCAAAGAATCGATATTCTCTTTAATAACGCTGGAATTTTCCCTGTAACGCCTCCCTTAGAAAATATGGAAACTGAGAATTGGGAGCAAATCTTCGATGTGAATTCGACAGGAGTATTCCGAGTAACAAAGTATGCAATGCCAAGTCTCATTGAGAGTCATGGGGTTATATTAAATAATGCTTCTATCGCCGGTATGCATTCTTTTGCAAGTGGACGAACCTATGCCTATAGTGCATCGAAAGCGGCAACTATTCAGTTTACAAGAATGCTTGCAAAGACTTACGGCGAATTCGTCAGAGTGAATTGTATCTGTCCTGGAGTAATTGATACGCCAATATTTGAAAATCGAGATTTTTCACGTTATACCAATGCTATACCAATGAAACGCGTAGGAACGCCGGAAGATGTAGCCAAGGTAGCAAATTTCTTAGTATCAGATGATGCTGCTTATGTGAATGGAGCAGTTCTGACGATAGACGGCGGAATGTCAGTTTAATACGAAGGGGTCAGCAATGGGAAATATAAAGCTCTTAGATTGTACTTTACGGGACGGCGGATATGTAAACGAATGGGGCTTTGGATATGATTGTATTCGTGATATCTGCAAAGAGGCAGTGAATTCTCATGCGGATATAGTTGAATTGGGGTTTCTGAGGGACGTTCGCTATGATAAGGACAGCGCAATTTTTAATGATGTAAAACAACTTGCTCCGATTATCTCGGTAAAGAATAAAAGCACAATGTATGCTGTTATGTGCGAAGCTCGCAATCCATTGCCAATTGCAAAAATATCGGAAAGAACGGAAGATACTGTTGACGTTGTGCGCGTCATAGTGTGGAAGAGTTTACTTCAGGAGGGCTTGGAATACTGCAGGGGAATCATGGAACGTGGGTATAGATTATGCATACAACCCAACCGGGTAGATCAATACACAAAGGAAGAATTTGCTCAGGCTATAGAACTGTTTAATGTACTTAATCCTATGGCTGTATATGTAGTGGATAGTTTCGGATTGCTGGACAAAAACGAAATTGTTGATTATGTGAAAATCGCTGATAAGTATCTTAATCAGGATATCGCGCTAGGTTATCATGGACATAATAATCTGATGCAGGCATATGGAGCAGCACAGGCCGTTTTAGAGCTTGAGCTGGCAAGGGATGTAATAATCGATGCAAGCGTATATGGCATCGGACGTGGAGCAGGTAATTTAAATATTGAATTAATCGCTAAATACTTAAATGAAAACTATGCCGCGAATTATAATTTGCTTTGTTATATGAGCATCTATGAGAAGTGTATTAAAGATATTTATCGTAATACTCCATGGGGTTATTCAGCATCTTACTATTTAACTGCTTTACATCGGTGCAATCCTATGTATGCGGGGTATTACGATGAAAAAAAATTGCCGATTTCTTTGATTGATGAAATACTGGGAAATCTTTCAGAGACAGAAAAGGTAATATATAATAGTGAAACAGCAGACAAATATTTGAAACGGTATTATGAATAAGATCATAAACAGGAGAAAGCCGAATGGAAGATATATCTAGAATTTTAAGAAAAACATGTCTTAAGTTGTCGAATATAAGCCAGGATGGTAACTTGCAAAGTGCATTTTCCTGTATAGATATAATATGGATCTTATATGACAAAATAATGAATTGGACGACCGAGACTGCAAAAGTAGAGAACAGAGACTATTTTATCATAAGCAAAGGACAGGCTACACTTGCATTGTACGCAGTGCTGATAGAAAAAGGACTGTTCAGTATGGAGAGCTTTAGTGAAATCGGCTCTTTTCATAGTCGCTTTTGTATTCAGGCAGATCCGACGAAATTCCCTGAGGGCGGTATAGAGAATGCGGCCGGATCGCTTGGGCATGGATTGCCGTTTGCGGTTGGCTTAGCTATGGCGGCAAAGATTAAGCATACGTCTTCAAGAATATTTGTTTTAACGGGAGACGGCGAATTTTGTGAAGGTACAATGTGGGAATCATGCCTTTTTGCAGCGGGCAAAAAACTAGATAATTTATGTGTTATTATAGACGATAATAATTCTGTGGGTGCGATGATTGATATGGGAAAGTTAAAGCAAAAACTCGAGAGCTTTGGCTTTGATGTATATGAAACAAACGGACATGACTTAACGGAACTGGAAAAGAGCCTTTCCAAAATCCCTGCTACAGGGAAACCAATGGCGATTATTGCCGATACAATCAGGGGATTTGGAAGCGAAACACTTACTAAACATGATGTGTGGTTTCATAAGGCACCGAATGAACAGGAGCTTGAAATGCTGAATAGTGAGGTGAATGCTTTTTGAGACGCGAATTTTTTAAAAGAGTTGACCAGATGATTCGAGAAGAGTCTGATACGACATACTTCACTGTAGACATCGGCATGTGGGCTGTAAAGGAAATCTTAGAAAATTATCCGGAACGGGCAATGAATATTGGCATTTATGAGGATGGAATGTTCGGTTTTGCAGCGGGTCTTGCAGCCGCAGGATTTATACCAACTATTTTTGGAATACAGCCTTTTCTGATTGAACGGACGCTCGAACAGATTAAAATGGAATTTGCGTATCAAAAACTGGGTATCAATGTGGTAGGAACAGGTGCCGCAGTAGATTATTCAAAATATGGCTATTCACATTATTGCGCGGAAGATGTAGGACTTATTAAAATGATACCGGGCGTAGAGTTTGTTGCACCCGGAACAGCAAAACAGTTTATTCAACTGTTTAATCAGTCCTATAGAAATGGCAACCCCACATTTTTTAGAATAAGTGATCACCCTAACAGCAAATATGACTGTGATGTCGAATTCGGTAAAGCAAAAATTATCCAGGAAGGAAGCAAAGCTACAGTAATCGCTGTGTCTGTCATGCTGGATGAAGTAATGAAGGTCTGTAGCAACCAAGATGTTACGGTTTTGTACTATACCACATTGGAACCATTTGATAAAGAAACTTTAGCAGCATCATGTCATAATGGTAAAGTGCTTGTTTGCGAACCGCATTTCATAGGTAGCCTTGATTTCGATATTATACAGGCGCTTTCAGGGCAGCCGGTTCTTATAAAACATGTTGGCTTTCCGCGAGAAATATTTAGAAATTACGGAACGTATGAGGAAAAAACAACCTATTATAAAGTTGATTCCAAGAATATACTGGAAGAATTAAATAGTTTGGTCCAGGATTAAGGGTCAATCCGAATTTGACAGTCATACTGAAGCGGCACTACCCAACTAGGGAGGACATACGTCTTGAAATCAGAGATTACAAGCGAAAATGACTACATTATCAATCAGTGGGAGACGCATTTTGACAATATGCGCAATCGCAAGCTGGCGATTTACGGTATTGGCAAAAACACTAAGATCATTCTTGATAACTTCTTGTCAGATAATATTGTTGGTCTTATGGATGAGGTTCGTACCGGGGAAAGCATCTATGGAAAACCTATTATTTCAATTGATGAGGCATTGGCCTTGGGCATAGATGCAATTGTTATAGTCGCGCGCACGGGTAATGTCAGGATTATATATCGTCGAATTGCGGATGTATGTGCCGCCAATTCGATAGATGTATTCGATATTAGCGGCAAGGTAGTCGGTATTGACTTCTTTGAGGAAAAATCATTTGAAAAATATGCTGAGATAACCGAGAAAATACTGAAAGGTAAGATCGATAAAGCGGATGTTGTTAGCTTTGACATCTTTGACACCTTGCTTATGCGGCGTGTGTTATATCCGCGTGACATTTTCGTGCTCGCCGGCAGGCGAATTGGAGCTGATTTTGATAAGCAGCGAGTAAATGTGGAAATGGAGCTTTACCGAGAGGGGAAACACCCGAGCATATATGATATATACCATCGCATCAACGGAGCCTCACCTGCTATTGAAATTGAGCTTGAATCTCAATTTCTGATAAGACGTGAGAGTATTGCTGCAATGTTGCAGTATGCTCGTGAAGAGGGAAAAAGTGTATATCTTGTTTCTGATATGTACTTGCCGAAGGAGGTAATTAAAAATCTCTTTGACGGGTTGGGAATATACGTAGAAGAGGAAAACATCCTTGTGTCCTGCGATTATGGCGTATCGAAGTCAAGTGGGCTGTTTGACGTATTACGCTCAAAGGTTGGAGCTAAGCGCATACTCCATATCGGAGATAATCTTGAAGCAGACATCGAAAGCGCAAAGAGATATGGAATTGACGATACATTCCGTGTTGAAAGTGCCTTGTCGATGTTAGAAGACAGCTATGCCTCGGAAATTTTGAAATATGATAATACATTGCCGAATCGCCTGCTGATTGGGGAGTTTGTTGGCAAACAACTAAACAACCCTTTTTTATTCAGCAAATCACGCGGCAGGTTCATCCTGAATGATACTTACGAGATGGCTTATTCGCTTATTGCGCCGCTAATCTATTGCTTTTTCGGCTGGATGACAAAGAAAGCCTGTGATCTGCGGCTTGAACGCATATTGCTCTCGTCGCGAGACGGGTTCGTCATTGAGAAAATATATGAGTTGATTCAGTCGAAAGGGGTAGATTTACCACCTATGGAGTACTTCTATTCCTCGCGATTTGTCTCTGTTCTTGCGGGTGCTATTGACGATGAAGATATCCTCCACGCGGTGCGGTTGGCGTATGCGGGGAAAACGGAGGAACTACTGAAGCAGCGTTTCCATCTGACTGACAATGAAATACTTGCGCGCGGGGACTTAGAAGATGAAAACTACATTTTATTGCACAAGGATGTTATCATGCGTCACGCTGAAACTGCTCGAAAGCAATACAAGACGTATATTGACAAGTTGGACATTCCTTGTGGAGCAAACGTCGGTTTTTTTGATTTTGTATCTTCAGGGACGTGTCAAAAGGCTCTGGACAATTTTGTGGATTTCAAATTAGTCGGGCTCTACTTCATTGCAATGAACAGTGAAACGGAGTATAAAAGCGACGTAAAAATCAACACAATGTTCGGAACGCTCAATGTTTTTGCAAATGTATACGAGAGATATTATAACATCCTGGAAAATTACTTTTTCCTCGAAAATATCGTTACTTCATACGAACCGACGCTGTCAGGCTTTGACGACTATGGCAATCCTGTGTTCATTGCTGAGCGGCGCACGGAAAAGCAGTTACAGACATTGCGCCAAATACACGGTGCAATTCTTGACTATGTAAACGACTCGAAAATTGAATTGGGCATTATAGGGGAAGTGGACCCGGCAGTGCCCGATTTTCTGCTCAATTTGCTACAGCCTCAATTCAGCCTGATAGATACCGACTACTTCGACAACGAAGAAATCGAGGACGAATTTTGCAATCGAACTTTCAGTCTGTCTGATACGATTAAATCTAAATCGAAAAATCAACTGCGCCGCTACGGCAGCACTTTGAATTAAATTCATTGAGGTTATGTCTTCATACTGAGATCGGTAGCAAAAGCTGGTTGAAACTATATTCACGTTTATTCAAAGCTCAAGTTTTAATAACCGGTAATACTCGTTTCTCATGCAGTTCGCTTATGTATGAAATGCCAATATGCTTCATCTTTCACAATCCGATATACTCGGAGTAGACAGACTTTGCTGCATTCTCGTCCTTCACTCTATTTATGATTGCCCGTCCATCCGAAAATAGATTAAACTCTACCGTTTCGTCGGAATATTGCAGCATAAACTTATTATATCGAACAGTTCCCGCTTTTTTGAGTCTCTGAGCAAGCTGCTCAAAATCGACTGAAACTGCTTTACCCGGCACAACCTGTACTGAATCCCTACCGCACAGGCTGGTCGTATATGAGCCGGAAAGCCGTCCAAGTAGCTCATACTCATGCCGCCCGCAAACCGGACAAGCTTGCCTTCTCTCTACGTTAATCTCTTGAAACCAGTTTTCCCAAATGTCAAAGGTCATGAGACTTTTTCTAACATTGGGTGAACTTACAAGAATTTTCAGTGCTTCCGTGGAAGCAATTGAAGCAACAATTCCTGTAATACCATTTAAAACCCCTGCGGTGCTGCATGTGTGGCCGGTGCCGGTCTGCGGTACTTGCGGAAGGAGACAGCGCAGACATGGGGTTTTTTCCGGAATAATATTCATGGTCATCCCATTTCCAGCAAGAGCGCCGACATAGATCCAGGGCTTATTCTGCTTTACACAGGCTTCGTTTATAAGATAACGGACCTCCAGATTGTCCGAACCGTCAAGTACAAGGTCAACATCCGATATCAGCGCCTCAATGTTGGAAGAATTCACATCTGAAACCACAGGCTCGAGTTCTATCTCGGAGTTTACCTGCTTTAGGTGTTCAGAAGCAGCAACCGCCTTTGGCGTTTGCTGTGCAGCGTCCTTCTCGGTAAAAAGAGTTTGGCGCTGAAGGTTGCTGAGTTCTACATAGTCCCTGTCAATAAGACGTAAAAAGCCAACCCCCGCACGGCAGAGATTGTTGGCGATAACTGTTCCAGTTGCGCCAACTCCGATAATTGCCACTCTTGAATGCAGAAGTTTCTCTTGACCCGCTGCGCCGATTCCATCAAAAACTGTCTGGCGCGAATATCTTTGCAGGTTCATCGCCGCACCTCCATTAAATTTACTTCTTCTGCAATTGAGCGCAGTGCCTCAAGACAAAGTTCAATATCATTTTCCGTATTAAATGCGCCAATACTGAGCCGCACGGTACCACCTGTTTCAAGAGTGCCAAGCGTTATGTGCGCATCAGGTGCACAGTGAAGACCGGCGCGTACCGCGATATCAAACATGCTGTCAAGAATGATTGCGGTTTGGATCGGCTCCATTTCGTTAATTAAAAGGGAAACCACACCGACTCGTAATTCCCCCGGAGGAGGACCGAAAACTGTGATTCCCGATATTTCTGAGATTCCATTAAGAAGCATGTTTGTAAGAGCAGCTTCTTTTTTTTGTATGGTCTCTACTCCATGCTCAAACAGAAACCGTACACCTTCCGCAAGTCCAGCTATACCAGGCGTATTCATTGTTCCGCTTTCATAACGATCCGGTACTTTCTCCGGTTGAGTGAGCATCTCTGAAAAGCTGCCGGTGCCGCCTTCGCGTAGTGGATTTAGCAATAAGCCTTCCTTGATATATAAACCTCCGATACCGCCAGGACCAAGAAGTGATTTGTGCCCTGGAAAAGCAAGAAGGTCAATTTTCATTTTCATCACATCAATCGGAATTGCACCGGCCGATTGAGCTGCATCGACAAGAAAGAGAATACCATTTTCATGACAAAGCTTCCCTATGTCGGCAATGGGGTTAACAGTTCCGGTGACGTTGGAAACGTGACTGAATACCATGAGCTTAGTGTTCTCTTTGATTGCCGCGCTCACATCTTGTATATCCACTCCAGAAATTGGGGACATAGCGACTTTAGTAACCTCTACCCCGATTGACCTCAGCGCTTCCAGTGGACGCGCCACCGAATTATGCTCCATAGAGCTCGTGATAACGTGGTCACCATTTTTAAGTATTCCTTTAAGAGCAAGATTGAGGGCGTCTGTTGCATTCAGTGTAAAGACTATTCTATCAGGTTTTGGGGCGTTAAACAGCCGGGCAAGAGCTATCCGTGCCTCTTCAACTGTTCTTCCGGCGGCATTTGACAATTTGTGGCCTGACCGACCCGGTGAACCGCCTCGCCGCAGAGCCTCGTCACTTGCACGATATACTGTTTCGGGTTTCGGCCAGGAAGTGGCCGCATTATCAAGATAGATCATGTTTTCGACCTTTCTTTCAGCCTGTTTTGGCTCTGACTATTTAAGATGCTTATGTCATATTTCCGTGCACTCAAGCCTGCTGCTTTTTGGCACATCGTTACCTACAATTCGCCGGTATTACTATTATACAAGCCCCGCCGCGAGATTCCTCAAAGTAGACTGGCTGTAGCCCGTTTCCTCTATCAGTCTATTGCTTATTCTGTCATTTTTTCGCTCAGAATTTTTCCGGACATAAGCAAAGCAAAATAATCAAAACCATATCAAACCGGTTATTTTCAATGCCGTTCATTCCTCCAAGCCGGATTCGGTAAGACAAAAAATCCGCATTAATTATACCACATTTCTTCATGTAGTATAGTGATTTTCTGCTGTTAATGCCAATATAATGGAATGCGTTTATTGTTCCGCTGTGAAGTTTAACAGTGCAGTTATTTTTAATACTGGCAGGCTGAAATAATACCTGCCGGTATTGCTTATTCTTTCGAAAGGTCTTTCAATTTTGCTTCAATCGGTACACCTTTCTTGTCAAACCCTCTTATGGCGCAATATTCGTGAAGCATTGTGCTCAGGTGTTTTCCATGTGAGGAGACAGATTTCTTCAAAAGCCTCTGAGGCAGGGTGTTGTACTTTTTTAAAAAAATCTAACGGAACCTTTGAAAATTGTGCTAGTTTTGTCTTTTAATTCATATCTATTGCATTAAAATAAAAAGTTATATATAATTTGTCGAAAAGAGAGAAATACAAATAAAAATTGCTCACTATATGAGGTCGTTTTATGAAATTATTGCAGACAGAGACCTTGCAATCCGCAAGGGAAAAGCTCCTTGAATTTATGAAGGGAAAACAGGATACAGTAATTATTGATCTTATTGATGCGGAAGGTCTGTTGATAGCCGAGGATATCATAAGCACCTGTGATATTCCCCATTTCAGACGATCTACTGTGGACGGATATGCAGTGGTAAGCCGCGATACTCAGGGAGCAAGCGAAAGCATTCCTGCTTTTCTCAAAAAAATTGAAGAGGTCAGCATGGGTTGTGCCGCAAAATCAAGCCTCAAAAACGGTGAATGTGCCTATGTGCCAACAGGAGGCATGATTCCTGACGGTGCGGATGCCATGGTGATGATTGAATTCTGCGAACCCTTTGACAAGAACAGCATGGCCGTATATGAAAGCGTTTCGACGGGAAGAAACATTGTAAATATTGGCGAAGATGTGGAAAATGGCGGCGTGATATTAAAAAAAGGTACAAAGCTTCGCCCTCAGGAAATCGGAGCGCTTGCTTCTGCCGGCTTTTCCAAAATACCTGTTTTCAAGCCAATGAAGCTAACTATAATTTCAACCGGAGACGAGCTTGTACCCACGGATAAACTTCCCGAAGCCGGACAGGTAAGGGATATAAACACCTGCGCGCTGCGTTCACTAGCTAAAAAACGCGGCTTTGAAATTGTTTCAACTTATGTCTTGAAGGACGAGGAAGACTTGCTTAGGGCGACTGTTTCGGAAGCAATGGAAAAAAGTGATATTGTGGCAGTCTCAGGAGGAAGCTCTCAGGGAAATAAGGATATAACAGCAAAGATTCTGGATGAACTTTCAGAACCTGGCGTTTTTGTTCATGGCATTTCTCTTAAACCGGGAAAACCCACGATTTTAGGCTATGATGATAAAAGCAGTACAGCGCTCATAGGTCTTCCAGGTCATCCTGTGGCGGCAATGCTCGTTTTTGAACTCATTGCCGTTTGGATTAAAAACCAGTTAACTGGACAGGCCGAAGAAAAATGCGTATACGCCAATATGAAAACGAACATGGCCAGCGCACCCGGAAAGACCACATGTCAGACAGTCCGTCTGATTGAAAGTGAAAACGGGTATATTGCGGAGCCTGTGTTCGGAAAATCTGGAGTTATGTCAACCTTAACCTCGGCCGATGGATATACACTAATCGATATGAATAAAGAGGGACTCCACAAGGACGAACTCGTAAAAGTCTGGCTGATATAGGAGAAAGGATGAAACAAGTTTCAACCTTTCATAATCGCAAGAACGTGTTGCTCGCCCTGCGGGCAACCGCAACACATGTACATATTATGACCATTTGGTTTCATGGTCATTTAGTGTCTTGAGTGCAGAGAAAGGAATGGTCATAATTATGGGAGAAAGAAATTTATATCTTAGCAACATACCTGTTGAAGAGGCCGTTTCGATTTATACTAATGCTCTGAAGGATATATTACAGATTTCCTATGAAACAATACCGGTAATTGAATCGTTGAATAGGATAACAAGGTCTGCGGTATATGCAAAATACAGCTCACCTCTATTTAATGCTTCCGCAATGGATGGGATCGCTGTGATTTCGTCCCATACAGACGGCGCTTCCGAAGTAAAGCCTGTTGACCTGATGCAAGGTGAAGATTATAAAATTGTGGATACGGGCGACCCGATCCATCCGCCATTCGATGCGGTAATCATGGCTGAGGATCTGATTGATCTTGGTAACGGGAAGCTTAGAATCATCGCTTCCGCTGCGCCCTGGGAACACATACGCCCTATAGGTGAAGATATTGTTGCCTGTGAAATGATTCTTCCAAGCAACCATCTTATACGCCCAATCGATGTCGGGGTTTTGCTTTCCGCAGGAATTTTGGAGATAGAAGTAATAAAAAAACCAAGAGTAGCCATATTTCCGACCGGTACTGAAATTATCGAACCAACAGAGACACCGAAAGAAGGAGACATCATTGAGTCCAACTCACGGATGTTTGAAAATATGGTTACGGTAG
>QFZN01005490.1_pt1 | contig 14240 bp, 22 predicted proteins | sample 1740101 | NCBI WGS metagenome assembly QFZN01 (sample SAMN09210849, study PRJNA391713) | Ciliate metagenome, whole genome shotgun sequencing project. | isolation source: combination of 50 Heterometopus sp. ciliate cells from an enrichment culture... | host: Heterometopus sp. ...
CCCCAACACCCCAAACCCCCTATTGAAGTGACTCTCTTCTGGAAAAGGATATGCATCGTGAATTTTGCGCCGCATCATTACCAACGACTTCGATACGAGCAAAGTACTTCACAGCGAAGTTACGACGCCGAAACCAGCTCTTCCTTCCTGGTCTCCTCCGCCGATTCCTCAGATTCGCCGCGCCTGAAGAGGCAGTCGAAGCTGATAATCTGGTAGTATAGGAATATGCCGATCACGGTGAGGATGTACCCCGCGAACTGCAGCGGGATGAAATGTTCCCAGCTGAGCACGAACGCCACCAGCCATATGCAAATAGGACGGCCGGAGGTGATGACCACGCGGTGCATGGCGGATACGTGCTTCGTTATCGAGACTCCGCAATAGTCGATCAGGGCCAGCACGCCGACCGTCAGCAGCACCGCGGTCGCCAGCTCTCCTTCGGTCATCATGTGCTTTATTGCCCTCACGGAGTCCTCAAGCCTGCCGTAGGGACAGAAGGAGGCGATCTTCTTCTCGGAGTCCGCGTAGATGGTCTCGCAGGAAACGTTCTGCAGCATGAATAGGACCGCGACCGTTGCGCCCAGCCCGAATGTGCCTTCGATGCCCACGATCTCCAGCGGATGACAGTAGAACTTGCTCAGCAGCTTCTCCTCGCTTATGAACACCAATGCTGATAGGGCGTTGCCCAGGAAGAGCAACAGCACGCCGAGGACCGAGCTTTTATTCTTTGCCTCCTATCGTATCATTTGAGATCAAAGCAGATACCCCGTTGCCGTCGTCAAGGATACTTCCCGTGCCAACAATCACAATTCCGAGGATAAGCATCAGTATTCCCAGCATCTGGAAGCGCGTGTATCGACGCTTGAGGAAGAAATAGGACAGCACAGCAGTGAAGAAGATCGTGGCCGCGCTCATGATTTGTGACGTGCTCGCTGTTGCCATCGTGAGACCAATGAAATTGCAGGTGGAAGCGAGAAGGTCGCAGATCGCGGGGATGGCGAAGTACGATCTGTTGAACGAGACTCGCAGTCCTTTTCCCTTTGCAACGATCTGCTGTTTCTTCAGCTGCTCGGGGTTTCTGAAGGAGATGTATATGAATGGCACGAAGCAGAAGAACTCGCCCAGGAACATCGCGGCAGTCTTTTGGGTGATTCAGATCGGAGGGGACAATACCTGGAAATAAGGATGATTGAAGGGCATGTGATCTGCACAGACGATGTTATCCTGCCACTTCAGTCCTAGAGTCAGGATCGAGGAGAGCGGATGATACCGAGAGAGAAGGCCGCGCCGCCGAAGAGGTAGGTGGCCAGGAGGAAGTAGAGAAACCATCTTGATATTTCGGACTGTTGCTGTTCAGACATTTGAGTTGCTTTGCGGTTATAAAGGAAAGTTTATATAAGTCGGAGTAACTAGTATGATTATCTCCCCAGCATCTGCGGATGTTGCAAACAATCCGAAGGGTCGATTCGCGAGTAACACGCTGTCGCTTCGGGGCGCAGCATCATAGTCAATTATATCCAAGTCGTCGTCACACACTTATCTTGCATATTCAAGCTTCAGAAAATGGAAACTACCAAACTGAACTTCATCAAGCAGGGGGCGATGACCCGCAACATCAACCAGGACGAATTCATGCGATATCTAGCCACACAGAGGGAGAACGGCGGCTCGCTAGCCTCCTGGTCCATCGCCGAGCTCAAAGGGGTAACTCCGCGCTTTTTGCATCCCGATGTAGGAGCTGAACAAGTTTGCCGAGACCCACCCGGCCGGCTCTTCTGTTGCCGTCCCTTCGCCCCCAGTGCTGTCCAAGGATCAGATAGTCGCTCCGTCAGTTCCGACCGAGTCCCCGCTTAAGACTGTGTCCTCAGTCCCAGCCCCGCCGCCTGAGGAGGTCAAAAGGTTCCCCGAGGTCCCGTCTGCCACCGCGGGCTCTGTCTCCGATTCCTCGTATGACCGTCCTGAGACGATCGCAACAAAGCGGTCGCCGGTGTCGATGCTGAGCAGCGACATAACGCAGGTAAAGGTGACGGGCAACGTCGCCAAGGTTGGCAGTGGGCTGATTAAGTCTACACACAATCTGTTTATAATCGAGACCACGCCCTACGGCTGGAGTGTCGATCGCGAGTACAAGGACATCATCACTCTAAGAGAATGTATAAGGAAGCAATTCCCGGGCGACATCGTAATCCTGCTGTCTCGAGCAAGAGTAGATTCCACCTCTACCAAAGAGCTTCTTCGAGATGGAGGGCGTGGAAGTGTTGAAGTCGCGGCGCCGATATCTGCAGAGCTTCTTCGACGAACTGGTCCGACACAAGGCCGTCATGTGCTACGACCTCACCCAGACCTTCCTCAAGGAGATCAGCCCAGTAAAGCTTGAGGCTGCGCTCAGTTCCGAGGCCGACAAGAAGGGTCCCTTGAGTGTCAAGGACATGACTCACTTTGACGGAATCGTATCCCATGAAAAGTGATATCGGTGCGCATAGGCAAACATAAATGTGACCCCAGAACTTATCAACGGGAGCAAGCCTGTTCCGGGATACATCACCGACGCCAAGAAGATCTACACCAAGTATTCTCTCCCAGCGAGAAAATATAGAGCGAATGAACTGAGCGAGTCGATCGCCAAAGATCTGCAAGGTGTGGCACTGAAGATGAAGGACCTGTCAGGACTTTTCGGCTCGCTGAACAGCATGTCCGAGTTTCTCAATGTAACTTCTCCGGCTAAGCTCGAGCAACACATAGATCCCCCAGCTAAACACGGCGTACAAAGCACTTCAGGAGTCCTTGGGCGGGTACAGCGACTACATGCGACAGGAGGCCGGGATTTTCCAGGAACAACTGGGCGAGTTCTTCAAGTACCAGGTCTATGAGTTCGACAGCATGCAGGAGCTGCAGAACCTCGTCAAACGTTTCCAGAAGGAGTTCTTCGCCGCAGACAAAAAGCTTGACGCCAAGAAGGAGGAGCTCTTCCGCGATAAACGTATCGAAAAGTGGAAGCTCGACCCCCAGGTTCTTAATGTCTTCACACGGGAAAATCTGATAAAGGACAAGAGACTGGCATTCAGCAAGATGCTGCCGAAGGTTCCGCGGGGTAATAACGAAGGGGGTAGGAAACGGAAGATGCACATAACTTTTACGTGTCCTTCAGCTACTACCTCAACCGCCAGCGCGACGAAATCACTCGTATTCACAAGCTGAAGGCTGCCTCCTGGCGTCGTCACTTCTCAAAGGTTACCAAGATGCAGAAAGAACTCATTCCCACTGTAATCCGATATGAGAAAAGCCGGGGAATAGATCGCGGTGCTTTGGGAGAAAATGGAGGAGGCACTGGGGAACGACAATGAGGGAGTCGTGATCGTCAACTATGGTTACGAAAAAACAGAATAACACCGGAATAGGGAAGGAAGCGCCGAAGCTGGCCACGATGCAGGAGGACGTCTCAATTCCAAAGCCGCCACCCGTTGCCGCTGTGCCTAAGGAAGAGGTGAAGAGGGCGTAAATCGTCGCAGAGTGATTCTCATCGTGATATCACAGATGTTCGAGCCGGAATCTACCACGATGTAGTGTAACTTTTTAAACGATGATCGCGATAAGACTTTATTTATTAACACTCATCAAGCTCTTAGTGATTGTATTGTAGAGTCGCTGGGCCCTTGCAGAGAGCTCTGCCCCAGCACCTGCCAGCTCGCAAAGCGTGTCCAGCAGTTCGTTCTGAAGATCCGGGGCGAATCGGAGGAATTCGCCACTGGCGACGGCAGCCTCGACCCACGCCAGCAGGTTTGCCGAGAATACGTTCGCCCGCACGATTCTGTTCACCTTCTGCAGCACGTTCTCGTTAACTGCCGGACTAAGCGAGGTGCACAGCGGCCCGGTCTGCATCATCAATCTTAGAAGATACATGTCGTCCTCTACACCGCTGTTATTTTGCAGACGCAGTACCACTACGCAAAATTGTCTGATACGCCTCTTCGTACTGACCTCGGCTCGCAGAGCCCAAAGCGTGCATCCACTGTTGAGTCGATTGTGTTTGGGGGTCAACAAGGGTGTCGGCCAGCCCGTCGTCCTCGGAAGGCTTTGTGGCCACGGGACGAGCGAAGACCTGAGTGTCGTGGATGGCCTTGTCCTCCTCTTCCGCTTCTTGCGCTGAGGCAGGAGGAAGCTTCCCGGCCCTGCGCAGTCGGTCGAGGTTCGCCTTGACGAACCCCTGGGTGGTCATCTTGCCCGAATCCATTTCCTGGGCCTCACCCACCGGGTCGGCGTTGCCTTCCTCTTCAGGCGGAATAGGAGCCGCATGACTGCTCCAGCGGTTCCCCGGCTCCGGAACCGGCACCTCCGCCGAAAAGTGCGTGTTGCTTCCTATGAACTGCTGGACCAGACTGCGGATGCTCTCCCGCTGGATGTTTTCCGGCACCTTCTGCGGCACCGGCGCCTTCTTCTCCAGCGGAACGTATCCTCCGCCCGTTCCCATCCTTCTCTTCAGGTACCTTCCGCCCGCCGATCCCCACTGCTCCGCCTCTTCTGCGGTCGCTGACGGTCTTGAAATCGGCTTGGCAGAAGGAGTCTTCCGCCTCTCCAAGGCCCGAGGAATGGGGACCGCAGTAGAAGGTCGGGCCGGTAGCGGCTTCTGAAGTCTGGACTGCAGCAGCTCCTCGGGCGAAAGTCCCCGGCCCTCTTCGCACACCTTCCTCTTTTCAAGCTCCAGATATGTTTCGCGAAGCCGCTGCCATTCCTTGAGCGCAGCATGGGCGGCCTGTTGCACCTTGAGCACTCGGTCATGTGAGGCAGACTCCAGCGCCCTTGTCACATCGGACTGATAGTATCCGATCACTATATCTGCAACCGTCTGCAGCTGCTGGGCAAGCAGTCTGAGCAGGTTACATGCCGATATCTTCTTGTCGTAAGTCGTGAGCACCGGACTGTCAACAATCTTGATCAGCTTGGGGAAGAGGTCGGCGAGGTTGCTGACGGCGTACTTGACTCCGCAGCTGGTCATCATCAGGCCCAGGGTATCAACGAAGTCGGCCGTGTCGCATTGGCTCTTCTACTCCGGCTGGGAAGCGAGAGCGAGTACCAGGAAGAGCTGCAGGAAATTGGGCATGAAAAAGTTCAGCAGCTCGGTTTGTTCCTTCGACTTGAGAAAGGCGAAGAAGGCCAGCAGACAGTGGGCGGCGCCGGTCTGGGCGAACTTGTTGGTCCCGCCGCTGATTATCGCCTCCAGCGGGAGGTAGTACAGAATATTCGCAGACTCCGCCTCGATCCCCGGAGTGCAAAACTCGTACAACTTCAACATGCTCTCTGCGCAGGAGTGGTGTATGGCCGCAGAGTTCTCCTTCAAGCACCGCTGGAGTATCTCGGTGACCCTGACCACGGTTTTGAGCAGATTAGGCGGCTTGTCCAGCGGGTCAAGCAAAGATTGTTTGAAAGTGCACACGATGTGTCCCAAGAGTCGCACCTGCGCCTCCTTTCCCCCGAGGCTGACCGGCTTGTTCGATTCGCCCAGTGCACTTAGAAACACACGAAGGGCGGGCTGGGTGACATTGAGTTCGACCAGCTTCATGAGTTCCCGCATAGCAATCTCTTTTGTATCATTAACGGAGAGCTTGGAAAGAGCTTTGCGGAAGGCGTTGCGCAGACCGTAGATGTGTTCCTGTTCTGCGGGCGTGGTCTGGGCCCGGACAATCTTGCGCTGTCCGTGTGTTCGTTTGTCGAGGTTCTGCTTATAAAGCTCTCCGCCAATTTCGGGGTAGCGGAAGGCAGGTCTGTCGGCAGAGTCGAGACTGGGCAGGCCGGGTGCATCCATCATATCCGATTGTTTATGACGATATTGACTTTTAAATTTTATGAAGTCACCTCTCAAAGTGGTTTGCTGGTCGAAGCGGTCACGTTAGCGATTCCTATATTCATATCATGCCATACTATTCAGAATAAACTAAGAAATGGCAGAGAAGACGCCGCGGAGCAACGCGCAGATAGTGATCGACATGCTGAAGGGCACGCTGGGCCAGGCCCTCGAGGGCATCGACGATCGACTCAAGCTCTACAACTCCCAGGTACTCTAGGGTGAAGCCACCGCGTAGAACAACGTGGACAAAATGAAGACTCTCGACAAGGTCGAGGCCGAGGTCAAGGGCGTCCTCGATCCTCGTCTTCGTCAATATCAGATGAATCTGCTGAGCATTTCCGACGAGAAGGAGGAGGCTGCGGGCAAGAAGGCTTACGAGGAGTTTGCGAAACGCAAGGAGGACGCGATGGCGGAGGTGGCGAAGCGACGCAATGAGCTGACCGGGGTGAACAGCGCGGCCGCGGAGGAGAGCAAGAAACCGAAAGGCCCGGGCGCCACGCTGCAGCAGATCGACGCCCACGGCACAGACGTGCAGAACAAGTCGGTCGATGCCGCGTTGAGAATTCAAAGGACCCTTGCCGAGGACAAGAAGACTGCTGACAACATCATTGTGAAGATAGAGGAGAATACGGAGAAGCTGCTGGTGATAGAGGATGCGAGGGAACAGATGGACAGCACGATGGGCAGGGTGAAAAAGCACATAAACTTCTTCATGAGGTCGTTGGCGAGCGACAAGCTGATGATGTGTTTGATATTCACGGCGCTGATAGGGATAGTCGTGGCGGTGGTGTGCTACTTCATCTTCGGGAGCTCGAGCAGTTCGAGCGACTAAGACGATTCAGCATTGTTTCTGTATCAGAAAAAAATACTAAATAAAGTAATGACCTGCTTTGCGAACAACGTTGTGCCTTGATAAATTAAGTTGTTACGCGGATGTAGTGTATGGCGGGGTCATTGCGATTATAATATTGTTATAAAAGAAATTGGATTAGGTAATAGCGTCTATATAGATTTTTATGGAATCATCCGTACTAAATCATAAAATACACAATACTGAGTATTCGTGAGCGTTAATATTGAAATAGAGGCAAATCAAACTATAGATGAGTCGCAATTCTAACAATGAATTATATATAAACCTTTGCTCTGAAGCATATATCATTCTGGGAACGCTGGTTCATAGTTCTTATGTTAAATATAGAGTCGACAGAATCATTTAAAAAAGTGTGTCCGCTACTAGTCATATAATCCAGCCGCATGAACCGGTCAATAAACGCTAACGGGCACAGCGACGATTCTTTCCGGTCGCGTGTGCACAATCTCTTCTTCAACGTCTCCGTCCTCTTCAAGCCTCCTTCTGCCTACACGGCCGCGCTGTGGCTCATCGAAAAAATCATGCTGGCCATGCCTCTCCTCGTCGCCATCCTTGCTGACACCTCATGGGACTCAGCCAACTCTTTTCTCAAGTACTTCAACGTATCAGCCGTTTTATCATCCTCGCTTGTTGCGCGTAGGTCCTGTACTATTTCAGCGCGGATAACGCGTCCTTCGTCGTGTGTTCCGGCATGGGCGCCGCCATTCTCACCGCCTTCTTCGGCGTCCTTCTGTTCCGCATTATTAAAAGCAAGAAGACCACCGTGGTCATCGAGTGGCTCATGGCACTAGGACTGCCATTGATCTCTACGGTGGGAATTCACCTGGCCGCCCTCTCTGGCCTATACCTCCTCGCCCTCTTTCGCGACTCCCTTGTCTTCTCCTCATACAAAGGCATTCCCGACTCTCTAGTGACTTCGCGCGGAGTTGCCCACATCGTCCTCCTGGCTCTGGCCGCCCTCTGTTTCTGCGAGTGCCTATTCATGACCGCGCTATACATAATGCTGAGCCAGGACCGACACATGACGATTTGGTGTCTCCACCCGTGGAAGCAGAAGTTCCTGGCACTAGTGGTCAAACTGCTGGTCGTCGCAGCCTTCGTCTTCGATGGGGTCGACGAATATGTAGAGTATACGGGGACCGCGCTAGCGATTATCCTGGCGGTGAAGGTGGTGCACAGATTTTGCACGCCAATGTCGCACACGCCGGTGCAGGAGCTGGCCGATCTGTTCTTCGACGTCTGTCTCTTCTTCCTCGACTGCATCGTCCTGCTGTGCAAGGGATTCGCGGTCGCCGAAATGAAAGATTACTATCAATTCGTGGCCGCAGCTCCTATCCACTCTGCGGTGGTCTGCATTATCCGCATCTGCATGCGCTCTAAGGTCAAGGGAGTAGAGGTGAGGACAGAGGACGAGGCCCTGGAATATCTGAGGACTCTCCTAATGCTGTGTCACGACAAGAGTGAGCCCCAAGAATAACCCAGCCGGTAGGCAGCACGAGCATGACAGGACTGTGCGGGATCATAGCGGAGCACAGGGCGAACTGTCTGCGCCCCTCGTGCGACTGCGCGGCTGTTCTGGACCGGGTGGGCATGGAATTTGCCCGGCACAGTCCTATCCCCGTCAACCACAAGGCCTACGAGACTGCTAGTTCGATCCCGCCGAGTCTGACCAACGCGTGGAAGGCGCGGGTCTTCAGGCTCCTCATTAGCGACATCTCATCGCACATTGAGAAGTCCTACAAGCTTCAGCTGGCCTTGGGGGAGATATGGTTCTACTACTTCTGCAACATCTACCAGGCGCTCGAGTTCGCGGAGGCGGTCTCGCTGCGACAGCACTCATTCGTGGTGTCGCAGTACGTGTACAACCTTCGTGGGGCCATCGAGCGCGGCATGTGGAGCGAGTCTGCCACCTCGCGGACCATCCTGGCTCTGATAGAGTACCAGAAAAAGTACTACGAGTTCCTCAAAGATATGGAGGACTCCTGCGACTGCACAATCAAGTTCTGGTCCACCCTTCTCGAGCCCGTCCCCGATGTCAAGCTTCTCATCAAGTTCGGCAAGAAAGTGTACAAACGACGATATCGACTCCTCAAGATCGCCCAAGAGATCATCGGCATCTGTTGCAACCACATGGAGTTCCTAATTAAGTATGGACTGTACATGAAGTTCGTGATGCACGACAATCAGAGCGCGAGCACAGTGTTCAAGAAGATGTTGTGGGCATCGGATAATGCCAGCGGAGGACTCTTCGGCGAGACCTCATCCCTTTTGGCCCTTAGTCCCACTCCGGCTCTCAGCAGCGACCACAACGCCATGATGGTCGTGGTCTCGCTTGAGAAGGAGACCTTCTTCAACATTGTCGAGGTCAACCACGAGGTCTCGTATCAGTTGGGCTACAAGCGAGAGGAACTAATAAGCTACTCCGCCAACAAGCTGATGCCGCGGGTGGTCGCCCAGCAGCACCGCGGGCTCGTCCAGCGCTTCTTCCAGACCATGGAGCCCAAGTGCATTGGCGTTGAGAAGACGCGTTTTGTTCTCCACCAAAGCGGCTACATTCTGCCGTGCAAGACGCTGAAGAAGATCGTGCCGAGTCTGGCCGGCGGCCTGCGGGGGATCATGCTGTTCACGGACGACTCGGGTATGCAGGAGTACACGGTGAACCGCGTCGACCGGGTCCGCATCGGCAAAGTACACTCACTTATCGAAATGCAAAAATAGACGGGGGCACTGCTGTGCGATTCGCGGGAAAAGATCATCGAAATGACCAAGGAGGCGACAGAGGTCCTGATCTCCGGCAGCGAGAGCATGGAACAGGTGAAAAGTCTGCTGAAGACGACCACGCTGTTCCCCGAGCTCAATCGGGAGGAAATCGTCCAGTTCCTCTCCCGTCCCGCAGGTGGGGTCGTTCTCTTCAACACGGAATGCGGAGAACTCGAGGAGGCCCGAAACGAGTCCGACGCCTCCGTAAAGAAGAGGAACATGATGTGGGTCAGACTAATCGCGGAACGTGTCGGCGAGGAGGAGGTCAGCATTCTGGTCTTCAGTCCTATCTCGATCAAAAGTGCTGGCGAGTACTATCGTATCTATTTGTGTGTGATCATTCGGATAGCGATGAGCAAGTACGGCAACTTGCTCTTCAGCAGGACGGGGAGCGAGGAAGTGGTGATGATGCCGAATGGGCCGGCGGTAATCAGAAGACACCAGAACACGTCCTCGAGAGGACTGCCCACCCTGGCGCCGGAGTCTGACGCCATGAGTGTTTCCTCCAGCATTGCGAGTCTCGACCAGGACGACGGACTCACGGTTTCCCAGCTCGACCTGTTCACACATGAACTGCAGTCGAATGTGGCCTCGAAGGCGACGCCCGTGCTGGTGAAGCGTCTTGCACTATTTCTTGTCGGCTTCCTCGCCGTTGTGGTTGTGCTAATCAGCGTTGAGTCCGCCGAGTTCATCTCCGAGACTTCGGGCCTCAAGGAGCGTTTCCAGATGATTGAGTACTATCAGATCAGATATGAGCTGCTGATATACATGGCGATGAGTCCGTACTCTTACGTATTCTACAGGCTGGTCAGCGCCTCTTCCTTCACCAGCTACTGCACTCGGACACGCAGCCGCGTTGCCAGAGCCCTGCAGTACAACGTGCTCACGAGGCTGAGCTTCAGCAAGCTCGGTCTTAATTACGACTACGAGAACATCCAGGTGGTGCTGGGGACGAGCACGACGTACACCGTGTCCTTCTACTACGCCTTCCTGACTGTATTTGATGCGAGCTGGTTTCACCGCGCAATAGTACATCAACAACGTGATGACCTACTCTAACATGGACGACTACAAAACGTCGGTCGCGTGCATAGACAACTACGTCACCACAAGTTGCAAGGAGGTCAACAAGGCGCTCGACTACTGCAACAACAACGGATTCTATTCGCTGCGGATACAGCAGGACGAGGCGGCGAAGGATATCATGAGCACTTTCCTGAGCAACGCGAGCTCGGGGGCAAATACGTTGTACACCATCATTTCGCTGTGCATGGGCATCGTGGTCCTCAGCTCTGCAGTGCTCGCGATCATCCTCATCGTCGTCATCAAGGATAAGAGCTATGTGATGGCGATATTCGCGGAGGTCACCGAGGAAGAGACAAAGCGAATCATCAAGCACATCAAGACCCTTGGCCTGTCCACTGTCAGGTTCCAGAGCAAAATCCTTGACGCGAACCGGGAAAACGAGGAACAGTACTGGCGGTCGGTGGTGAAGGAGCACAAGAGGGAGGTGAGGAACGGTTCCTGCAGCTGTGACACTCCGGCGAATGCGCGGGCGGACAGCAGCAGCAACAATAAGTTGGTCTCGGAGAGAACTCCGGCCGCCAAGGGCAAGTCCACTTTCATGAACACGAACCAGAGACAAGACAGGTCGGAGGATCCGGGGATCAGTCTGGTCAACGCCAATACCACGCAGAAGGACATGGTCACCGGTCTCCATCGGGAAGAGGCCGAGAGCAGTCCGGTGCACGCCGATGAGGAGCAGAGACTAAGCAAGAACAGGCTGAAGGACACGCGGATCGCCCTCCTCAGCGAGATCGAGTAATAAATCGCAACATAGTAACACCTCGGCGAATAGCCCAAAGCTCCGGAACGCGTCCATCTGCAGACTGGCGATCGTGCTGGTTGCCTTCCTGGCCTACGGCGCTGCCTCGCTCTACTTCAACTATTACGTGCACGACTTCAACAACAGCACGTCGCAGTTCTTCTACGACCTGACCAAGCGCAACGGCTACGGAATCGCAGTCACCGCCCTCATGCGCGAGTCTGTCCGTGTTCGCAACAAGGCTCTTCTTGGCAACAGTCCTAGTATCGTGCTATCCGACGATGGTGTTCTGCCGTAGATGATGAAAGCGGTCTATACATGCTGGACTACATGGAGGAGATAGAGCGAGTGGACACGCGCATCAAGGAGTACAGCAGCACCGGAAATCGTTGGATCTTCAAGCACTACTTCGACCTGACGGAGCGACTCGACAGCTCGGAGATGTGCACGCTCGTTGACAGTTATCAGATCGGACAGAGCGGAAGTAAGTTCGGTTCTCACGCAAATTTTAGGCTGCAACACGAGCTACAAGGGGCCGCTGAATGAGGGCCTCACTGTCGGCATCTCTTATTACCTGAGCTATCACTACGCGTACATGGCGAAACTAAATGCAGCGAACTACTCAGACGAAACCGTGATGGATGCCTTCGCCTCAGACTCAGCATTCACGATGCCCGGCTCCGGACTGATGACTTACCTTCAGGCCGCGCTCGAGCTTCAGTTGGTTACGTACAGACAGGACGCCATCTTGTTCTACGAAGAGGTGGAGCTCATCGTGATTGTGAAGGCAGTTTGCTTCTTTGTGGTCTTCCTGACGCTCTATCTGGTGATATTGATCAAGCTGCTGCTAATACTGAAGGCGGAGGTGCTGCTGACACGAGGGATGCTAAATATGATCCCGCGGTTCGTCATAGAGGCGAATCTCCAGGTCCAGAACAAGGTCTGGCAGCGGCGCTATGTCACATGAGACGATAGCGAATTTATGTAACACTAAGTCGCGACGATACTAAATTGTGATATTGGGTCGTATAACTAAAAATGCGAGCTTTATTATAAAGCGTTATTTATAGAAGAAGCGATATGCTGAGGATAATAGCTACTGCACAGTCGCCGCTGGCCTGTTCGAACATGCCGAACCGCGAGCCGCATAAAGGAGGAAGGGTCTTCCGCTCATCTCTCGCCCCGACGCGGCGGGCCGCAGCCGCTCCCGCAAGACGGGACAGCGGCTTCCTGGACGCCTCCTTGGCCGGCTGCAGTCCTCCCATGATTCTCCGCTGGCGTCTCAAGTCTCGCTGCGAATATCAGCTGCCAGCGGATTCTGTTCCCGAAAATCGCAGTCTTATCGAGCCGACTCGTCCCACTATTATGATGAGTGTTAACACTATCGACGGATCGGGGATGTTCCGGGACCAAGGGCAGATCATGCGCAGGCCGCCGTATTCGCCTATGAGACTTTCCGCGCGATTCCAGCGAGGGAGGCGGTACTGGGTCCGGATAGATCCAGGAACTGTCCGTCGTCGCATCCAATCGCAGGACAAGGGGAGGACGCAGCTGATTTTCCCAGCCGAGAATGCACTTCGGGGTTCGCGTAGGAGAAGTAGAGGCAACAGTTTGATCTGCGGCACCACAGCAAATCCGATGGAAATGCCGGAATACAAATGCGCTGTGAGAAGCGTGCAAAAACAGTCACGATACGTCCCAGAACTCGGGGGACTGATGGGCTCTTCTCCATCTCCGATAAGGATAACGGCTGGACCGGCAAGAGAAAGGGAATCGCCGCGGATCGAGTCAACCCTGCGGCGACATTCAAGGAGAATGAGCAGACGGGCACACGTGAGTCCTCGCAGACTGGCAGTTGAGTTCAACCCTATGCTTGCGGTTCGCGTACAGGATCGGCGAAAGTTCCCGTGATCTGATGAAGCATGTGTGATGTAGTATATTACAGTCAAAAGATTATATCATTATTACGCACTTAAACTGAGCCGGGATTCGCAAGGAAGTAGGATTAGAAGAAGTAGCGGAAGTAGACGAAGCCGATGATAATGAGGAAGACTACCAGGAACACGTAATACTGTCGCCAGATGAACTGCCACTTGACCTTCGCGGCCCGATTCCTGAACTATCCCGGCTATATCGCACTCTACGGAAATACCTCACCGGACTTCTGCTTGATGTCGCTGGCCATGTCGCCCATCTCTACACGAATTCTCTCCCGCAAGGCTCAGTACTGTTGAGATTCTTTTCGCGGTCCATCATCAGCTCGAAGTCTTCCACTAGGATTTTATTCACGGCGGCAAGCTCGCTGTTGAGCTTTTGCAGCCGCGTGGCATTATTCTGGTCCATGAACTGTTCCTTCTTCTTCACTATCTCCTTGTCTATCCCAGTCGCCCCAGGCCGACATACCGAACTTTATGAACGCGAAGGGCTTGTCAATAGTTTCAATTCTGGAACGATAGTCGATCGCGGCCTCGCTGCCAAAGACACGCTTGAGTTCGCCCACGAAGGCGTCCTTGACTTGTTCGAGGAAAGCAAACGCCAGCTGCTGAGCGTAGTTCTTCTCGCAGACGGCCAGGTACGTTATGCCTTCCGATGACAGGTAGCTACGGGATGGATCAAGCCCGTGACGGTACTGGAAGAAGAAGTTCTCGTGGAACCGAACCGAGCGACTCTCGGGCTGGGCCGCCATAGTCTTCAGGAAACTCTTTGCCTGGTAGTACGCCTGCGCATATGCGCGGTCGGTCATGTCCTCCTGTGGAGTTTCGCACAGAATGTTCCCGTCGGCAGTCCGCACTATGAACGTGGTTTTGATCATCCTCTGTTCGGCGTCTTCGACTTTTAATATGATGTTATGTCTAAAATAACACAATATCGGATTTGGACGAGACACGTGTCTTTCTGAGAGAATACCTCGCGTTACGGGGTTTTGGGGTGTTGGGGTT
>QFZN01005501.1_pt1 | contig 14200 bp, 5 predicted proteins | sample 1740101 | NCBI WGS metagenome assembly QFZN01 (sample SAMN09210849, study PRJNA391713) | Ciliate metagenome, whole genome shotgun sequencing project. | isolation source: combination of 50 Heterometopus sp. ciliate cells from an enrichment culture... | host: Heterometopus sp. ...
AACCCCAATCGGGTGTACAACGCGAAGGCACGCTCGATGATACACTACACCATAGCCACCGTATACAAAAATCTACCGGCAGCAATTATTTAATAAACTCAATCAACAGAATGTTCTGGGGATGCATAGTGACTGAGGGGAAGCCGTACACGCTTCCGGTGGAGTCGGAGTATGAGCTGCTGCACATCAGCACCGCGGCCCTCTCCCGCGCCAGCGAGCCCGGCAAGACCTACATAATGATCACGAAGGAAAATGATACCTTCACCATCGGGTCGGTGCAGAAGGATAAGACCGAGATGCTGACTCTGGACCTCTTCGTGAGAGCCAGCCAGGGAATCAAGTTCGCTGTGGTGGGCAAGGCTGAGGTCCACATCACCGGCTACTTCGAGGCTAGTGAGTCCGGGGATCTCGACGACGAGCTCCTCGGACACATGGCCGACATCCCCGAATTCGATGAGGAGGAGGAAGAGGACGAAAGCGAGGGCGAGGACATAGAGAAGAAGAAGCCGGAGAAGAAGGCGGAGAAGAAGGTGGAGAAGAAGGCGGAGAAGAAGGTGGAGAAGAAAGTGGAGAAGAAGGCGGAGCCGGCGAAGAAGAAGGAGGATCCCAAGAAGAAGTCCGAGACGGAGCAGTTCGGTGGCGAAAACCTCGGCGAAGAGGAGGAGGACGATGCCGAGCTGGATCTTCTTGGCGACGATGGCAGTGACGAGGAGGAGGCTGACGATGCTGCTCTCAGACGCATTATCGCGGAGAAGAAGCATGCGCCGGCTAAGCCTCTGCCTCCCCCGCATAAGGAGGGGAAGAAGATGAAGCACGAGGGCAAGAAGCAGAAGTAATGCTAATACGTTGCAGCCAGAAATCGACCTCTGTGCTTTCGCCTATTTTTCTCTTGCTCGATAGATAGCGGTCTGCATGAGATGATACCAGCCAGTCCTGATATCCGGAGTTGGAAGATAGATGGCGATGGTTAATAATGTTGCCGCAACGCACGGATAAACTGCGGCTAGCTGCCGCTAGATATATAGGCGATGAATCCATAAAATTATACCAATCTCAATCGTTTACAAACAATGACGGAAAAGACATACGCAAATGGCTACTATGACAGCGAGAGGCTGTTCGCCGAATGCGTCAAGGGCAACATGAACTCCGAAGCCAACACCATCGGTGTCGTTGTCAGCCAGGCTACATACACGCTCGTGTGGAATAGCTTCGTCAAGTAAGGATGAGGATGCGATGAGTAGGTGGGCGGTGAGCCAGGCGGAGCTGGGCCGGGTCATAACGATCCCGCAGCTAGGAGTGCTCGGCCAGCACGTGCAGGACGAGAAGCTCAAGTTCTATTACATCAATCTGATCGAGAGTTTCAAGTCCAGATACGGCCTAACGTTTAAAATGGACATCGAGGCCGACATCAAGATAGCCTCAACCGCCGGCCTTCCCAGCATTCGGCTGAGCCACCAGACCATCGCAAAGGACTGCGAACTCGACAAGCAGACCGTCAACCTCTGCCTATCGAACGTCTTCCAGCTGATCGGCGAACTGCTGGCCGAGGGCCGAAACGTGGAGATCGACCTGTCGCCCTTCGGCAAGCTCAAGGGCCTCAAGCGCGACGTTATCTTCACGCCGCCGGTGAAGAAGCAGACGACCCACGGGAAACAGACCGTGAAGACTCTTTTCGACCTCAACGCCGAGTCCAAGCCCCAAGATGCCGACAAGAGTCAGGAGGAGGTCAAGCTTCCAGGCTTAGGGGAGAGCTCAATCGCCGGATACGCTGCCACCTCGCCCGTTAGGCAGGGCGCGAAAACTAACACGCAGGCTGAACTGTCGGCCAGCAGCGTGTACAAGAGCATCCAGTTCAGCGGCCTCTCGCCCACGCGCAGATTTAAGAAGCCGGAGGGGAGCGGACAGGTGCTGGGCAGCATGCTGAGTGCGGGCGTGGACCCGCTTGCTGTGAGCCACGAGTACTCGTTCCTGGCGAAAGACACCGACAAGCTGATGAGAACGTACTTCAAACGACCGCCCAACGCGGCTGCCAGACTGCCCCCAGTGCTCGACCAGTTCTCCCGGACCATCGCCGCCCCCATTACGTCCCAGAAGCACTATTTCAGCGTGTGCCACAAGATCGGGTCGCACTACACGATGAGCTCGCGGGGACTGTACGTGGACCCAGAGTCCCGCCAGGTGAAGTACAAGCTTATCGAGGACGACGGCACGAAGCTGAACATGATGGCAAGGAGCTACGTGGAGCCAGCCACTGAGGACGAAGAGTACCTTGTCGCCACCAAGGGCGATCCTTCGCTAAAGTACAGAGTGGACGCCAGGAAACGGGCCTACGAACGCTACCGCGCCTACGTCGAGCAGGAGATCAACAACGAAGTGGTTGCGCCGATAAACAACACGTGGATGGTCAAGGTGACCCAGAAGGTGCCTATGAAACGCCTGACGCCCGAACGCACCAACGAGATGCTCAACGCCATGTTCGAGGAGATCACCCACGACTATTACGACAGTGTCAAGAAGGCCATCATCGATTACACTCTTAAGAACACGCGAGAGAAGGAGAGACTGGGCCTGCCTCTGTCGTTTATGGCGCCGGGAGACTACGGGTCGAGGCCATTCGTGGGGATCGAGCCGTCGGAGGAGTGGCGTAACAACGCGGTCATGGGCGCCATCAAGATGCGCGACACACTCTGCGTCTTCAATCGGGCCACTCTCGAGCTCATGAAGCTCTGGCAAAGCTACCAGAATGTGCTGTTCGTAGAGCTGCCGACAGAGTTCGAGTACAAGTTCATCGAGGCGTTCGTGAAGGACCAGCGCAACCAGATGGACACGGTCAAGGGCACTCTGACCAAAGAGTGGCACGAGCAGGCTGCCGACATATTGAGGAAGGAACTGGACAACATCCCGACGGAGCCGCCCGAGCTGAGGAAAAGCTTTTTCGACGCAGTGGCTACCCTCATGTCCAACCAGGCCCGTTCCCTCGTCGAGAACTCCATTCTTGCCTATGAGGACTTCTTCAAGAAGTACAAGAAGACGAAGTACCCCACGGCGAGCGAGGTGGCCGCAAGGAAGTACGACATTGGAAGCCCGATCGAGCGGTCGTTCCTGCAGCTGACGCTCGAGGCCGACTCGGAGAAGGGCCAGGTGGCCTTCAAGGAGCCCCCGCACAAGGTCCAGGCCCAGCTCAAGAACGTCATCGAGGACATCGTTAAGCAGTCGCACAACCTGCCGCGGGCCGAGAACACGATCAGTCCGGGCGAAAACATGCAGCTGTGGCGCGTCTCCATGGACGACGTGCTGGTCAAGCAGGCCCTCGCCACAGTTGACGACATCATTCAGGAGAACATGCTGGAGGTGAAGCGAGTCCTCGAGCTGTACAGCAAGTACGAGTACATTCTCACCGAGAAAACTCGCCTCACAAAGTTCCTTGGCGACAAGAACAAGACGCGTGAGGACTACCAGGACCAGATCGCCAAGTACATGAAGCAGAAGGAGGATATAATCAGCAACCTGCCATGCGAGGTGCGAATGAACATGTTCCTGGTCGACTGCCGCGAGATCAACGAGCGTCTCATCAACGACTGCAACGAACTGATCGCAGAATTGGAGAGGACGATAGCAGACAACCTGAAGGAGCAGGCGGACCGGATGCTGGAAGAGTACGACGGGATACAGAAGAAGCTCAACCAGAAGCTGGACACCGAGGAGATCCTCGTCGAGACCGAACAGTTCCTCGGAAAGCTCAAGGACACGAAAAAGGACGAGTTCGTCGCCCACTATCAGGACCTCGTCGAGTGGCTGCTGATGCTCCTCAGGACCAACTTCAAGATAAGCGACCTGGAACTGCGGAAGGTGAAGAAGGTGCTGGACTCGGTGCAGTCGCTCAACGCGATAATCGACACTACGGAAGAGAGATTGAGAAACGAGCGGTCGGAGCTGGAACGCAAGCTGGATGTGCGGAGACAGGACGTGAACACCCGGCTGGAGACCTTCACCCACGAGGTCGAAAAGTTTAAGGAACGCGAGGTCGACCTCACCGGCGAGAAGTCCAACGCAGAGATCCTCTCCGGACTTGGCGAGGTGCTTTCCAAAGTCAAGGCCGACATTTTGGACATCAACAACAAGGAGACAACGATGGGCGAGGCGACGGTGACAGAGTACCCGAAGATTCCGCAGATGGAAGAGATGTTCAACAACTTCTACAAGCTCTGGACCCTGGTCAAGCAGGTCGAAACCACCACTCGCAGCTGGTCCAACAGTCTCATCTTCGACCTCGATCCGGAGACCGTTGAAAACCAGTGTACCGACATGCTCAAGCTTGCCAGCACTCTCTTCGGAAAGATGTCGAAAACCTACCCGAAGCCAGCGAAGAAGGCATCATACCTGAGGGAGAAGATGAACAATTTCAGCAAGAACATCGACCTCATCAGCTCGCTGTGCAACAAAGACCTGGAGGCACGGCATTGGGTGAACGTTTGCGACGTGTTCGGCGTCAAGGAGATCAACCGGCAGGACAAGAAGTTCACCCTCAGCTACTTCGAGAGCAGCGACATCTTTAAGAGCAAGGAGAAGATGGAAAGACTGAAGGACGTCGCACAGAGGGCCACGCAGGAAGCCATGAACAAGCGCTCGCTGGAAGATATGATCAAGATGTGGGATGAGCAGGTCTTCCAGACCAAGGACTGGAAGAAGACCGGCACCTACGTTCTTCTCGGTGCAAATGTTGACGAAGTCCTCATCCTGCAGGACGAGCATCTGCTCAAGACCCAGACCATGAAGGGCTCGCCATTCGCAGAGGTCATCAGAGGGAAGATCCTCGAGTGGGAGCAGTGGCTGGAGCGGACCGCCAAAATCATCGACGAGTGGAAGAAGCTGCAGTCCAGCTGGACCGGCCTCGAGTCGGTGTTCACCTCAGAGGACATCCTGCAGCAGCTGCCGGTGGAGGGCGCGCTCTTCAGAGAAGTGGACAAGGCGTGGAGGAGCCTGATGCAGGAGACGTACACAGAGCAGAAGGTGAAAAAGATCATGGGCAAGGAGAAGCTCAAGGAGACGCTGGAACAGTGCAACTCTAAGCTCGAGCAGGTCAACAAGCGTCTCAACGACTACCTCGAGACCAAGCGGCTCGCCTTCCCCAGGTTCTTCTTCTTGGGCAACGAACAGCTGCTCCAGATCCTCTCGGATGCCAAGGAGCCGCTGAGAGTGCAGGACCACGTGGGCAGCTGCTTCGACGGAATCGGACAGCTGGACTTCACGGGCGATAAGAAGATCAAGGGAATGATCTCGAAGGAGGGGGAGAACGTGGGCTTCGTGACGACTGTGGACCCAGCAAAGTCCAAGGGTATGGTCGAACTCTGGCTGTCCGAGGTCGAGGACCAGATGATGGTGAGCCTGAAGGATGTATGCGACAAGGGGCTGCAGGACTACATTAAGATGAAGCGCGAGGACTGTAACCACGTCCATTCATTTGGTAGGGGTGCTCGACAGGCCGGGACAGGTGGTGCTCTGCATTGCCATGACCTACTGGACCAAGGACTGCGAGGACGCTATGAGGGAGAGCGGAGTGGCCGGGCTGAAGAACTGCTGGAAAAAGCAGGAGAAACAGGTACTGGTTGCATTTTTCACAGTGCGATAGCTGGATGGAATTGTGCGGCTGGTGCGTGGCGACCTCAAGAAGCTGCAGAGAACTTCCCTTGAGGCTCTCATCACGCTCGATGTTCATGCCAAGGATGTGACGTTTGACCTGATAAAGCAGAATATCAACGACCCGTCCGAGTTCATGTGGCTCGCCCAACTCCGATACTACTGGGAGGCGGCAGACATGAAGGTGAAGATGGTGAACGCAGTACTGAAGTACAACTACGAATACGTGGGGAACACATCACGACTGGTGATCACGCCACTCACAGATCGCTGCTACCGAACCCTCTGCGGCGCCATCAGTCTCAACTTCGGCGGCGCGCCCGAGGGTCCTGCAGGAACCGGAAAGACGGAGACAGTGAAGGACCTGTCCAAGGCGCTGGCCATGCAATGCATCGTGTTCAATTGCTCGGATACCATAGCCACCGCGTTTATGGCGCAGATGTTCAAGGGCCTCGCCTCCTGCGGCGCCTGGAGTTGCTTCGACGAGTTTAACAGAATCGAGCTGGAGGTGCTGTCGGTGATTGCGCAGCAGCTGATGGCCATCCAGCAGGCGATTGGCGAAAAGAAGAAGGAGCTGCTCTTCGAAGGCACAACGATCAAGGTGAACCCTACCTGCAACTGCTTCATCACCATGAACCCTGGCTACGCCGGCCGTTCCGAGCTCCCTGACAATCTCAAGGCGCTCTTCCGCACAGTCGCTATGATGGTCCCGGACTACGCGATGATCTCAGAGATCCGATTGTACTCCTATGGATTCACGGACGCACGCAACCTCGCAAGAAAGATCGTGACGACATACAAGCTATGCTCCGAGCAGCTCTCGATCCAGAGGCATTACGACTACGGAATGCGAGCGGTTATGTCCGTGCTCACCGCCGCAGGAAACCTCAAGCGAAAGGACCCGGACCAGAACGAGGGCATACTGGTGCTCCGTGCGATCAGCGACGTCAACACGGCAAAGTTCCTGGCGCCAGACCTGCCGCTGTTCCAGGCCATCACGTCCGACCTGTTCCCTGGTGTGGTTCTCCCCAAGCCCGACTACGGCCACCTCGAGGAGGCCATGACCAACCAGATGGAGAAGCTCAAGCTCAAGAACGAAGATTATTTCAGACAGAAGATTATCCAGATCTACGACATGATCGTTGTGCGTCACGGGCTCATGGTGGTCGGCCTCCCCTACTCCGGCAAGTCTGCTGCCCTCACGGTGCTGGAGAAGGCGCTGACCGAGCTGGGCGAGAAGAATCTAATGGGTGAGATGAAGGTGAAGATGCAGCGTCTGAATCCCAAGTCCGTGGAGATCAAGCTGCTCTACGGAAACTACGATGAGATGTCGAAAGAGTTCACGGACGGCGTGCTCTCGGCCTGGTTCAAGAAGTTCTCCAAGCGTTCCAAGACCCCCAAACGCAAGTGGCTCATCTTCGACGGTCCAGTGGATGCGAAGTGGATCGAGAACATGAACACGGTGCTGGACGACACGAAGAAGCTGTGTCTGATCAACGGCGACACCATTCCTCTCGCTCCCTACATGAACATGATCTTCGAGCCGATGGATCTCGAGGAGGCGTCTCCGGCCACCGTGTCAAGGTGCGGAATGATATACATGGAGCCGCACAGGATGGGGTGGCAGCCGCTGTACTACTCGTGGAAGCTCAAGCTGGTGGAAGAGTTCGCCAACCAGCAGAAGTTCGGTGCCAAGGCTCTCCAGGTTCCTCCCGAGTGGCTCGAGGAGATCGACAACATGATGAACGAGCTCGTCCCAGCCCCGCTGCAGTTCCTCCGTTCCAAACTGAAGGAGTCTGCGCCCACGCAGGATCAGAACCTGGTGCAGTCGCTCCTCAACATTCTCCGCGTCTTCCTCACCGAAATGATCAAGAAGGACTTCGTTAAGGACAAGGAGCACAAGATAGTGCTTGGCGGAATACAGTCGGCCTTCATCTACGCCTTCGTCTGGAGCATCTGTGCGAGCACAAGCAAGGACAGGAAGGCGTTCGACCTGGAGGTGAAGCGGATGTTCGCGTCGAACAAGAAGTACGGGAAAATCCTTCCGCCGCAGCTCACCGACGGGACCATCTACGACGCCACCATGCTTGTCTCCAAGGACGAGGTCACCTGGAAGCCCTGGGTCCAGCTGCGCGAGGAGCTTCCCATACCTGCCAGGATCAATCCTCAGGAGATCATTGTGACAACAATAGACACGATCAGATACACGGAATTACTGCAGATGTTCGTTGAGTACGAGATCTCCCCGCTCTACGTCGGTCCCACCGGCACAGGCAAGTCGGTGTACATCAAGAACGCGCTGCTAACCAAGCTGTCGCAGGACAAGTACCGCACCGTAGAGATCGGCTTCAGCGCGCAGACCAGTGCCCAGATGACCCAGGACCTGATCGAGGGCAAGCTCGAAACCAGAAGAAAGGAGATGGGCCCACCGGTAGGCATGAAGTGCATCATATTCGTCGACGATCTCAATATGCCGAAGAAGGAGCAGTTCGGTGCCCAGCCGCCAATAGAGCTTCTGAGGCAATTCAAGGACCAGGGAGGGTGGTACAACCTGAAGAAGGAGGCGAAGGACAAGCCGTTCATATCGATAAGGGAGTCACTGTTGATCGCAGCCATGGGCGAGCCTGGCGGCGGAAGGACCTTCATCACGCCCAGACTGCAGCGTCACTTCAACCTGATTGCTTTCGCCGAGTTCGATGACAACACCATGAAGAAGATCTTCAGCAAAATCCTCGACTGGTATTTCACGAACAACCACTTCTCGCCAGATCTGGCAACATATGTGCCGAAAGTAGTCGCGGCGACCCTGGAGATGTACGGAAGAATATCGCGCGAACTGCGTCCTACTCCGCTGAGGTCTCACTACACCTTCAACCTTCGTGACTTCTCCAAAATCATCCTCGGCATCTGTCTCATCGACAAGGACCATCTGTCGGCCACAGACGTGCTGATAAGATTGTGGGCACACGAGACGATGCGAGTGTTCGGGGACAGACTGATAAACGACGAGGACCGACTGTGGATGCTCAACTCGCTGAAGGAGTCCGTCAAGAAGGTCTACGGTGTTAGCTTCGACAACGTGTTCGCCCACCTGGACACTGACCACAACGGCAAGATCGAGAACCTCAACGAAATTCGCGGTCTCCAGTTTGGTGACATCCTCGCTCCTTTCGGCACCACCATCCGTCCCTACGAGGAACTAAAGGATGCCGCAAAGGTCCAATCCGCCTGTGACGATGCGCTCGAGCAATATAACATAAGCTCGCCGAAGCCCATGAACATCGTGATGTTCTCGTTCGCTATCGAGCACCTGCTGCGCATATCGAGGATACTGAAGCAGCCGGGCGGGAACGCGCTGCTGGTGGGTGTGGGTGGCTCCGGAAGACAGTCACTGACCAAGCTGGCCTCCACGATCACGGACTTCACGGTCAAAGAGATCGAGATCACCAAGGGCTACGGCAGGTCCGAGTGGCACGAGGACATGAAAGATCTCCTCAAAAAGGCCGGCGGCGAGGCTAACAACGTGGTCTTCCTCTTCACTGATAACCAGATCAAGAACGAGGTCTTCTTGGAGGACATAAACAACCTGCTGAATGTGGGCGAGATCCCGAACCTGTTCCCCTCCGATGAAAAGGCTGAGGTGTGCGAGAAGGTGCGGACGGCCTGCAGACAAGAGAAGAAGGGCCAGAGCGAGACCATGGCGTTGCTCTACGCTTACTTCATAGAGCGGTGCAAGAAGCTGCTGCATATTGTGCTGTGCTTCTCGCCGATCGGCGACATGTTCCGCGAGCGCATCAGGAACTTCCCAGCGCTGGTCAACTGCTGCAACATCGACTGGTTCTCCGAGTGGCCCGCCGACGGCCTCAACTCTGTTGCCCGTCGTTTCCTCCTCACCGACGACACAAAGGAGATCAGCGAGGATGTGAGGTCGGGCTGCATCGAGATGTGCAAGTTCTTCCACGAATCAACGAAGGAGCGGGCGGAGGAGTTCAAGAAGCAGCTCAAGCGGTACTACTACATAACACCATCGGCATACCTGGAGCTGATAAACACGTTCAAGGAGATACTGGCGCAGAAGAGGGAGCAGGTGAAGAGCAAGCGCGACAAGTACGTGTTCGGACACAAGTGTCTCGTCGACACGGAGGCCAAGGTCAAGGAAATGGAGAAGGAGATGACCGACATGAAGCCTTTGCTCGAGGTTAAGAACAAGGAGTGCGGTGAGCAGAAGGCCATCCTTGAGGTCGAGAACGCCAAGGCAGAAAAGCAAAAGGAGATCGTGGCGGCAGACGAGGCAGTAGTGAACGACATGGCACAGAAGGCCAACGCGATCCAGTTCGAGTGCAAGACAGAGCTAGATAAGGTGATGCCCGAGCTGAACAAGGCGCGCAAAGCTCTCGACGAAATCAAGCCTGCCGATATCACCAACATCAAGGCGCTCATGAACAAGCCTCCCAAGATCATCCAGAAGGTCATGAAGGTGCTTGCCATATTTATGCGGTACGAGCCAGAGAAGAAGTTCGTGGTCGAGACCGGAAAGAACAAGCTGGACTATTGGTCGGTGGCCAAGGTGCAGGTCATCAAACCCGATTTCCTCAAGGAGCTCAAGAGCAACGATGTTCGCACTACACCAGAGAAGGTCATTAATAAGGTGAAGGGATACATCGCGAGGCCGGCGATGGACGGGAGACTAATCGAAAAGGCATCGGCGCCTATCAAGACGATGTGGGACTACATCAACTCCATGGTGAAGTTCTTTGAAGTGGACAGAGGCATCGAGCCGAAACGGAAGAAGCTGCTGGAGGCGCAGACTAAGGCTGACAAGCTCAACGCCGAGCTGGACATCAAACGGGCGGCACTGGCAGAGGTGCAACGCAAGGTCGATGCGCTGGCCGCAAAGCTAAAGGAAAAGACTGATGAGAAGGAGGACCTCCAGCGCCGCTTCGACGACTGCTGCGTCAAGCTCGACCGTGCCAGGATTCTCGTCGTCAGTCTAAAGGAGGAGAAGGAGCGCTGGAACATTCGTGCTGGCGAGCTAGAGATCGAGTTCAACAACGTGACAGGCGACGTGCTCATGTCAGCGGCCATGATTGCCTACGCTGGTGCCTTCACCATGGTCTTCCGCGATAATCTCATCCAGTCCTGGCTCGCCAAGTGCCAAGAACTCAAGATCCCGTGCAGCCCCAAGTTTGTCCTCAACTCCATCCTTGGCGACCCCGTCAAGCTGCAGATGTGGAAGACCCAGAACCTGCCTTCTGACTCCTTCTCTCTCGACAACGCCATCATCGTCACCAAGTCCCGCCGCTGGCCGTTGTGCATCGACCCCCAGAATCAGGCCAACAGATGGCTGAAGTCCATGGAACGCGACAACAACATGGACGTGATGAAGTTCAACGACCCGAACTACATGCGCAAGCTGGAGAACAGCGTAGAGTTCGGAATGCCGCTAATATTGGAGCACGATCAGGTGGAGGTCGAGCCAGCGATAAACCCTGTGCTTCTCAAGCAGTACATCAAGAAGGGCTCCATGTGCACCATTCGTATCGGAGACAAGACGGTCAACTACTCGACCAACTTCCGCTTATACATCACCACCAAGCTCCGCAACCCGCACTACCTCCCCGAACTCACCACCAAGGTCACGCTGATCAACTTTATGATCACTTTCGAGGGACTGAAGGACCAGCTGCTGGCTGAGGTCGTGGCGCTGGAGCGCAAGGAACTTCAGCAAAAGAAGGAGGACCTGGTGAAGGATCGGGCAATGATGGAGGCTGATCAGATCAAGCTTGAGGATAAGATCCTGAACGAGATATCGCGGTCCACCAACATCCTCCAGGACGAGACGGCTGTGCGTGTGCTATCCGACTCCAAGGCTCTGTCCAAGACCATTGCCACCAAGCAGGATATCGCCAAGAAGACCGAGGCCGAAATTGATGAGGCCCGCGAACAGTACCTCCCCGTCGCCGAGAGGTCCTCCAAGATCTTCTTCTGCATAACGGATCTGGCCAACATCGACCCGATGTATCAGTACTCGCTGGTGTTCTTCGTGTCCCAGTTCCAGCAGTCCATCGACAACTCGCGCAAGGAGGAGGAAATTCCCATCGAACAGCGTACCAAGAACATCAACACCTACTTTACATACGCCATCTATTCGAACATCTGCAGATCGCTGTTCGAGAAGGACAAGCTGCTGTTCTCGTTCCTGCTGACGGTCCGCCTGGAGGAACTGCAGGGCGGGATCAACCCCGACGAGTTCCGCTTCTTCCTCACCGGCGGCATCGCCCTCGACGAGAAGTACGGTACGCCGCCGGCCGCCTGGGTCAGCGAGAAGACCTGGGGCGAGGTCTGTCGTCTGTCAAAGCTGGAGAACTTCGAAGGCTTCAGCAAGGACTTCACCGCACAGATAAAGGAATTCCAGAAGGTGTACGACAGCCAGAAGCCTCACGAGGAGAAGCTGCCGGGGAAGTGGAACAGTCTGGACCAGCTGCAGAAGATGCTGGTTCTCCGTGCCATTCGTCCGGACAAACTGGTACCCGCGGCACAGGAGTACATCAGTGCGAAGCTGGGCAAAGAGTTCGTTGAGGCCCCGCGCTTCGATCTCGAGGCAGTTTACAAGGACTCCAACTGCGCCTCGCCTCTCATATTCGTGCTGTCTCCGGGCTCGGACCCCTTCGACAATCTCAAGAAATTCTCGATCATGATGGGCAAGACGCTACGATTCGAGTCGCTGGGGCAGGGCCGCGGCGAGAAGGCCAAACTGCTGATTAATAACGCGAAAGATGAGGGCTCATGGGTGCTGCTGCAGAACTGCCACCTGGCCACCAGCTGGATGCCCGAATTGGAGAAGCTGTGCGAGGACATACTGACGAACTCGCGCAAGGTGAACCGCGAGTTCCGGCTGTGGCTCACCTCCTATCCTTCCGAACGTTTCCCTGTCTCCGTCCTCCAGAACGGCATAAAGATGACCAACGAGGCGCCGAAAGGACTCAAGAACAACCTGCGCAAGTCTCTCAACGTTAACCCGATCAACGACCCAGAGTTCTTCAACGGGTGCAAGAAGAACTTCGAGTTCAAGAAGCTAATATTCGGACTGATGTTCTTCAACGCAGTTATCCAGGAGCGGAGAAAGTACGGCGCGCTGGGCTGGAACATACCGTACGAGTTCACAGAGTCGGACCTGAAGATCAGCGTCCGGCAGCTCAAGGTGTTCCTCGAGGACTACCCCACCAAGGTCCCCTTCGAGGCTCTCAGATACCTCACAGGCGAATGCAACTTTGGCGGCAGGGTTACCGACGACAAGGACCGAAGACTGATCATGACCCTCCTCGACGACTATTACACCGAGAAGATCTTCGACAAGGACTACAAGTTCTCGCCCTCCGGCATCTACTATTCTCCAGAGCCTTCAGGTTAGTGTTGCACAGTGTAACCTCGATCCATGTAGATGACAGGAAGTACTACGAGGACTACATCGACAAATTCCCGCTTAACCCGTCGCCAGAAGTCTTCGGCTTCCACGAGAACGCCGATATCACCAAGGACAAGAAGGAGACTAACCTGCTGCTGACCTCGATCCTGATGACACAATCTGCGAGCGGAGTACCTTCCTCCCTTCGGTTAAACCGTAATAGGGCTCGATGGAGAAGTCGTACGAGGAGACGATGAACGAGATCGCTATGAACATTCTGTCAGACTTCCCCAAGTGCTTCGACATGAAGAAGGCCGAGGAGAAGTACCCCGTCCGCTACGAGGAAAGCATGAACACCGTCCTTACCCAGGAGCTTAACAGATTCAACCTCCTGCTGAAGATAATAACGAGCTCGCTGGAGGACCTGCAGAAGGCACTGAAGGGAGAGGTGCTGCTTTCGGGAGCGCTGGAGGAGTGCATGCATTCGTTGTTCGATATGCGCGTGCCCGAGATGTGGATGAAGAGGTCGTATCCCTCGCTCAAGCCGCTCGGCAGCTACATCGCAGATCTGAAGCAGCGGGTGCAGTTCTTCGAGAACTGGGTGGAACAGGGCATTCCGAGCGTGTTCTGGATCTCCAAGTTCCACTTCACCCAGGGCTTCCTCACTGGCGCCAAGCAGAACTACGCACGAAAGAAGAAGATCCCAATCGATGAGCTCGACTTCGATTTCCAGGTGGTCGAGGCAGAGAACCCGCCGGCTCCCGAGGACGGAGTGAATGTGACAGGCATGTTCATCGAGGGGGCGAAGTGGGACTACGCACAGAAGGCACTCGGAGAAAGCGACCCCAAGGTCTTGCACGTGAAGTGTCCCACGCTCTGGCTCATCCCTAGAAAGGGGGACGAGATGACCGAGTGGCAGCACTACTCGTGCCCGGCATACCGCACATCGCTGAGACGTGGAGAGCTGTCGACCACAGGCCACTCGACCAACTTCGTCATGTTCTTCAAGCTCCCATCCAATGTCAACCCCTCGCACTGGATCAAGCGCGGTGTCGCCCTTCTAATACAGCTGGATGACTAGCCCGCTAACTCTTCTCACTCATTACTATTCGCATTCATTTTTCGCCAGTTTTATTTGCGCTGGCAAACAGTGAG
>QFZN01005513.1_pt1 | contig 14156 bp, 8 predicted proteins | sample 1740101 | NCBI WGS metagenome assembly QFZN01 (sample SAMN09210849, study PRJNA391713) | Ciliate metagenome, whole genome shotgun sequencing project. | isolation source: combination of 50 Heterometopus sp. ciliate cells from an enrichment culture... | host: Heterometopus sp. ...
GCGCATCAAGATATCCCTTGGCTCACGTAGCCCCATTGAATATCGGGAGAGCCTTGGATTTGCGGCTTAAACCAGTCCAAGTTTTACGCCGCACCCCCAATTGAATGATTTTCGCGATCAAATATCGCGACAACGGACATCGCGGCCTGTTCCATTGAATCCTTAACCTGACCGCGATACGAAGGAATGATCGTGTCAAACTTCAATAAGACCCAAGGCTCTCATCGACTGGAGCAGCAAGGATTTACTCCCCATAAGGAGAAGACGTCGAGATCTAACGATGGTCGCTATTCTTCACGCGATGGCGAGAAGAGAAAGCAAGAGCAAGCTGATCAGCAAAGTGACGCTGGCCCACGCCGCTATGAAGGGGGTGACATCTATCGAAGGAACTACATGAGAGAGACCGAGAAGGCTGATCGCTCGCGGTAATGTTGTATGTGGGCAGGCAGTCCAATTTATTAAAGGGGCCGCAGTTGCGGCCTTTTTAAATGAGGAGATTGACATGCGATTTCATTTCGAAGATAGAGGCCATGAGGCTGGCTTCGTATGGCTGCGGATTGGGAAGATCGAGGTTATTGAAGTAACTAGTGGTTTAGGAAGCAGCCGCACACGAACAGAGTTTCAAATTCGAAACGCACCTATCAATCTAGAAGGTCAGATTATCGTCTGTCGAAAAGCAATAGCTCAATTTATTCGTGAATCTACGGGCTCAAAGGAAATGTCGATTTCAATTTTCGATGAATCGATTGAGCCGTGGAAAGGACAATTGTTTGCGATAACCCCGCTGGATGATCATCTCGATGTGTAAGTGAATCGCTGATCCAGGCCCTTTCCTGACGCACACGCCAGCAATTTTTGTTGAATGGTTGTGCACCTTGCCCGTGATAACGGGCCGATATCCCAATAGTAGGAGTTTCCCATGGCAGAAAAAGAGCAAAAGCGCGGCAACCGAGAGCCGAAAAAACCTAAGAAAAAACCAGTGCCAGCAGTCCCGGTGCAGCGCGCTCATCAAGGACTGTAGTGAAAACGGTTCTTAATCATAAAAATCCTGACAACCGCTGGGCCACATCGCCTAGCCTTTGCCCCCGGGGCTATACGGCCTAGCTTCTTCACGGCGGGTTTATCGCGGGGCGTCTCTCCCCGCGGTGCCCTGAAAGGCCAACATGCGCCGATTTTTTCAATTTGCGTCCCAACGCTCCGCCCCAGATCTGTGGGCCGATACCGCACCTGTGCGCGAGGAACTGTTCGGCATCGAGCGCCTAGAGCAGCATGCGCGCAGCCTCGCGACGGCTCAGTTAGTTAGCATCCATCCACCTCGGGTTCGGTCGTTGCACAATCGGTTGCGCGAAAACGCCGTTGATCTGCTGCTGGCCTATCGCGCAGGTGCCGCAGAAGTGGCTGCTGGACGCCGTGTAGTCCCGGCCGCTGAATGGCTGCTGGATAACTATCACGTTGTTGAAGCGCAGGTGCGCGAGATTCGCACTGACCTACCGCCCGGCTACTATAGGCAGTTGCCCAAGCTGGCAGATGGTCCGTTGGCGGGCTATCCACGCGTCTTCGGAATTGCGTGGGCATTCGTCGCCCACACCGACAGCCACTTCGATCCTGCCGTCCTCCGCCGCTTTATTGCAGCCTACCAGGAGGTCCAACCACTTGACATCAGCGAACTATGGGCTGTGGCGATCACCCTACGTATCGTGCTGGTGGAGAACTTGCGCCGATTGGCCGATCAGATCACTGTCGGACGCGCGGCGCGCGCCGATGCCCAAAGGCTCGCTGACCGCTTGCTGGCACCGGGCGCAGCCTATGCCGCGTTGAACCAGGATATCGCCACGCGCGCGAGCAGCCCTGTGTCCGAACTTTTCGCGGCACAGCTCGCCAAGCGTCTGCGCGACCAGGACCCGCGCGTCACGCCTGCCCTACAGTGGCTGGATGAGCGGCTGCGTGACCAGGGCACGGATGCTGACCAGGCTATCCTGCATGCACAGCAGCGTCAGGGTGCCTCCAACGTCTCGGTGCGCAACGTCATCACCAGCATGCGCTTGATGTCTGATATCGACTGGGCAGATATGTTCGAGAGCACTAGCTTAGTGGACACGCGTCTGCGCGCTAGCAGCACCTTCGCGGAGATGGATTTCCCCACACGCAATCGCTACCGTACGGCGATCGAGCAACTGGCTCGGGGATCGCCGTTATCCGAACTCGCTATTGTTGAGCGAGCGTTGGCGCTGGCGCAGGCGGCTTCGCCGAAGTCGCCCGAGCTTCTCGTCCAGAACTCCAGCAGGATAGATCCCGGTCATTACCTGATCGCCGAGGGACGCAGCGAATTAGAGCATGCCATCGGATTTCGGCCGCCACTGGTTCTTCGCATCGACCGTTTTAGCGTCCGCGTGGGGCTTAGCGGATACGTGACCGCCATCCTCGCGCTTGCGGCCATGCTGCTGGGTCTCGCGTTCTGGGCCATGTTTAGCATCGGCAGCTTGACGATAGCTCCCACAGGGCTGCTGGCGGTGCTCGCGATGGCCGCATTCATTCCCGCGACCGAGGTAGCCACAGCGCTGGTCCAGCGCGCAATTGCGTCCCGCGCTGGCGCAGTGACGCTCCCGGCTTTGGCGCTGGCCGATGGGGTTCCAACCCATTTGCGCACACTAGTTGTCGTGCCCACGCTGCTCTCCGGCGAGGCGGAACTGCGCCGGCATATCGAGAGCCTTGAAGTTCACCATCTATCTGGTGCCGGTGGTGACCTATCTTTTGCTCTGCTATCGGACGGCCTTGATGCAGATTCGGAAGTGCTAGACGGCGACGCCTACCTGATCGGCATTGCGCAGGATGCCATCGACGCACTTAACCAACGGTATGGACCAGCACCAGGTGGTAAGCGCTTTTACCTGTTGCACCGGCAGCGCCGATTCAACGCAAGCGAAAACCGATGGATGGGATGGGAGCGTAAGCGTGGAAAGCTCCATGAACTCAATCGATTATTGCGCGGCGCAACTGACACCAGTTTTATGTCGCTGGGTGGTGCTGCCGACAAAGCTCATCAACCCGAGATCCTTGCCAGAGTGCGCTACGTCATTACGTTGGACGCCGACACCCGACTGCCCCGTGACGCAGCGCTGCGCCTGATCGGCAAGATGGCTCACCCCTTGAACTGTGTGCGCTGGAACAATGCTGAACAGCGTGTAGTGGGCGGTTACGCCATCTTGCAACCACGCGTGACACCAACACTGCCATTGGGCCGCGAGGGATCGCTCTATCAGTGCATTTCTGCCGGTTCGGGTGGCATGGACCCCTACGCGTCCGCCGTGTCTGACGTTTACCAGGACCTTTTCGGTGAGGGATCCTACACCGGTAAAGGCATCTACGACGTCGATGCCTTCGAGGCAGCGCTTGCTGGGCGTATTCCTGAGAATACGATGCTTAGCCACGACCTGTTCGAAGGCGTGTTCGCTCGCGCGGGGCTTGCCTCGGACGTCGAAGTGGTCGAAGAATTCCCTGCCCGCTACGACGTCGCTGCCAGGCGCCAACACCGCTGGACGCGCGGCGACTGGCAACTCCTGCCCTGGATACTCGGGCGACGCCATTCAGGTGCGACCCTACCGCCAGTGGGCCGCTGGAAAATGATCGACAACTTGCGGCGCTCCCTGCTGGCGCCCACGAGCCTACTGGCTCTAGCGCTGTGCGCTTGGTTGCCCTGGCCTCAATCATTACAAGCCATGGGGATGCTGGTACTGGCACTGGCAGTGCCGTTCTTTCTGCCCCACATCTCCGGACTAGCGCCAACGCGCGCGGGCATCGGGCTGAGTAGCCAACTACGCCGGTTCGCCAGCGATCTTCGGTTAGCCGTAATGCAGACACTCTGGACGCTAGCTCTGCTTCCGGATCAGACCTGGCGCACGATGGATGCTATTACGCGTACCCTGATCAGACTCTACGCGACGCATCGGCATCTGCTGGAATGGACAACCGCAGCCCAGTCCGCCGCTCGCCCGCGCCCCGGTATAACTGGCTTCTATGGCCAGATGGCCGGTGGCGTGCTGTTGGCCCTAGTATTCGCCATGGGCGTTAGCGTGTTCTTTCCTGCAGCACGCGCAATTGCGTTGCCGCTGTCGGCGCTCTGGGTCGCAGCGCCGGTCTTGGCCTGGCGCGTCAGCCGCCGTCCGCCGATCGTGACATCCGGTGCGCCCGAACTCACAGATACCTTGGCCCTACGGCTTACTGCACGTCGCACTTGGCGTTTTTTCGAAACCTTCGTGACGCCGGCTGAGCACATGCTTCCACCGGACAATTTTCAGGAAGATCCGAAGCCAGTGATCGCTCACCGCACCTCGCCTACCAACATAGGCTTGTACTTGCTGTCGACGGTGGCGGCCCGCGATTTTGGCTGGGCTGGTGCCCTGCAGACTTGCGAGCGCCTGGAAGCGGCTTTCGTCAGCTTGCAGACATTGGAAAGGTTCCGAGGCCATTTCTACAACTGGTATGACACGCGCACGAACCAGGTGCTTGCACCGGCCTATGTGTCGTCTGTGGACAGCGGTAACCTCGCCGGCCACTTGATCGTACTGGCTAATGCCTGCGAAGAATGGATGGGTGCGTCGCTGTCGACGGATTGGACGGAGGGTGCGAGCGACGCACTCGCGCTAGCCCGGGAGTCGGCGTCTGCTAAACCTTCGACCCAAGGGGCACAGGGACAGCGACTGCTGAGCGTCCTTGCCGAGATCGAGGCAGGGTTCCACGATCCTGCCAGCATGTCACTTCCGGTATTTCAGCGCCTGGCCGATAAGGCGGCAGAAGAAGCGCAGGCGCTGGTCCCAGCAATACAAGCGGAAGGTGACGACCTGCTATTCTGGACCAATGCGCTGCAAGGGCGGATCGAGCAACAGGCACGCGACGCTAAGTCATTCGGCGTCGCGGCGAATGCTATCGATGCCCGCTGGCAGGCGTTGGCGCAACAGGCGCGTGCGCTAGCGCTAGGGATGGACTTCGCCTTCTTGTTGGATCCTGAACGCAAACTGCTTTCCATAGGTTATGCCGCAGTGGAGAACGTGCTCGATCCCAACTGCTACGACCTATTAGCCTCTGAGGCGCGACTAGCCAGCCTCTTCTCAATCGCCAAGGGCGACGTATCCACGCGCCACTGGTTCCGCTTGGATCGGACAGCCATCCCCGTAGGACGTGGATCGGCCCTGGTATCTTGGTCAGGGTCGATGTTCGAGTATCTGATGCCCTCGCTGGTGATGCGCGCACCGGCAGGTAGCCTACTGGAGCAGACCAATCGCCTGATCGTGCAGCACCAGATGGCCTACGGTCGGCGGATGAGCGTGCCGTGGGGCATCTCCGAGTCGGCGTACAACGCTCGCGACCTGGAATTCACTTACCAGTACTCCAACTTTGGCGTGCCAGGCCTGGGCCTAAAACGGGGGCTGGCTCAGGATCTGGTGATCGCGCCTTACGCGACCGGTCTCGCTACCATGGTCGATGCACCGCTCGCACAACGCAACTTTGAGTACCTGCAGACGCTTGGTGCGCTCGGGCGCTATGGCTTTTACGAGGCGCTGGACTTCACCCGTGCCCGCCTGCCCGGCGGGTCGCAGGTCGCCATCGTACGCAGCTTTATGGCGCATCACCAGGGCATGACACTTGTCGCAATCGCCAATACGCTCCAGGGCGCTCGCATGCGGGAACGCTTCCATCGTGAACCGATGATCCAGGCCTGCGAATTGCTGTTGCACGAGCGTATGCCGCGCCTCGTCTCTGTGGCGCGTGCGCGCGCTGAAGAGGTGCTGTCTGGCGCAACCAATCCACATGGTGACTTACATGCGGTACGGCACATAGACCCGTCTGTTACGGCGGCCCCTGCTACGCACCTGCTGTCCAACGGGCGTTATGCCGTCATGCTCACCGCAGCGGGTGCTGGCTACAGCCGCTGGCGTGAGTTGGCTGTGACGCGCTGGCGCGAAGACGCGACCCGCGACGACTGGGGCGCCTACGTCTATCTACGTGACACGGATACCGGTCAGATATGGTCCGCTGCGGCGCAGCCGCTGGCCATGTCACCCGACAGCTACGAGGTAGTCTTCGCCGAGGACCACGCCGCCTTTACGCGGCACGACGGCAGCCTGACGACCACAATGGAGGTGCTGGTGTCCGCCGAAGTTGACGGCGAGGTACGCCGCGTCACAGTCGTCAATACAGGCCGCAAGACTCGTGAAATCGAACTCACCTCCTACTCTGAGGTGGTGTTGGCGTCGCCCGCGGGTGATGATGCTCATCCGGCCTTCTCCAAGATGTTCGTGCAGACTGAATATCTCCCAGAGTTCGGTGCCCTGATCGCTACGCGACGCCCTCGCGGGCCGCACGAGCAGCGGATCTGGGCCGCACACTTCGCCGTGGTCGAAGGCATCGTCACGGCACCCGTGCAGTACGAATCCGACCGGGCACGGTTCCTGGGCCGAGGTCGTACATCCGCCACGGCGCAAGCCATGGCGGACGGAGCCATGCTGTCTGGTACGGTCGGTACGGTACTCGATCCGGTTTTCTCGGTGCGACACCGCGTGCGTATCGCGCCCGGTCGTATGGCGCGCCTGGCCTTCTGGACGCTGGTGGCCCCTACTCGCGAAGCGCTACTGGAATTGGTGGACCAGCACCATGACCGTAGCGCCTTCGAGCGTGCTCGGACCTTGGCCTGGACCCAGGCCCAGGTACAGTTGCGACACATCGGCGTCGAAGCCGACGAAGCCGCAGACTTCCAGCGGCTGGCGGCACCTATCCTCTATGCGGATACGCGCTTCCGCCCACCGGCTGAGGAGATCGCTCGTGGTGCAGGGCCGCAGTCGGGCTTGTGGCGGCACTCGGTCTCCGGCGACTTGCCAATCGTGGTGTTGCGAATCGATGACATCGAGGATATTGCTCAGGTGCGCCAACTACTTCGTGCGCATGAGTACTGGCGAATGAAGGGGCTGAGCGTCGATCTGGTGATCGTTAATGAGCGAGCTTCCTCTTATGTGCAGGATCTGCAGTCCGCTATCGAAACGGCCGTGCGCCGGAGCCAGTCGCCCCTTCGACCACACGGCGAGACGATAGCCCAGGGAGTGGTGCATACACTGCGCGCAGATCTGATGGATGTGTCAGCCCGGGCCTTACTGCATTCAGCAGCTCGCGTGCTGCTGCTAGCGCGTCGGGGCGACATCGCTCGGCAAATCGGTCTCCTGCCGGAGACGGTGCACTACGCGAGTGCAGCGCTCGAATTAGCTACCTATACCCAATCTTCCAACCTGACGAGGCAGGAGCAGAGCACAGAAACGGTGCGGCTGGAGTTCTTCAACGGACTCGGTGGCTTCGATCAGGACGGTCGCGAATACGTCACCGTACTCACCGACGGACAGACCACCCCCGCCCCCTGGATCAACGTCATAGCCAACCCTGCCTTCGGCTTCCAAGTCTCGGCCGATGGCAGCGCAAGTACTTGGGCTGGTAACAGCCGTGAGAATCAACTTACCCCATGGTCCAACGATCCAGTGATCGATCCGACCGGCGAGGCGTTCTTCGTACGAGACGAGTCGAGCGGCGAGCTCTGGAGCCCTACAGCGCAGCCAATCCGCGACGGCGGTACCTACGTTGCACGCCACGGTCATGGCTATAGCCGCTTCAAGCACGAGGTGCACGGTATCGCGCTTGAACTGCTGCAGTTCGTGCCACTGGACGACCCAATTAAGGTGTCGCGCCTCACCTTACACAATCTCAGCCCACAGACGCGGCGCCTATCCGTCACGGCCTATGCAGAATGGGTGTTGGGCGCCTCGCGTGCGGTTTGCGCACCCTTCATCCTTACCGAGATCGATGCCGCCAGCGGCGTGCTGCTGGCACGCAATCCCTGGAGCACAGCCTTTCCGGGTAGAGTCGCTTTCGCCGATCTCGCGGGTCTGCAGACCGCTTGGACCGCTGACCGTACAGAATTCCTTGGCCACCGCGGCAGTCTGGCGGCACCCGCTGCATTGCAGAGCCATGCGTCCCTGTCTGGTACGGTGGGTGCGGGCCTGGATCCCTGCGCTGCGCTGCAGTGCAGCCTGGTACTGCGGCCCGGCGAGTCGGTAGACATCATCGCTCTACTCGGGCAATGCGGCAGCGCGCAGGAAAGTTTGGAACTAGCGGCGCGCTGGCGTGAGACTGATCTGGAGATCGAACTGCAGCGGGTACGTGACCACTGGGAAGGGCTGCTCGGTGCCGTGCAAGTGCGCACGCCAGACCGCGCGATGGACATCCTGCTCAACGGTTGGCTTCTCTACCAGACGCAGGCCTGTCGCATCTGGGCCCGCTCGGCGTTCTACCAGGCCAGCGGTGCCTACGGCTTTCGAGACCAACTGCAGGATGGCATGGCGCTCACATTCGCGCGTCCTGAAGAAACGCGTCAACACTTGCTGCGCGCGGCAGGCCGTCAGTTCCTCGAAGGTGACGTGCAACATTGGTGGCTGCCGCATTCGGGCCAAGGCGTGCGCACGCGAATCTCGGACGACCGCATCTGGCTGGCTTTCGCCGCGGCCAGCTATGTGATCGTCTCGGGCGATACAGCGGTACTTGACGAATCCATCGCCTTCCTGGACGGCCCCGCGCTGCAGGTAGGCGAACATGATGCCTTTTTCCAGCCGATGCCTGCAGGCATCTCTACAACGCTGTTTGAGCACTGCGCGCGCGCATTGGACCAGAGTATCGACCTCACTGGCGAATTAGGGCTGCCGCTGATGGGGACCGGCGATTGGAACGATGGCATGAATCGTGTGGGCCAGGAAGGCCGGGGGCAGAGCGTTTGGCTCGGCTGGCTGCAGGTACGCACACTGATCCTATTCGCTCCTCTGGCAGAGGAACGCGACCCCACTCGTGCCGCGCGCTGGCGGAGCCATGTCCAGTCTGTGACGGCCTCGCTGGAGCGCGAGGCCTGGGACGGCGCCTGGTATCGGCGCGCCATATTCGACGATGGCACGTGGCTGGGCAGCCGCCACAGCGAGGAATGCCGCATCGATTCGATCGCCCAATCCTGGGCCGTACTGTCAGGAGTCGCCGATCCTGGCCACGCACAGATGGCGATGGACTCGCTGCGCTCGCACCTGGTGCTGCCAGAGGCGGGGCTGGCGTTGCTCTTTACCCCACCTTTTGACCACACACAGAGCGACCCTGGCTACATCTTGGGTTACCCGCCGGGCTTACGTGAGAATGGAGGTCAATACAGCCACGCGGCCATGTGGGCCATCCTAGCGTTCACGCAGTTACGCGGCGACCCGCAGGCGGGCGAGCACGCCCATGCCCTGTTCGCTCTGGTCAATCCTATCAACCATGCTCGGACACCTGCTCAGACGGCGCGCTACCGCGTGGAACCGTACGTGGTGGCTGCGGATGTGTATTCGGTATCGCCGCACGAGGGCCGGGGCGGCTGGACCTGGTACACCGGTGCCGCCGGCTGGATGCACCGTGCGGGTATGGAGGGGATTCTAGGCATTCGCCGCGAAGGCGAGGTGTTAATCCTCGATCCGTGTATTCCAGCCGGATGGCCTGGCTTTGAGGCAAAAATCGTCTTGGGTGCGGCACGCTACATCATCCAGGTCGAATCGCCGGGGATGCGCTGCGTCGGTATCTCGGCAGCTGAACTGGACGGCATGCCACTCACCTGCGATGGTGGCGCATTGCGAGTGCCCGTCACACCGGGTGAGCATCGGCTGGTGGCTACGGTGTGAAGGTATGCTTGTCCCACTGACCCGGCAATGAAAGCCAGCAGAAAGCGGCTTCGACTTGTTCTTCACCGCCTTCGGGTGTCCATGTATTTTTTCTCTGACGAGTAACGGACCAGCCTCTCAAATGCGACAAACTCGTCGATGCTGGCCCAGGCCAGATCTGTGGCTCACCAGGTCATCGCAGCCCGTACATGCGGGAAAGATTATTAAAACAACAACTTTAAAGCGTATCGGAGTCGGCGCGCGCAGTTGCCCCCACCCCGCGCCTGCCCGCTACATAGGTCGATTTTGACTCAAATTTGCATCAAGCGCCGAAGCCCGGCCGGCCTGGCCCGGTGGCCCGCCCGACAAACATCAAATCTGACGCATTTTGACGCAGTTATGAGGATGTTTTCCTGCGTCCTCGGTCATATACTCATCAATGCACAATAAGCCCCTGTGGGCTGTTATTTGACCGGAGGATTGATGCTTACTGTAGATCTAGACGCTGTTGATGAAGAACTTCTGAGTAGCGCGTGTAAAGAAAAGTGGACTGAATCCGTGACCCTTGACTTCAAGCGCGACCTCCCGGGCAGCTCGGATAAAGACAAAAATGAAATTTTGAAAGATATCTGCGGGTTCGCCAATTCAGGGGGAGGAGACCTCGTCTACGGCATCGGCGAATCCAATGGAGCGGCGGAAAAAATCTCTGCAATAACAGCTGAGGGCTTTGATGCCGCAAAGAGAAGAATTGGCCAAATCATCGATAGTGGAATCGAGCCGCGTCTAAATAATGTACGGATTCGTCATGTACCGGTCCAGGATGGCTACGTCTTAATCGTGCGAGTGCCGCCTCAATTTGACGGTCCATACAGAACAAATTTAAACGGCATAACGAGGTTTTATATGCGTAACGGCGTCTACACCACTGAATTGTCCTATCAGCAGCTTCGCCAGGCATTTGGTAACGCGGCGATCCTTTATGATAAGGCGGTGCAATTCAGGGCGGCACGATTGGAAATCTTGGCTGCTAACAAATCACCTCGCCCCATTTTAGAAGGGCCTCGTGCTGTACTTCATCTCATCCCGCTTCAAGGACAAGCAGGTGCGTTGGCGGTAGATCCGATCAAAGTGCGCTCCAACGTTTCAACCTTTATGGGCCGTGATTGGGGGGGCGCTGCCTTTAATTACAATTTGGACGGCGGTCTCGTGTATGTGCGGGAAGGAAATTCGACGAACCTAGCCGCTTACGTTCAGGTCTATCGAAATGGCGCGCTCGAAGGTGTGCGGCACGCGGTGGGTATGGCTGGCATAATTCCGTCTCTGACGATCGCTGAATTTTTTCGCGAGAACATTCAGAAATGGGTCTCGTTCCTTCAGAGCTTGCAGTTCGGAGGTCCGGCGCTTGTTGGAGGTGCCTTGTTCGATGTGGGGGATTACAAATTAGGAGTGGGGAATACCTCGTTTTCGGTGCCTCGAACTGATCGAAACCATCTTGTTTTTCCTCCAGCTCTAATTGAGAACGTAGCGGATTTTCAAGAGATAGATGATATCGCTCGGCCAATGGCAGACATAATGTGGCAGTCGTTCGGACTAGAAAGATGTGCTGACTACAATGCCGATGGAGTATGGCAACATCGACGTTAGGACAGAAGAAGTTGGAAGGCTACCCAGCGGCAGTTTTCAGCTGTACCTAAGGACACGGTGCGCAACTCTAATCGTCAGTTTGCACATTCGGAAAACAGTGGCGTAAAAGCAAGCTGGCCTGCATTAGCAGGCCAGCTTGCTTGGTAACCTAAAGTTCAGTGCCTAAATCGGTCAATATGGCCTTGGCAGATGCTAAAGCTTGCCCACCATTGCGCCTAGGGCAAGTTTTTTTGCAATCGTAGTCTGCATCGTTTCTGGCAGTCCGCAATGCATTGAGTCGATTACCCAAAAGGGCCTGACCGCGCTTGATGAAGAAATTTGCAGTTTGTTCGTGAACTGTCGAACTAGTCGAAGTAATGTTTGCGTGAGCACGCGCGGCAAGAAAAGCACCGTAGTAGGCTCGGCTCACAACTGAACGTGTGACAGCCTCATTACTGACGTGTTCAGCCGCGGCATATAGATCGGATGCCAACGAGTAGAAACGTATGGGATCGAAAGCCAAGATCTAAGCTTGAACAATTATTACGGACTGCAATGCCGCAACTAAGGAAGCATCCTTCTCGATAGACTTGAAGAGTTCTTCCTCCATCCTCATGATTTGTTCGAAATCCTCGTTGCCTGAATCAACTGTGAGAACCAGCTTTTCCCAGCCTTCCTCAATATCCAAATACAAACTCGAAGTGACAGGAACAGGTCCGAAGACAGAATGGATGAGGTCAGTGAGACGGGTTAGCGTCGTGAAAGTGATGCCACTTCCGGCTATCCATTTTTGGATTTCTTGGGAAGTAAATTGCTGATCATCTTCGATTCGCTCCTGAGCCGAAGCGACGGGATAGTCGCCCAGGTATCGAGCACCCTTTGTCGCTGGTTTCAGAACGACATTTTGTCCAAACCAATCCGGCAGGCCTGGCGTCACCACGACAGCAGCCGTGATAGCTATCATGGCATACTTTACGGCCGGGCTTATTTTGGCCGTATGGTCTGGGGCGATCCAGCCAGATACAGTCGTGTTATTTTGGTATGTCATCTTCAAAGTCCAATTTCTTTTATTTTGTTTGAACTGAGAACTTCCCTAAGTACAGTTTTATTCTTAACGTGAAGAATTGCAAATACTTTAGCAATTACATCTACCCCACCGGGTGTTAATTTACCATCTGCCGAGTGCGGTATTCCACCACTGCCCAAGAAAAATTGGCCCAAATGATCAACGCTGGACTGTAAGGATGGTCCCACGTTGGCACTGGTAATATTGACCACGTTCAAGTTCCTAACCGACTGGTCACTCAAGTCAACGATCTCAAACCAGCCTTGATTTACATGCCACAGTGGTCCGGCTTTCTTCACTTGCCGAGTCAGGTAGGGCGACTCGACGTTGAAGACATCATCTAACTCATATTCATTGACCGCTGAGTCATATAGGAATTTGTCCACGACTTGGAGCGACACCATATTCACAGCGTTATCAGGCGCTGCTAAATGGTTCGCGGCACGGAGCAGGTAATCTTTGGCTATATCCCACACTGCTTCCCAGCGAGAATATTCCATGCAGGAAACCACAATAGTGTTGTCCGCGATCTGCAATGACCAAAGAACGGCCCCCTTTGCGGATTGCTTCTGAAGCAATACTCCATTCACCGCCAAGGTAATGCCAGCGCCGGCCCCAGCTTCTTTGACGTCAACCGTAACTGAGTTCAACGCCTGAAAATGCGGAAACTCCTTAAGAAATACTTGCTGCAAAGACTGCATTGCCTGTATCTCGACCGCAGTAAAGGGTCGAGAAAAGCCGAGGACAAATGCAGCTGCCTCAATAGAATTTCCCGCGCCGACCGGCCTAGCGGAAAGCTTCGTCATATCTGGAGCCTTCGCGAAATTTGTAGTGCATCTTTTAATTAACCAGAAATTATAGCAGGGGAGTCCAGAGGTGACCGTTCTTTTGCCGCATTGGTTCTGCCGCTGTTGCTTACGCCGTACGAATAGTAAGGTGCTTCCCGCCAATCTTTGCTAGATCAACAAGTGTCTGCGGGAAAAGATTGCCTGAATGAATCGTAATATGGGAATCAACTTGAACAGCGATACGGACCAGGCTTTCGAGCGATGACGGAAATAATCCCGAATCAGGCCCTATGTCTAAGTGGACGCCATGTCGCGCCAGTTCCTCCAACGTGGGTAAGAATAGTGCCATGTGGCTTCCTTATTCATGTTGATCGGCAGTGAAACCTAGATGAGTACTAGCTTACCCTGTGGAGAGAAAAGCGAAGCACTGATTTAGGAGGAAAGAATGGCCTAGTTTTTAGCTCTACAAGCGCCGGCTGAGCCGGCAAGCTCGTAATAAGAGGCGTAAATTCCGCTTCGCAATTTTCAAACGACTAAGGCCCAGTAAGGGCCTACGCGACATTAGATTTCCTAATTGCGAAGCAAAAAATGACCTAAGTCTTTGATATAATTGAAATTCGCGCCGGACTTGTAATCAGGGGGTGGCGGGTTCAAGTCCTGCAGCCAGCACCAGTATTTAAAAGGCCTACCGCTCGGTAGGCCTTTTCTTTTTGCTCCGCAACGCACGTTTTTTTGCGGAGCAGACTGTTTTTTGGTGATTTTGTGCAGTCGCTAAAACAGGGAAATTTTTACTCGCAAAAAATAGCCCGAATTTATCGGGCTATTTTTTCATGCTAAGTCTGCTTCTGGCCGAGGCTGTGTAAAAACAGAGCCTCGGCCTACTTTACTCAGTTCTTGGCCGACTGACCTATTACAGAGGTCTCGATAGCGTTCTCATGCGGGCACGAATGAACCTCAATCGGAGCGTTGATAGCA
>QFZN01005524.1_pt1 | contig 14047 bp, 13 predicted proteins | sample 1740101 | NCBI WGS metagenome assembly QFZN01 (sample SAMN09210849, study PRJNA391713) | Ciliate metagenome, whole genome shotgun sequencing project. | isolation source: combination of 50 Heterometopus sp. ciliate cells from an enrichment culture... | host: Heterometopus sp. ...
ATATAATCATTAAAATCAAGGCATATTTTAATGTTTTTTCTTATAATTTTTACATAATTCCTTTACATTTACATATTAATCCATTTATAGTAATATTTATTTTTCAGCCGATTCCGACATATTTACCTTCCGCATGTCATATTGCACATATTTCGACTTGGAAATTAAAGTTAGTGAACAAAATTGTAATGTTCCAGCCATTTTCGAATTGTTATTCTTGATTTTAAGCAAAATATGCGTTACGATTTATTTACGAAATCGTTTAATGGTTTTGGCAAAATGAGGAGGAGCCTAAAGATTATGGTATCAATTAAGGATATTGCGGGAATGTGTAATGTTTCCTCCGCCACAGTAAGCAAGGCTATCAATGGGCATAGTGACATCGGTGAAACGACACGTGCTCATGTGTTGCAGGTTGCAAGCGATATGGGGTATATGCCCAATATGGCCGCCCGCGCACTTAAAACCAACCGCACATATAATTTGGGCGTTCTGTTTGTTGACGAAACCATGAGCGGACTGTCCCATGAATACTTCGCTCCGGTACTTGAAAGCTTCAAAGTGGCTGCGGAGGCAGAAGGCTACTCAATAACTTTTATTAACAGAAATGTAGGAAAGCGCCAAGCCACATATCTCGAACACTGTCGTTATCGCGGCGTGGACGGCGTTATGATAGCCAGCGTCAATTTTGACAATCCCGATGTTATTGAGCTAATAAACAGCGAATTCCCTGTTGTTGTTATCGACCATGTATTTAACAACAAGTCGGCAATTATTTCAGACAATATCAGCGGCATGCGTGACCTTGTGGATTATGTCTGTGACAGAGGGCATGAAAGGCTTGCCTTCATCCATGGCGAGGAAACCGCCGTTACGGAGGCTCGGCTTGCCAGTTTTTATCACACCTGCAATCAGCGCGGCATCAGCGTTCCGGAAGAATACGTGCGCCAGGGTATATACCATGACACAGCCTGCACTGCGCGTCTGACTCATGAACTGTTGAAGCTAAAAAACCGTCCGACTTGCATTTTTTTCCCCGATGACTTTTCCGCCCTCGGCGGCATGAACGCCATAAGAGAGCTTGGTCTATCCATACCAAATGATATTTCCGTTGTCGGCTACGATGGAATCCGCCTGTCTCATGTACTTCAGCCCCCGCTTACCACTCTCTATCAGGATACGGAAACTTTGGGGCACACTGCCGCGGAGAGGCTGATTAGCTATATTGAGCAGCCAAAGGCGACTTTGCCTACAAATGTTGTTGTGCCGGGTACGCTGCAGGAGGGAGCGTCTGTAATGGATCTCAGAGTTCCAAATTAAATTTTGTGCCATTAGGAGAATTAACGTAATTCTCTAAATTTTATAAGGAGGAAGTAAAATGAATAAGCGCAAGTCAATAGCATTTCTCTTGGCAGCAACCTTCAGCATCTCATTACTCGCAGGCTGTGGTTCCAAGGCTAGCACAACGGTCTCCGTAAGCCCCAGTGCTACTGCTACCAGCACTGTCTCGGAAGGTAAGGTACTGAACTTCTGGGTCTGGAACGACGAGCTCCGCAGCCGTGTCAACAAGTTTTATCCCAATGTAGCATCTGTTGCAGACGATCTTTCCACCACCACGCTGAAAAACGGCGTGACCATCAAATGGACAGTCAACCCCAATCAGGACAACAACTATCAGAACAAACTGGATGCAGCTCTTTTGACACAGAAATCCGCTTCCGCGGATGATAAGATCGATATGTTCGCCATTGAGGCAGACTATGCGCTGAAGTATGTTGATTCCGAATACACTTTGGATGTTAAGAAAGATATCGGACTAACTGATAAAGATCTTTCCGACCAATATGACTACACCAAGAAGATTGCCACCGACTCCAAGGGCGCTCTAAAGGGCGTTTCCTGGCAGGCAACGCCGGGCCTCTTCATTTATCGCCGCGACATTGCGAAGAAGGTACTTGGCACAGATGATCCCACCACCGTTCAGGCCGCTATGTCAAACTGGGACACTTTCAATGCGACCGCAGCGAAGATGGGCGCAGCAGGCTATAAGATGCTCTCCGGCTATGTCGACAGCTATCGTACTTTCTCAAATAACGTCTCCGCTCCTTGGGTTACCGGCACAACCGCAACAGTGGACAAGAACATAATGAACTGGGTTACCCAGACCAAGGATTACACTAACAAGGGCTATAACAACAAGGTTCAGGAGCTATGGAGTCCCGAATGGTGCTCCGATCAGGCTTCCGGCAGCAAAGTCTTTGGTTTCTTCTATTCCACATGGGGCATCAACTTCACACTTATGGGCTACACGCTTGATAAAGCTGTCAAAGACGGCGGCAAGCTTGAAAAGGGCAACGGCCTGTATGGTGAGTGGGCTGTCTGTGAAGGACCTCAGAACTATTATTGGGGCGGCACCTGGATGTGCGCAGCAGCGGGCACCGATAACGCTCAAACCATCAAGGATATCATGTACTACATGACCTGCGACAAAACTACTATGGAAGCAATCACCAAGGATCCCGAGGTTCAGGATTACACCAACACCGTTTCCGGCATGAATGAGCTTGCAAAGAGCGACTTCAAATCCGACTTCCTCGGCGGACAGAACCACATTGCGCTGTTTTCGGATGCCGCTGCCAAAATCAAAATGGACAATATCAGTGCTTACGATCAGGGCTGCAACGAGAAGTTCCAGAAGGCTTTCGTTGATTATTTCAACGGCACGATAGATCTGGCAACCGCGAAGACTAACTTCGAGACAGCTATTAAGGAAACTTATCCGGAGATAACACAGGTTGTCTGGCCGTCCTAAACTTAAGCTTAATTAATTAGTACATATTTACCCGGGGCGGGAGGAAAATTCCGCTCCGCCCCGGGCTCATCACAGGAAGGAGTTAGCCGCATGATAAACGCAGTCAAAACAGCACCAACCCTGCACAAAAACAGGACAATAAGCTATGCGCGTTGGGGCTACATATTTATCGCGCCGTTTTTTGTGGCATTCGTTCTCTTTTCTCTCATTCCTCTGTGCTCAACCATATACTACAGTTTCTTCCAATACTACCGCAGCGGCTTAAAAGTAATCGGGCCTACTTTTGTGGGCTTTGCAAACTACAAAGCTGTCTTAGCCTCTGATCTGCCGAAATATCTTGGAAACACCCTGCTGATTTGGATTATGGGCTTCATTCCTCAACTGGTTATTTCAATGCTTCTTGCGGCATGGTTTACGAATCTCCGTCTGAGGCTTCGCGGCAAGGGCTTTTTCAAAACCATTATCTATATGCCGAATTTAATTATGGCGTCCGCGCTCGCCATGCTGTTTTTTGCTCTATTTGCTGAAAACGGCCCAATCAACAGCACCCTTGTCTCTTTGGGAATCGTTTCGGAACCTTATCAGTTCTTTACTTCTGTTGCCAGCACCCGATGGCTGATTGCCTTAATGAACTTTCTAATGTGGGTCGGCAACACCATGATTTTACTTATGGCAGGCATTATGGGAATTGATTCCGGTCTGTTTGAGGCAGCGGAAATCGACGGCTGCAAATCGGGTCAGATGTTTTGGCGCATAACGCTGCCGCTGATTCGTCCAATTCTTGTATACGTGCTTATTACCTCGATGATCGGCGGTCTACAAATGTTCGACGTGCCAAAAGTGCTGACCAACAACACAGGCTCCCCCAACCGCACTACCACAACGATACTTATGTATCTGAACAACCATTTATACAGTAAAAACTACGGTATGGCCGGAGCTGTATCGGTCATCCTGTTTCTGATATGCGCGATTCTTTGCATCGTCGTATTTATAGTACTCACCCGCCCCGATGACGGTTTAACGCGTAAAGAGCGTCATATGCTTAAAAGAGCTAAAGGAGGCGGCAAATTGTGAGAGAATCCTTTGATAGCACAACCTTAGACAAAAAGGGACGCGCAGGTCTGAATATTCACCGAGCTATATGCTATGTCATTCTTGTGTTCCTCTGTCTGCTCTGTCTGTTTTTCTTTTATATTTTGATTATCAATTCAACACGAACCAACAATGAAATACAGAAAGGGCTTTCCCTGCTTCCGGGCAGTCACTTCATGGCAAACCTCAAAACCGTGCTAAACGACTCGACGATTCCCATACTGTCGGGACTAAGAAACAGTCTCATTATTTCAGCCTGTGCGGCAGTACTCAGTACATATTTCTCTGCCCTGACGGCATATGGTATTTATGCTTATAATTTCAAATTCAAAGGACTTGCATATGCCTTGATTCTGCTGATTATGATGATGCCCACCCAAGTTTCGGCTATGGGCTTTGTCCAGCTGATTACAACAATGGGGTTAAAAGACACCCTGTGGCCTCTGTTTTTGCCTAACATAGCGGCTCCTATTGTTTTCTTCTTCATCAAGCAGTATATGGAAGCGAATCTTTCACTGGAAATTGTGGATGCCGCGAGAATTGACGGTTCAAGAGAGTTTCATACCTTCAATTTTATCGTACTTCCGATTTTAAAGCCCGCCCTAGCCGTTCAGGCAATCTTCACTTTTGTCAATACGTGGAACAACTATTTCCTGCCTGCTCTCGTTTTGGACAGCAGCAAAAACAAAACCATACCGATTTTAATCGCCGAACTTCGAAGTGCCGACTATTTGAAATTCAATATGGCCTCTGTCTATATGACAATTGCAATCGCCATTGTTCCCGTTATCATTTTATACTTCTTCCTGTCCAAGTACATTGTTGGCGGCGTGACAACGGGCAGCGTCAAGGGCTGATTCGGTAGAAAAGGAGAGACTAATATGTCTTCTGTATCAATAAAGGGATTAAAAAAAGTATATGACAACAAAGTAACCGCTGTACATGAATTCAATCTGGAAGTGGCAGACAAGGAATTTGTTGTTCTGGTCGGGCCCTCCGGCTGCGGTAAATCTACCACCCTCCGTATGGTGGCGGGGCTGGAGGAGATTTCGGACGGCGATCTTTATATAGACGGGGTTTTGATGAACAATGTCGCTCCCAACGATCGCGACATAGCCATGGTATTCCAGAACTACGCGCTCTATCCGCACATGACAGTTTATGGGAACATGGCATTTGCCCTCAAATTGAAAAAGACTCCCAAAAATGAAATTGACTTAAAGGTCAGGAATGCCGCCGAAATACTGGGCATTACCGAATATTTGAACCGGAAGCCAAAGGCTCTTTCCGGTGGACAGCGTCAGCGCGTGGCTATCGGCCGCGCAATTGTCCGTGAGCCGAAGGTATTTCTGATGGATGAACCTCTCAGCAATCTGGACGCCAAGCTGCGTACCCAAATGCGTGCCGAATTGATTAAGCTCCGCCACAGTATAAATACCACCTTCATGTATGTTACTCACGATCAAACCGAGGCGTTGACGCTTGGTGATCGCATTGTAGTTATGAAGGACGGCTACGTCATGCAAATCGGAACGCCACGACAGGTTTATGACAGGCCGGCCAATGTATTTGTTGCCGGATTTATCGGCTCCCCTCAAATGAACTTTTTCGATGGGCAGCTTGAACGTCTTGGGGAGAGTTTTTCTCTCACCATTAATGGGGTTGTATTTTCTTTGAGTGACGAGATTCAAAGCAATCTCTGTGCCGGAGATATTTCGAGCAGAGCAGTGAAAGTCGGCGTTCGTCCCGAGCACGTCCGCCTTGCGGAGCCCGGAAGCAGCGGCGCCTTAAGCGGCAAAATTGATGTTTGTGAGCGCATGGGCGGCGAAGTTCATCTCCATCTTAGCACTGACAGCGGAGATGTAGTTCTGCGCGTTCAGGCTGTTGAACTGACTGATGAGCAACAGGGCGGCGACGCCTACGGCAATGACATCGGATTCACTTTTTTAAATTCTTGCATCCACCTTTTCGACCCTGAAACTGAGAACAATCTGCTGTCTGATTTAGCGTAATCATAACTCTGGTTTTCTTTGGTTTAAAATTTACCTCAATTCAACAAAATACAGCCTGACTACGCAGAGCAATGCGTTGTCAGGCTGAAAATTTTTTTAAAGGTGATACTGTTGAATATTTACCGCAGGCCATACTTGGACGCTCTGAATTGCTGTCTTTATAACTGCAAGAAAATTCTACTGAAATTCAATAAAATTCACATTATCAGCTATTGACCAGCGGATAATCGAAGTATAATATGGTTAATTGTGGCATAGATGTAAAATTATAAATGATTTTAAACAAAGAAGGCGTTTGTATGTCAGTCAAAGAAATTACAGCTAGCCCAATGTCCTATAAAAAAGCTGGTCACTTACTTAACCCGTTTAGGAAGCTTGTCCTCTCCCCTTCAAAACTGTCAAAACATCTTTCACTTAATCAGGATTCAAACGTTTTAGACCTCGGCTGCGGCCCGGGATATTATAGTGCTGAGGTCGCCCGAAATATTCCGAACGGCAAACAGACATTGGTTGACATCCAACAAGAGATGCTTGATATGGCAAAAGATCGTCTTGATTCGCTTGGCATTTCGAACACCCTCTATGTCAAAGCCGATGCGGCTGATTTGCCTTTCGAAGATGATTCCTTCGATGTTGTATATCTCGTCGCAATGTTGGGTGAGGTTCCTGATAAGGATAAATGCATCCGGGAATTGCATCGCGTTTTGCGGACCGGTGGTCTGCTGTCTGTTTCGGAGCAAAGTCATGATCCACATTTTATCACTATCCCCGAAATTAAAAGCTTGGTCGGAAACACATTTAGTTTTGAGCGTACTTTTGGGAATAATCGCAATTACACAACCAATTTCAAAAAGTATTGAACATCATTTCTTGAAGGAAAGCCAGATTATTCAACATATATCAAAGCGATATACGGTTTCCGAGTGGTAATGCTCGTTTTTTCTCAGAATCGGACTTGGGAAATGTGTACAGGCCATTGCATTTGGAAAAACCTGCGTTTCGAGACATACTGCACAACGGCGGTCAATTTGGCTGCCGTTTTTTCCTTTTCTGGGCGTCAGCCAGTTTCCGCTGTATAGCTGAATACCGGGCAGCGTGGTATAGGCTGTCATCGTGATTCCCGTTTCGGAACTGTACAGTATTGCCGCTTTTTTAAGTTTCGCGGTATCTGACAGCACAAAATTGTGATCATATCCGTTGCCGTTAGCAAGCTGAACGTCAGAAGCATTAATATCCCGGCCAAGTTGCTTGGCTTCTTTAAAATCAAAGGGTGTTTCCAATGTGCTAAGAAACTTTCCGGTTGGCAGACAATGCTCGTCGTTTTCTGTGAACTTATCCGCAAACATCTGCAAATAATGACCAAGCGCCGTGCCTTCGCCGTTCAAATTGAAATAGCTGTGATTTGTGAGGTTTACTACAGTATCCGCATCCGTATCCGCGTCGTAAGATATCTTCAGTTCATTTTCATCGGTCAGTTCATAGGTGACTTTGACTGTCATATTGCCTGGATAGTTTTCCTCACCGTCGTGAGAAACTCGTGTAAACTCAAGAAGACTTCCCCTTAAATCCGCATTCCAGATATATTTGTCGAAGCCCCGAATTCCGCCGTGCAGATGATTAACTCCGTCATTTGCAGCAAGCTTATACGTTTTTCCGTTTAGCGAAAACTCGCTTCCGCCGATACGGTTCCCGACACGTCCGATGACCGCTCCGAGATATCCACCGTTTTCCTCGTATTCCGAAACGGAGTCGTAACCCAGTACTACATCGCAAAGTTCTCCCTGTGCCTTAGGTATACGCAGTGACTGTACAGTACAGCCGTAATCCAATATAACCGCGCTTGCGCCTCGATCATTTTCAAGGCAATAGGCAGTGACGGTGTCTCCTGCTTTGGTCTGTCCGAATATATAGTGATTCATAATGTTTTTACCCTCTTAAACGCTCCATCAAACTTTTTTTCTTTAGTACAAAGCTTTCTCCGGCCTGCTCCTTCAAGTGAGCAAAAATCTCATTCTGCACAGGCAGACGGGCAGATTTTGGATAAGTATCCGCGTACCACTGCGTGAGTTCTGCCGCGTCCTCGGGCGATAAAAAGCAAATCAGCTTATCTGTCAGCACGTGGACAGCCTGAAGCATCCAGTATCCCAGCTTATTGTCCCGATATTCCGTCGGTGCCTCATATACAAACCGCAGTATCGCTGATGCCTCTTTCGAGGAAGGCTCCTTTGCAGCAATGTCATTAAGCGTCTGTTCAAGCCGCTGGGAAAAGCGGTCATGGCACACATCGGAACCCGGCCCGGAGCCAAAGCCCAGAAGCCCTTCAGTCGGCTTGCGCGTTGCATCAAGGCGAATTGTATCACTCAGATAATCGTCGTATATCTGCCGGATTTCAGGCGGAAAAAGCAACTCATCCATGCCCATTCACCTTGCGAACGGGTTTTCTGTGGGATAAGGCAGCGACTTTGGCTGGTTATAGCCTATATCACCGACTCCGAGATATTTAAATACCTCAAATAGCGCACTTCCGCAATGTGAAAAAGCAACCGCGCCATGATGCGGATAATGCTTCTGTATCAGTACATGTCGGTAGAAACGACCCATCTCGGGTATAGCGAAAATACCGATGCCGCCAAAGCTGCGGGTTTTGATGGGCAGAATCTCTCCCTGTGCGATATATGCGCGCAGGACACCCTCGCTGTCACACTGCAGACGATAGAAGGTAATCGGACTATCAGCAATGTCACCCTCCAGCGTTCCGCGGGTAAAATCAGGTTCGCTGTCCTTTGGCTCAATCAGACGGTGCTGAATGAGTTGATATTTGACCTCGCGATCCGCGCACATTTTGCAGGATGGCGTGTTGCCGCAGTGGAATCCCATGAAGGTGTCGGTAAGCTGATAGTCAAAAGTTCCGGCAATGTCGGCTTCATACTGCGATTTTGGCACGCTGTTGTTGATATCCAAAAGCGTAACGGTGTCACCAGTAACGCACATTCCGATGTATTCGGAAAGGGCGCCGTAGATGTCCACCTCGCACGCCACGGGAATTCCGCGGGACGCAAGGCGGCTGTTTACAAAGCATGGTACAAAGCCAAACTGTGACGGGAAAGCCGGCCAACATTTGTCAGCAAAGGCAACGTACTCGCGGCTGCCCTTATGATTCTCGGCCCAGTCAAGCAATGTCAGTTCAAATTGCGCCATACGCTCGATCAAGTCGGGATAGTATTTGCCCTCCCCCATTTCCTTTGCCATATCGGCACACACTTCTGGGATACGTTTATCGCCTGCGTGCTCCTTGAAGCTCACAAGCAAATCCAACTCGGAGTTTTCCTCGATCTCGACACCTATCTCGTACAAGCCCTTGATCGGTGCGTTGCAGGCGAAGAAATCCTGCGGGCGTGGACCAAAGGTTATTATTTTCAAATTCTTTACGCCGATAACCGCACGCGCTACAGGGATAAATTCTGCAATCATGTCGGCAATATCAGTGGCTGTGCCGACAGGATATTCCGGTATATAACCGTTCAAATGGCGCATTGCCAGATTGTAAGAGCAGTTAAGCATACCACAGAAAGCGTCACCGCGTCCATTGATGAGGTCTCCGTCGCCTTCGGCAGCGGAGGCAAACATGCAAGGACCGTTAAAATATTTAGCTATCAGCGTTTCTGGTGTTTCTGGGCCAAAGTTTCCCAGAAAAACGACTAGAGCGTTGCAGCCTTCCCTTTTTACTTCTTCAACGGCAGTCAGCATATCCTTTTCGTTCTCTACAGTTGTATTAGCCTCATATATATCCAACTTTTTCGCTCCGCAGGCCGCAGCAATAGCAGCGCGGCGTTTCTGAGAGAGTTGAATTGGGAAACAGTCACGGGAAACGGCGATAATGCCCAATTTCACTTCGGGAATGTTTGATGTCATAATAATAGCCTCCTTGCGGCATTAGATTTCTTTTGATATGTCAATGTTTATACCGGTTAGCCCTATGCATGCTCCGGCTTTTGCTTCCTCGGTGTCTTTGTGGGCGAGCAGCCATTTATTGCATGCCCAAAGCAGTTTATCCTCAGGCGCTACCGCTCGCATATCCGGTTTAGCGGTATTGGTGCCTCGAGGCAGAACAACCATAACCCGAAAGCCCTTTTCGGGATTGATCTGGCAGGGCGCGTAGTGCAGTGTTGTGGCGTATTGCTCGACCAAAGTTCCGGCCGGAACGCGGAACGCCTTTACTTTTGAGGTGTCGAGCATGCCGTTAATAACTTCTTCTTGTTTTGCTAAAAGCAGGATGAAATCCTCCGTTCCGAGAATCACTTCACTGCTGCGGTGATATTCAAGGCAATTGAGTTTTGTGTTATGCCCGTTGCACCAGCCAAACTGTGCCGGCATTCCGCCAAAAAGAGTATATGCCAGTTTTTCGGCGTCCGGCAAGGATTGGAGTGCTTCCTCCTCGGGAACATAATCAGTTCCCTCAGGAAGCGGGGTCGAGCTAAGAGCCTTAAGAAATGGCTGAACATCATAGCCATCGATTATTTTACCGTATGGCATGAATTCAGGGTCTGTAACATTAATAATTTTCATAGTGAACCTCCCTGCCTACAAATCCTCAGAACTGTCTGAGTCGTTCTTTTTCTGCTCTTCAGGCAGAAAATCGGATTCGTAACTTTCTGTTTGCGAATCTGCGGAAATGTCCGCAGACTTCAGTTCCTTTTTGTATCGTTTCCATGCGTACACGCAAAAATATGCCGCTGCACCAACAAAAAGCAAGAAAATCAGCCACGCTCCCCATGCGGGAATTGGGCTTCCGCCGTTCAGTGTCTCCGACAGAATTTTCCATGCCAAGTAAACTAAATACGCAGACACAATCACACGCAGTGCCATGCCGGACATTGCTTTGCCCATTGTCGCTGGGTCGTACTCTTTCTTCTGCTTCATTTTCTATGCATTACCTCAATCCTGTTTTTTTAGATTATATGGAACAATGGTTTTACTGCGGGATAAATTTGGCGAAAAACCTGATAGCGTTCTTCATAACGTGAAGCAATTTCGGAGACTGGTTTTACAGTGGAGGTTACTTTCACGAGTTTCTCTGCGGCAGTTTGTACGGAGTCATACTCTCCACAGGCAACCGCTGCCAGTATTGCCGCTCCAAAGCCGGGTCCCTCTTCGCTTTCAACACTGTCCAGCTCAAGATTCAGCACATTGGCGATGATTTCTCTCCAAAGCTCACTCTTCGCTCCGCCGCCGCAAATCTTACTGCGCTTGATGTCGATACCAAGAGAGCGCGCCACTTCAAGAGAATCTCGAATGCCGAACGCAACGCCTTCAAGGACAGCCTGAGTTATGTCTGCGCGTGTGGAATCCATTGACAGACCGATAAAGGTACCGCGTGCGGCTGAATCATTGTGCGGAGAACGCTCACCCATGAGATAGGGCAGAAAATACACCTGGCTGCGTCCGAGTTTGTCCTGCGTAATAGGTGACTGCTCAGCCGAATACTGTGTCGTTTGCAGAATATCCTCCATCCACCATTTATTGCAGGACGCGGCGGAGAGCATAACACCCATAAGATGATAATGACCGTCCGCATGTGCAAAGGCGTGCAGAGCATTGTTTTTGTCAACGCCGAACTTGTCGCTGGAAATAAAGATAGTGCCCGACGTACCGATTGAATTATTACACCGTCCGTCCCCGCCCGTAGCTGTACCTACCGCAGCAGCCGCATTATCGCCCGCACCTGCCGCGATCTTTACGTTCTGAGACAAGCCCAGTTCCCTCGCCATAAGCGGAGTCAGGTTTCCGACTGTATCGTAGCTTTCAAATAGGCGAGGCATCCATGCTTCGTTAAGCCCACAGATATCCAGCATTTCTCGGCTCCAGCACTTGTGCTCAACATCCATAAGCAGCATACCCGAGGCATCGGAATAATCCGAGCAGTGTACGCCTGAAAGCATATAATTGATGTAATCCTTGGGAAGCATGATTTTGTTGATTTTGTTAAATAGTTCCGGCTCGCTCTTCTTCATCCACAGTAGCTTCGGGGCAGTAAAACCGGCGAACGCAATGTTGGCAGTATAACACGAAAGCTTTTGTTTGCCAATCACTTCATTCAGATAATCCGTTTCCTCGCCCGTGCGTCCGTCATTCCAGAGAATTGCTGGCCGCAGAACGGCATCGTCCTTGTCAAGAGCGACCAGGCCGTGCATCTGACCGCCGACGCCGATACCTGCAATCTGAGTTTTGTCGAAAGACTCAGTGAGTTCTTTAATACCGGCTATCGTTTCGCGCAGCCAGTCCGCAGGATTTTGTTCCGACCAGCCCGGATGCGGGAACGATATGGGATAAGACCGAGAAACAATATTCAGAATCTTCCCCTCACCATCCATTAGAAGGAGCTTAACCGACGATGTGCCCAAATCTATACCAATGTACAACAAAACGAATACCTCCCAGGTTTATTTAATGCCGCCCCGCAGGGCGGCATTTAACATTATCAATTATTCTTTTCCGGTCTTGTGGTTTGAAACAACGTCGAAGATAACGGCGACTAGAAGAACTGTTCCTTTAACGACATACTGCCAGTTGTTATCGAGGCCGAAGATGGACATGCCCTGGTTGATAACACCAAGCAGAATAGCACCAACGATGATGCCTGTTACGGTGCCCGAACCACCGTATGCGGAAGCTCCGCCGATGAAGCAGGCGCCGATGGTATCAAGCTCGTAAGTATTTCCGATGTCGCCGTTGACAGAGCCGATACGCGCCGCCATAAGGAGGCCGGAGAATCCGGCTAGGATACTCATGGAGCAGTATGCCCAGAAATACACCTTCTTCGTGTCTATACCGGAGAGCTTTGTAGCCTTTTCATTTCCGCCGACGGCATAGAAATAACGGCCGAATGCAGTTTTGGATGAAATAAACGCATAAACCAATATTACAAGTACAATCCAGAGCAGCATAACGGGAATGCCTTTGTAATGTGCGAGCTGCCAGGTGTATGCGAGTATAAGTATATCGATAAAGGCAACCTGAGCGAACTCTGCAACCGCCGATCTCATCTCATATCCTTTTTTCGCCTTCTTGGCACGGCCGGTTATCGTCATAATTATTATAGCCACAGACGCTGCAATACCAACAATCAGTGCTGACCAATGAACAGTGGTGTCCAAGCCGGGGACATTAATGTAAGAGGTGAAGATGCCAAGAAATGTTGTGTTTGAAACGCTAATTGTCTTAGAATCAAGCAAAACACGTCCCAAACCGCGGAACAGAAACATGCCCGCCAAGGTGGCGATAAAGGGTGGGATATGGATATAGCCTATCCAGAAGCCCTGCCACGCACCAATACCTACAGACAATACCATGCAGATGGCAATTGTGAGATAAGCGTTCATACCTAAACCCATGAGCTGAGCGGCGAGGGCGGCGACTAGGCAAAGCGTTGCACCGACGGACAGGTCGACGTTTCCGCCGGTAAGTATGCATAGCAGCATGCCGCATGCCATAACGAGAACATATGAGTTCTGCAGCAATAGGTTTGAGATGTTCTGGGCGTACAGAAGTCTGCCTTTGGTCAGTATAGCGAAAAAGATGAAAACCACCACAAGGGCGATCGTCATGGTATATTTTTTTACAAATGCTGATGCTTTCATTGTTTTACGCTCCCTTGCTCTCATCTTTAGTTTGCTTTTTATCGGATCTAAGGATCGCGGCCATAATCTTTTCCTGCGTTGCTTCAGTGCCGTTCATTTCGGCAACCATCGTGCCCTCGTTCATTACATAGATACGGTCACCCATACCCAGCAGTTCAGGCAGTTCGGAAGAAATCATAATAACTGACTTTCCCTGCGCGACCAAATCGTTCATAATGCAATAGATTTCGTACTTCGCGCCGACATCGATTCCGCGGGTAGGTTCATCCAGAATCAGGACATCAGGATCGGCAAACATCCACTTCGAGAGCAGAACCTTCTGCTGATTTCCGCCGGAAAGATTATTTACGAACTGCTGTACGGTCGGAGTCTTGATGCGCAATTTTTCCTTATATTCTTCAGCTACCATGTTTTCCTTGTTGACGTCTATTATTCCCCTGTTGCATACCTTTTCAAGACGCGCAAGTGTATTGTTTCTTGCGATGGAATCT
>QFZN01005535.1_pt1 | contig 14024 bp, 13 predicted proteins | sample 1740101 | NCBI WGS metagenome assembly QFZN01 (sample SAMN09210849, study PRJNA391713) | Ciliate metagenome, whole genome shotgun sequencing project. | isolation source: combination of 50 Heterometopus sp. ciliate cells from an enrichment culture... | host: Heterometopus sp. ...
ATGACAATCCGACAAGCTTATCGTCGTCTATAATCAAAACATTCATATCCTACGCTCCTTTGGAATGGAAGCAAAAACTACGAACCCGTTATCAATCTTGAAATTTGCGAGTCCGCCGAGGCCTACCGCCCGCGTTTCAATGTTTTTAAGCCCTATGCCGTCTGAGGACGTTTTATTTATCGTGCCGTTATCGCGAATTACAAGTTGATACAATGCAGGATGCTCCTTTAGCGTTAGCTTAACCATCGTCGCGTTTGAGTGCTTCATCACATTTGAAAGCGCTTCTTTTATTATATATAGCATTGCGTTTTTAGTGTCCTTTTCCGGATTACCGTCAATATCGTAGTCCAAAACAATCTCACAAAAATCAAATCCTTTGATTATAGCCTTTGTCTCTGTAAAAAGGTCAACTGAATCGTCATAAAGCCCGTGTATACTGTTGCGAACGCTGTTCATGCCCTCAGTCAAGGTTTCTTTTAGCGTCGTCAGCATTTTTTGCTGGTTATCGTCATGGCAGGTAGCCATCATCGCTCCTGTCTGGAGAATTGCGTTTGAAAGAAGGTGCCCGATGCTGTCGTGAATATCCCGCGCAATGCGGTTTCTCTCGTTCAATGTCGCATTGTTAATCTCATAGTCCTGCTTTTCCATCAATTCTTTGTTTTTGCTTTCAAGCTGTAAAGTAATTTCTTTCGCCGCATCCCGCATGTTGATATACTCTTTTTTCCCTTTCTCATAAGAATCTGTTCTTAGTTTTATGAGATAAGTAAGAGATGTATATATGACAACAAAAACAATATTCAGGACATCAAGAGCATTAAACCCAAGAATTAACGGCACGATTCCGAGGAGCGACCAGTATTTTTTGTCGGTGAAAAAAATATCGTAACAAATCAATGGCAGGAAGAACAGTAGGACAGGATAAAAAACTGCACCCAAACAAAATGCAATATATATAGCCGTATTAAGAGCCGAATTGTTTTTATAGCTCATAAAGGCGCTGACAATTACAGCGCATATTATCGGCACAATAAAATACTGTGCCAAATTGTACTGGAGATATGTAACCGCACAGAGAACAAAAACAATGACTTTATCTATATGTTTATTCATTTTCATAGGAATTTCATCTCATTTACATAGCATATCTGTTCTTTTCATTCTAACAGAAGACGCTTGGTTTTACAATGACATGAATGATTAATATGACATTTGTCATGTCAATTAAGGAGCATATACACTGTTCCCGATCATTCAAGAGTGGTAGCATATAGAAGAAATCGAAAAAGGGAGTGTTAACATGATAGTAAGTGTGGAAAACCTTGTGAAAAGATACGGTGATTTGATTGCGCTTGACCATTTTAATCTGCATGTTGAAGAGGGGGAAGTATTCGGACTTCTTGGCCCAAATGGGTCAGGCAAAACGACTGCCATAAACTGTATACTGTCGCTTCTAAAATATGACAAGGGTACAATTGAAGTCTTTGGCAAAAAAATGAATCCCGATTCTTACGAGTCTAAAAGGAATATCGGAATCGTAATGCAAAATGTGGCAGTTCTCGAAGAATTGACCGTTTTTGAAAACATCGACTATTTTTGCGGCCTTTATGTGCAAGACAAGAAAAAGAGAGCGGAGCTTGTGGAGGAAGCAATAGAGTTTGTTGGTCTTGAAAACTACAAGAAGTTTTACCCTTCAAAGCTCAGCGGCGGTTTGCTCAGACGTCTTAATATTGCCTGCGGAATCGCTCACAAACCAAAGCTGATTATTCTCGATGAGCCTACAGTCGCAGTTGATCCGCAAAGCAGAAACAAAATCCTTGAAGGTATACAAACTCTGAACAAAAACGGAGCTACTATCATATATACCTCGCACTACATGGAAGAGGTTGAGCAGATTTGCACTAGAATTGCCATCATGGACAAGGGCAAAATAGTAGCTTCAGGCACAAATAACGAGCTTAAAAACATGATAAAAGCCGGTGAAAAAATTACCATCGAGCTATATGTACCGAATGAAGAGATACTCAAAGAAATGCGGCTTCTTCCTAATGTTCACTCGGTAGAGCTTTCCGGCAGCAGACTAATAGTCAAATCAAATTCCGGGAGGAACAGCCTGCCGGCGATACTCGAGTATCTTCATACGCACAACATATCCTACGGAGAGCTTTACTGCGAGCTCCCGACTTTGAACGACGTTTTCCTCGAAATTACCGGCAAAGAGTTGAGGGATTAAGGAGCGGATGATATGTTTAATCACATTTACTTATACCGAATGAAATGCCTCCTTAGAAATCGGCATGTACTATTCTGGTCGCTTCTGTTTCCTATTGTGCTTGCCTTATTCTTTAATATGGCTTTTTCGAACCTATCTAGCGGAAAGAGCTTTAAGAGTATACCCGTCGCCGTTGTTAACAACGCGGAATATTTAAGCAGCACTTCATTTAAGCAAGCACTGAACTCCGTTTCGGACGATAACGAGGCTTCCACGGACAAACTGTTTCATGTGAGTCTTGAGTCAAAGGAACAGGCGGCTGACGATCTGAATAACGGCAAGGTCGATGGCTACATTCTATTTGATAACGGGGCGCATGTCGTCGTCAAAGCCTCTGACACCCAACAGACGATCATAAAGGACTTTGTTGACAGCTATCTGCAGATAGCTTCAGCATACGACTCTGTCTTGAGCAAAAATCCGGCTGCCGCGCAATCTTTGATATCATATGCAACGAAAGACTTTATCACGGAAAATACCTCTACTGAAACGCCGGATGACGATATGTCAGCATATTATTTTGCCCTGATAGCGATGGCAGTTATGTTTGGAGGTTTCTGGGGTAAAGAAGAAGTGGAAGACATACAGGCCGACTCTTCAAACGTAGGAGCCAGAATGAACCTTGCCCCTGTACACAAGCTGAAAGCCTTCGTATACTCCTTCTGCGCGGCGGTCACAATAGAATTCTGCTGCCTTCTGGTGCTGTTTGTATTCCTTACTGCTGTGCTCGGCCTAAATTTTGGCAGCCAAACCGGCTATATAATTGCAGTTTGTTTCTTTGGAAGCATCACAGGCGTATCCTTCGGCGCGTTTATTGCGGTAATTATAAAGGGGGAGCCCCATCTCAAAGGTTCCATTATGGTCGCGGTAAATCTGCTGACATCCTGCCTCGCAGGGCTTATGTCACTGAATGTCAAGTACATTGTTACACACGATTTACCTTTCATGGCGTATATTAATCCCGCAAATCTAATTTCCGATGCCTTATATTCGCTCAATTACTACAGTACCTATACACGCTTTTACATCAATATGGCTTGTCTTTGCGGAATGTCGATTCTATTTATAATGACAGTATATCTTGTTATAAGGAGGCAGAAGTATGCAAGTATTTAAGGCTTATTTTAAAATAATGCTAAGGCATAAAGTCTCCCTGCTTATATACTTGGCGGTTTTTTTCATAGTCTCGGTTTTAATCAGCAGTTCAATGAAGGGTCAAACCTCCGCACAGTTCAGTGAAGCAAAATCAAACATTGCCATTATTAACGAAGACGGTGACTCAGCACTTACAAAGGGGCTTACGGACTATCTTGATTCAAACGCTACGCTTGTCGCTATTAAGGACAATACTGAAGACATACAGGATGCTCTGTTTTACGGAAATGTTGACTATGTCCTGAGAATACCGAAGGGCTTTGCTCAGAGCTTTTTGTCAGGTAAAGAGGATGTCACCGTCCAAAAAACAGCCCCAACACTTTCAGCTGCAAGCGCTAGTGTCGATTTGCTCGTAAATAAATATCTTAATCTGGCTGAACTTTACACAAAAAACATGCCCGGAATAAACGCAGAGGAAGTTGCGTCTTACGTCCTTCGTGACCTGAAAATTACGTCTCAAGCGGATTTTGCTGCAGATGCCAAGCAAACTGCGACAGACAACCTGTCTCTCTATTTTCAGATTATTGCTTATTCTATATTAGCAATGATGATTACCGGAGTTACTACAACAATGATGTCCTTCAACGAGAAATACTTCAACATGAGAAATCAGTGCTCACCCCTCAGTATGAAGAGCGTAAATCTACAGATAGTACTGGCCAATGCTTTCTTTGCTTTTGCCGTATGGGTGTCGATGTGCGCGTTCACTTTCATAATGTACGGTCAATTTGTCTTGTCATCCGGAACCGCGCTGCTGTGCATAAATGCCCTCGTATTTACAGTGGCTTCGCTTGGAATCGGTTTTTTGGCGGGGAAGTTTGTAAGCAGTCATGTTGAGCAGTCCGCAGTTACTAATGTAGTTGCTCTTGGTATGAGCTTTATTAGCGGTGTATTTGTTTCACAGCACCTGCTGGGCGATTCCGTACTCAAGATAGCAAGCTTCACGCCTGCTTATTGGTATATAAAAGCGCTGAATGATATTCGGAACATACCTGATTACAGCGTTGTAAGTATTACGCCAGCTTTAAACTGTATGCTTATTGAGTTAGGCTTTGCGGCAGCATTTATCGTACTTGCGCTTGCGTTATCAAGAAAAACTGCCGATTAGAAAAATTGCGTTATTAGAAACAATCGAAAAATAGTAAGGCTGACCGAAACTATATATTTCGCATCATCGATAATTGAGGTGGTTGCGGTTATATTGAATCGGACAGCCTTTTTCCTGTAATAATAGCATTATCATTACAGCAAGCCCAAGTTGCTTGCTTTTTGCTGAATTCGGTTGAATTCTGCGCAGAAGGTGCTAAAATTAACAATGGATGCAAATTCACTAATTTTCAACTTGAAACGCAAATTAAAATAACATTAATCAGTCAGGAGTAAAATATGCTAACCTTTGCAATTATATCAATTTCATTAGCTCTTGTATTTTATACTATTGGTGTGTTTAGTGAAAAAATTGCCGGCGCTTTAAAAGCATGGCATCTCATTATGTTTTGGATCGGTTTTGCCTTCGACACAACAGGCACTACTTTGATGAGCAAAATAGCAAGCGATGTACTGACAATTAGTTTCCATAGCGTAACAGGCTTGCTGGCAATTGTTCTCATGGCGATTCATGCCATATGGGCAACAGTCACATCGGTAAAAGGCGATGAAAAGAGCAAAGAAAGCTTTCATAAATTCAGCATATGGGTATGGGTGATTTGGCTTATACCTTATCTTTCAGGATTGATTTTCGGAATGATGCATTGATTGTATTTTGTTTTATTTATTCAGAGAATCGGGAATAATTTCAAGAATTAGTGCTTGTCAATTTCTGCAAAATGCAATATTATATAAAGCTGTGAGAAGATTGCTTTTAAATAATTGATATTTTGGCATTGGAGAAAGTTTGAAACAAGTTCCAAACTTACATTATTTTAGTGCGTGTTGCTCGCCCGATCTGCAACCGCAACGCATGCACTATTTATGACCATTCCGATGCAGGGTCATTTTGTGCCTTGAGTGCAATGAAAGGAATGGTCATAAATATGGATTATTTATCTGAATATAAGGCAAAACTCCGCACTCCTGAAGACGCTGTCAAGATTGTTAAAAGCGGGGACTGGGTGGATTACGTAACCGCTTTGGGTATGCCTGTTCTGCTCGACTCCGCATTAGCAAAACGTAAGGACGAGCTCACGGACGTGAAAATTCGCGGCAACCTCCTGTTTGGGCCGATTGAGTGCGTAGAGAGCGATCCCGAACAGAAGCATTTTACCTACAACAGCTGGCATTGCTCCGCATATGAGCGTAAGCTTGCCGACCTAGGTCTTTGCTACTACATACCGATGATTTTCCGCAATCTTGTGCCGTATTACCGACATTTCCTTGAAGTCAATGTAGCAATGATAAGTGTGACACCTATGGATGAGCACGGCTATTTCAACTTGTCGACATCCACCGGTATTGCCAAGGGAATACTTGACAAAGCCGACATCGTTATTCTTGAAATAAATAATAGGCTGCCGAAGGTACATGGCTTTGACGAGGTTATTCACATTTCTGAAGCGGATATGATAGTTGAGGGCGAGCATGGCCCACTGCCGGTGCTTAGCATGCCCGAAGTTACGCCGTTGGATATAAAAATAGCCGAGCAAATCGTTCCGTTTATAAAAGATGGCTCCGCTCTTCAGCTGGGCATAGGCGGCATGCCGAACGCCGTGGGTAAAATGATTGCAGACAGCGGTATCAAAAACCTTGGCATGCATACGGAGCTTTGTTGTGATGCCTACCTTGATCTTTACAACGCAGGTGTGCTGACAAACCGCAAAAGCAGCCTTCAGCGGGACAAGGGCGTTTTTGGAATCGCCTTCGGAAGCCAGGCACTTTACGAATGGCTTAACAACAACCCAGGTCTGCACGCATGCCCTCTCGAATACGTAAACTCTCCCGAGATAATCGGGCAGATTGATGACATGATTTCCGTTAACAGCTGCATTTCGGCGGATTTATACGGTCAGGTATGCGCTGAAAGCGACGGTACGCGCCAAATAAGCGGCACCGGAGGTCAGTTGGATTATCTTACTGGAGCTGCAATGTCAAAGGGCGGAAAGGCCTTCATCTGTATGACCTCAACGTATACGAATAGGGAAGGTGTCCGTAAATCCCGTATTGTACCTACCTTCAACGGAGATATTGTAACTTCTCCGCGCAGTCAGTCCTATTATATCGTCACGGAATACGGAACGGTGAATCTGGTAGGCCGCTCTACATGGGAGCGCGCGGAGCTCCTGATTTCAATTGCTCACCCGGACTACCGTGAAGAGCTTATTCGTTCCGCCGAAAAACAGCACATCTGGCGCAGATCAAACAAAATATAGGAGAAAAACCCTCAATGGATAAAATTATAGAAATTCTTTCAAGAGAATTTTCGCAAAAGCCCGAGCATATTAAAAATGTCGTATCGCTGATTGACGAGGGAAAGACAATTCCTTTTATTGCGCGATACCGCAAGGAACTTCATGGCTCTATGGACGATCAGCTCCTGCGTGAGGTTTTTGACAGGCTTCAATACCTTCGCAATCTTGACAAACGCAGGGAAGAAATAACAAACTCGATAGAAAGTCAGGGTAAGCTTACCGATGAACTGGTTTCCGCTATTGCGAAAGCCGCAACCTTATCGGAGCTTGAGGATATTTACCGTCCGTACAAGCAAAAACGCCGTACCAGGGCTACAATTGCGAGAGAAAAAGGACTTGAGCCGCTTGCCGCTCTTCTCTTTGCTCAGGACATTAAGTCGGGGAACTTATCCGCGCTTGCCGAGTCGTTTGTTGATCCAGAAAAAGGTGTTGAAACAGTTGAGGATGCTCTCGCGGGTGCGTCTGACATCATTGCCGAGGAAATTTCCGATAATGCGGAAATTCGTAAAGCCCTTAAAGTACTTATTGGCGCAAAGGGCTTTCTCGTCTCAAAAGCAACCAAAGACGAAGATTCCGTCTATCGACTTTACTATGATTTCAAAGAGCCTGTAAACAAGCTTCAGAGCCATAGAATCCTTGCGATAAATCGCGGTGAAGCGGAAGATTTCCTTAAGGCAGATGTGGTGTTGGACGAGGTTTTGGCTTTGGACACGGTTAAACGTCACGTAGTACGATACGGAAGCATTTCGAGTGATTTCGTATCCGGCGCGGCAGAGGATTCATACGCACGGCTCATTTTTCCGTCAGTTGAGCGCGAAATCAGAAACGAACTTACCGATAATGCCTCTGAGCAGGCAATCAAAATGTTCGGTCTAAACCTAAAGCCCCTGCTTATGCAGCCTCCGGTGAAAAACAAAGTGACAATGGGCTTTGATCCTGCCTATCGCACAGGATGTAAAATTGCCGTTGTGGACGGCACGGGAAAAGTTCTCGAAACGGGAGTTGTCTATCCGACACCGCCGCATAACAAAACTGAGGAAGCAAAGAAAACACTTACACGTATGATAAAACAATACGGGGTGGATGCAATATCTATCGGAAACGGAACAGCCTCAAAGGAATCGGAAATATTTGTCGCGGAAATGATTAAGGAGTTACCAAATGTAGCATACATGATGGTAAACGAAGCAGGCGCGTCGGTGTATTCGGCATCTAAACTCGGAGCCGCCGAATTCCCGGAATTTGACGTGTCACTGCGCTCCGCGGTTTCGATTGCAAGAAGACTTCAGGACCCACTTGCGGAGCTTGTCAAAATTGACCCGAAATCAATCGGAGTAGGGCAGTATCAGCACGATATGCCCGAAGCTAGGCTGGACGAAGCACTTAACGGAGTTGTCGAGGACTGCGTCAACGCGGTTGGCGTGGACTTAAACACTGCTTCACCTTCACTGCTTGCAAAGGTTTCGGGATTAAATGGGACCACAGCAAAAAACATAGTTGTTTTTCGTGAGGAGAATGGTGTTTTCACATCACGTAAAACGATTCAAAAGGTACCGAAAATAGGCCCTAAGGCTTTTGAACAGTGCGCAGGTTTCCTCCGTGTTTCCGAAAGTAAGAACATACTTGACAACACAGGCGTTCACCCCGAATCTTATTCCGCCGCCGAGAAAATTCTTGAAATTTGCGGATATAAACTTAAGGACGTTGCTGAAGGCAAAGTGGGGGAACTTCGGGAGCGCATAAGCATAACGACTATTCAGAAGGTTGCGGATTTTAGTGGAGTCGGTATTCCAACCGTAACCGATATTGTCAATGAATTGCTAAAGCCAGGGCGTGACCCGCGTGACGAGCTGCCGCCCGCCATGCTTCGCACGGATGTAATGGATATGAATGACCTCAAACCGGGCATGGTCATGCGCGGAACGGTGAGAAATGTTATTGATTTCGGAGTATTTGTCGATATCGGCGTTCATCAGGACGGGCTTGTTCATATCTCTGAGCTTTGTGACCGCTATATTAAGCACCCGTCTGAGGTCGTCAAGGTCGGAGATCTCGTTGATACAGTCGTTCTTGCTGTAGACGCAGAGAAAAAACGAATTTCACTTAGCATGAAACAGGTTAAAAAATAATATAAAAGCAACAGGAGCCGTATTGCTGACGGTTCCTGTTGCTTTGTATTGGGTCATCTTGTGTAAAGCGCTGTTATTTTTTTAAGCCAAGCCGAAACCTCGGATAAATCGGTTTGAGGCTTCATTCTCCATTGCCAGTTGTTTCCCAAAGTACTCGGGGTATTCATACGGCCGTTGCTGCCAAGCCCAAGCAAATCCTGCATTTGCGCAATTGTGAGAAAAGCCACGCTTTCCCAGAGCACGCTCAGCATCGCTCTGGCTTCGTCTTCTCCGCTATGTATGCGAAGATACTCGCGAGCCTTTGAAACGGCTTCAGCGGAGCCTGTGTTGAACCAGCCGTTAATTGTATCGTTGTCATGCGTTCCGGTATACGCGACACAATTACGGGAATAGTTGTGTGGGAGATAGTCGCTGTCCTCACTGCCATCAAAGGCAAACTGAAGAACCTTCATACCAGGAAAACCGCTGTCACTCAGCAGCCTGCGAACCGAGGCATTTAAAAAGCCAAGATCCTCCGCAATAATTTGCTTTTCGCCCAAAGCGTTTTTAACGGCATTAAACAAATCCATCCCGGGACCTTTGCGCCAAACTCCGTATTTTGCATTTTCTGAGCCGAAGGGTATTGCGTAGTATTCGTCAAAGCCGCGGAAATGGTCAATTCGCAGAAAATCATAGATTTCAAATTGACGTTTAATTCTGCTTATCCACCAGGAATAATCCTGATTTTTGTTCTCGTCCCAGTTATAGAGCGGATTTCCCCAAAGCTGACCGTCCTCCGTAAATCCATCGGGTGGACAGCCTGCAACGTCAATCGGGTTCATATCAGAGTCTAGTTGAAACAACTGAGGCTGTGCCCAAACATCGGCCGAATCGGGAGCAACATAAATTGGCATATCGCCTATAATTGAAATATTGCGGTCTGCCGCATATTCTTTAAGTGAATTCCATTGACTGAAGAACAAAAACTGCATTGCCTTGTAAAGTTCAATTTCACTACATAGTTTTGCTTTTGCTTCATCCAGTGCATGTTTTTCGCGGAAGCAAAGCTCATGCTCCCAAGTTGTACACGGAGATCCTCCATGGCTGTCTTTTAGTGCCATAAAGAGCGTATAATCATCAAGCCAGTAAGCCTCTTCAACGCAAAACTTATTGTAGTCGCCATTTTCTTTGTCTAAAAGGCGCGCCGCGGCATTTCGCAAAACTCCGAATCTGTTATCAAAAACCAAACCGTAATCGACTCGCTCTTGGTCAACACTCCAATTAATATTGCAGTATTCGGATTTGTTCAGAAGTCCAGACTCATTTAGCATATCAAGATCAATAAAATATGGGTTACCGGCAAATGATGAAAATGACTGATAGGGTGAATCTCCGAATCCAGTGGGGGAGACAGGCAATATTTGCCAGTAGCTTTGCCCGCTGTCGGATAAAAAGTCGATAAATCTTCTCGCTTCGGCACCCAAAGTCCCGATTCCCCAAGGTGAGGGAAGGGAACTTATATGCAGTAGTACTCCACTTTTTCTCATTGTGTTCTCTCCGAATCCTAATCTGTTTATATTTTAGCCTATTGCGGCGTTAGGCGCAACACCATATTTCTTTGAAATCATATTCGTGAACTTTATGGGAAACATATGAACATGTTATTTGTTGGAGGAACTGTTATGGTAAAACGAATGGGAAAACAGACGGTTAAACTGCAAAATCCGCCAAGCATCTCGGCTTTTGCGGCGGTTGGCGGAAAAATGGAAGGGGATGGGCCGCTTGCCTCAAGCTTTGATTTTTTGAGTGAAGATTCGTATTTTGGGGCGGATAGCTGGGAAAGCGCGGAAAGCGCAATGCTAAAAAAATGTTTTGATTTGGCAATTGGAAAATCCGGGATTAAAACGGAGGAGCTTGATTACATTTTCACTGGCGACCTGTTAAACCAGTGCGTCGGCTCCGCTTTTGCCATTAAAGACAGCGAGGTCCCGATGTTTGGACTCTTCGGTGCATGTTCGACTATGGCAGAGTCCTTATCGCTTGCGGCGATGACGATTGACGGAGGCTTTGCAAACAATGTCTGTGCCATGACAAGCTCGCATTTTTGCTCCGCGGAGCGGCAGTTTCGTATGCCGCTCTCATATGGCAACCAAAGAACTCCGACAGCACAGTGGACTGCAACAGCTGCTGGCGCACTGATTTTGAATACGTCGGAAATCGGCCCTTTCGTAACACACATAACAACCGGCAAAATTGTGGATTGCGGAATTAATGACGCCGCGAATATGGGCAGTGCAATGGCACCGGCTGCGCTTGAAACCATATTAACTCATTTGGCGGACACCGGCAGATCTCCTGATTATTATGACATGATAGTTACAGGAGATTTGGGGAAAGTGGGACACACTATATTGCTGGAGCTTGCGCAGAATTCGGGCTTTGATTTATCAACAGTCTGCTATGACTGTGGAATGCTTATATATGATTTGGAAAAGCAGGATGTTCACGCAGGTGGCTCGGGCTGCGGCTGCAGTGCTTCAGTGCTTGCGGGACACTTGCTTCCGAAAATGAGAAGCGGTGAAATTGAAAAAATACTGCTGGCGGCAACCGGTGCTCTAATGTCGCCGACAACCGCTATGCAGGGAGATAGCATTTTGGGAATTTGCCACGCGGTAGCGATTGAAATCAATAAAATCGTTTAACCGATAGAATTTTTCGGAGGGAAGAATGGATATATTTCTGACTTATTTGAAGACTTTTTTTGTTGGAGGAATTTTCTGTGCTATCGGCCAGATTCTTTTGGACAAGACAAAAATGACACCAGCCAGAGTATTGACCTCTTATGTGGTAGCAGGTGTTGTATTGGGCGCGATAGGGCTATATGAACCTCTTGCAAAGTGGGCAGGTGCCGGAGCAACCGTGCCGCTGACAGGCTTCGGAAATGTTCTTGCAAGGGGAGTTCGCGAAGCAGTTAAAGAAAAGGGATTTATTGGAGCTTTTACGGGTGGCTTTACCGCTTCGGCAGCGGGTATTGCCGCGGCAGTGTTTTTCGGACTGATTGTAGCATTGATATTTAAATCAAAGGATAAATCAAAATAGTAATATTTAAAATATATCGGCGCAGATATGCAAAAACAATTGACAATAGAATGGCATTATGCTAACATTGCATGGCTAATCAGTTTTTAATAATTGCTGATTAAAGTGAATATTTGCGGGCGTGATGGAATTGGTAGACATGCAAGATTTAGGTTCTTGTGTCGAAAGATGTGTGGGTTCGAGTCCCTTCTCCCGCACCATAATAAGAGACGTCGAACTTGACGGCTATTATTATTTTTCTCTTGTTTTCTTTGATTTGCACACTTATACTGCCTCATTAGACGGATAAATACCGTAAGGACGCTCGCGTATGAGGTGAAAGTATTAGAATATTTCAGAGAAAATTACATTTTCATCATCTCCTTGATAGTAATTTTTATTATCTGGTGTTAAATGCTTTCAACATAATGTCGGCCGTTTGCCGCATTAGTTCCATATAAGCCCATGAGGTATGATTTTCATAAGGCAGATTTCATCCCCTGTTTTAATGCTTTTTAGCAATTCCACGTCCACTGAACACCCGAAAACTTTTTCGAAAAGGACTTTACTGTACCCGGTCGTGCACTGGCACCATGCTTTTGTGTCCAATCCAACAACGTCAGCAAGGATGGGGCAGGGGCAGAATAAAAATTGCAGATATAACATGCCGTTTTCATAAAACAGGCCCGCTGATTTCGCCTTATCGGAAGCAACAAATTCCTCCATGTTTGAAGCTGCGGCTTTCATCTCATTCAGAAGGGCCAGCTTTTCTTCCATCCCGTAGCCACACTGACAGTTCATACGGATATGAGTAGTCTTTTCTTTGTTAAATTTGTCTTCCAAGCGGCGCATCGACGACTTTACCCAATCAGCGTCGGCTTCGCCTTTTGCCATGTCGTCTTTCCCATATACAATTTCGCTTGCCGTTTCGTCATCGCTTTGATTTCTGACGGCTTCAAAAATGACTTGCTCCTGAATTTTCCTTATATCGGACATTCCCATACCTCCATGTCGCTTTCTTCGATAAAATTTTACAGACTTGTCTCCAAGAGAATCTCCGCATCCGGATATTCTCATTATAGAGAAAAGTCTGTATGATTACTTCTGAATTTCTGCCCTATTTTATAGGGATACATAAATCCATGGTTACATATTCGCTTGTCCTGTCGATTTTATGGTATATGTTCAAACCGTACCGTTCATCCATGATATAACCGCTATCAGCCAGCCAGACGCTGAATATTCCCTGTACTGAGCATAAAATGTCCCGTATTTTCCCTTCAAAGTGATAAACCGCAAATTTGCCACATTTAATATTTGTTATATTCTCAAGGGCGCATAATTCGTCCGTTGTCATGCAGATATCGTATATACAGCTCTGTAGACCGGTGATCGTGGGGTCGGCGTAAAACCTTTCAATAAACAGCGTGTCAGGCTTGATATAGCTCTTGTATTTATCTATAAACTGGGGCCATTTTTCCTTTAGTTCAATATAATTTCCGATGACTCTTTCATAAATGACCCGAACATCCGCTAGCTCCTGCATCATTATTTTGCTGTCATAGCTGTCAAAGGTGTCGAAGCCGGAGAGGCCTTCCGGATAGAAAGGGTTTAACATACCTGTTACATTGGTGGAATTGCGGAATTCCGCAGGAGAAACGTTGTGATGCTTTTTGAACGCAGCGCTATAATTTGAGGAGCTGTATCCGTAATCCAATCATATATCGGTAATTAGTTTATTCTTTATTAGCTTGATATCAACGGCACTCTGATCCATTTTCAGGCGCTTCATGAATTCATATATGCTTTCACCGGTCGCTGCTTTGAAGGACCTATTAAAATAAAACTCTGAGAAATGGAAATGATCCGCAACATCTTTGACCGAAAGTCCCTCGTCAAAATGTTGGAGAATATATTCAATACTTTTATTTATTAGTTCTTTTTCATCATAGTACACCATTAATATTTCAAAACTTTCGGTTTAACATCGTTATAATAATAACACAATAC
>QFZN01005557.1_pt1 | contig 13952 bp, 24 predicted proteins | sample 1740101 | NCBI WGS metagenome assembly QFZN01 (sample SAMN09210849, study PRJNA391713) | Ciliate metagenome, whole genome shotgun sequencing project. | isolation source: combination of 50 Heterometopus sp. ciliate cells from an enrichment culture... | host: Heterometopus sp. ...
CCCCAAAACCCCTCGGGCACAAGGAGAATCGGCGTGAAGGACAGACGCAGAAATGGAAACGTGTCTGAGAGTGAATTGGGCTGTTATGCCAGGCCGCCCTCGAGCATGCCGCCCTCCTTTGGGAACTTCTCTTTGATGCGGGCAAGGATCTTGGTGTAGAGCTTGTCGAAGGGGGTCAGCTTGTTGTAGTTGTACAGAACCTGCTCGAAGCTCTGCACGTCCCGCTCCTCAATCGTCTTCATTATGGAGGTGATCAAGCCTAGCTCCCTCGACCCGTCGAACGTTGGGTCCTGATCCTTGAATTTCTCAATGCAGCGCCCGGCCCCGATGGCATCCTAAACACGCGCTTATATCAAGGAAAAGAACGTCGATGGCCAGATAGAGCAGAACTGTCCGAAGCACCAGGTCTTTCACAGTATGTTGCAGCAGCCTGCCCTTCAGGAATCGCACCGCCAGTCCTTCGTATTCCTTTATCGCAGCCTCGAACTTGCTTTCCTTGCACAGAATCATCAGATCCGCAGCCTTCAGCGAGTATTGGTCAGCCTGTTCCTCCATGTTGGCAGCGGAGGCGGTCTGGCTGGCATCTGTGTACGCGTTTATCGCCAGCTCGTATTCAAACGTCTCCTCGTACCATTCTGCAATCTGGGATTGGTACTTAGCGGCCTACACGATCAGCCTCGAGAGAGAGAACAGTACAGAACGCAGATCGCACGAGGAACGGAACGTGTTGATCCCCTGCTGCACCAGCTTCACGCCCTCCGACAGGTTGACCTTTTTCATACAGTTGCCTGCCTCTATGTAGGCGTCTGCGGCCACGCCATCGTGCTCCTCGCATTCCGCACTCTTCACATATGCCTTCGCCGCCTTCTCGACTAAGACGATATCGTGGAATCGATGACGGTACATTCTTTGGAGAGCTTGAAAGAGTTCCCGGCGAGTCGGTAGAGCTCCTTGGCCTTGTCCTTGCGCTCGCCCTCGCTGCCGCAGATACGTTCGCAGAATCCGGCTATAAGGTGGTGAGCCTCGCGACTTACGCTTCATCGCCTGGTCCGCCTGCGACATGTACTTCTCGCCGTCCGGCATGTATTTGCTTTCGGTGGCTGACATTTTATTGTTTAAGTTTTTCGATACTCCCCCACGTATACTGTGTTGGTCCTGACGAGACCCGCGATTTAAATTGCGGATTTCATCTTCTCATGCGCAGCGGCACTTCCCTTTCTACGCAAAATAGTCCAGCTCAGTCGTTCGCCGAGCCGAGTAGGAACAGGCAAAATAAAAGCGATACACAAAGGTTATGCTGATTACTTTAGCTCCTCGGCAGCCCGCTGGACCATGGCAGTGAGTTCGTCGTTGGTCGGCATGTAGTGGAACGTGGGACGCGGGTTGCCCGTTGCCGCCACAACCAATCTTTGCGGCGAGCTCTTCCTCACCAGCATCGAGGCTAGGATCTTCAGTGGGGGCTTGTGGAAGGGCGTCAGCTTCTGTTCCTCCGTTCCAGTTCTCGTCCGCGTCATCGGCCCCCTTCCCAGCGCGTCGGTCACCCGCTTGCTGCTCTATCACAAACTATTCACTCTCCATTACCGCCGCCATGCTCTTCTTTCTTTCCATCCACTTGTGGAACGTCGCTACAAACTTGAACTTCCTCTTCCTGTAGTAAGCGGCGATGACACGGTCGACCTTCTCGTCGGTGATGTCTTGAAGCTTCCAAACAAAGGAGGCGAACTTCCTTCCGCGCACCTGGTACGTCTTGATCAGCCGCTCCTTTGTCGTTTCCCACATCTTCCGCAGCAGTTTTCGCCTCGTCTCGTCCAGCAGCATCGAACATCTCCACTGCGACTGTATTCTGTCCACTACCGAGTCCTGCGGATATTTCAAACCTTTGCGAAGATATTGTTCGGCCTTTTTCCGGAGACCGTGGAGCCTGAAGAAGGTGTTGAGGAAAGTGAAGGCGACATCTGCGCTTTTGGCCTTGGCCACACTGTGTTCCTGGGTACCCAAGGCGACGATTCCTCTATAAGAAAGCGCGGCTACTACGTGATGAGATACGACATAAGCTTCTGGCCGAGACGCTCGCGGAAGCCTTTGCCGTTCTTCTTGAGCCAGGTGTTGAGCACCATGCGGATGCGGATCCCGCTGTACAGTTTGTGCATGATCTCGATGTGCCGCTTTTTAGCTGCCTATTCCGTACCGGGTCATCGGCTGGGCGTTACGGAGTACTTCTTGTACAGGATGCTGGCCAGTTTCGATAGCTTAATGAGGTCGATCCAGGTAGCGATGCACTTCTTGTACTCGTTCAGCTCTCCCAGCTTCTTCTTCACTATCTCCTCCTAAGAAAAGTTTCATTCCATAGTTACATGGTGCTTGTTAATCTCCTTCCTGTGACTCATGAGGAACTTCTTCCCTATGTCTTGCTCCTCCTTCCGGTCCCGCAGAAACAGAACCCGCCTTCTGTGTTCGTCCTCAATCTGGAAATCGGCCTTGTCCTTCTTTCTGCGACAGTCCGCCGGACGAGGGAGAGACGTGAACAGTCGCCTGTGCACCGCCGGCCCAGAGCGTGCGACCATTCTTGCGAAATCGCTCATAGTCATAGCGCCCTGGTCACCCTCGGGACGATTCGCGAGCTTCCGGGCAGTGTGAAATATGAGTGCGTCCCTCTCCGCCGGTCTCGCATCAAAAGTTCTGCTCTCTGATAGCGGACTGACCGCCCCACTGCTCATCACCCTTTCCACCGGCTTCTTCCCGAATCGATCTATTTTGGCTCTGAAAAGAAGTGTTACTGTTGCCGAAACAAACGACGAAGGTCAGAGAGACCGGCTTGTCGGCCTCAAAGGCGAGAAAGACGAATTTCGAGTCGAAGGCTTTCTCGTAGTCCTTCTCGCCAGAGTAGACCAACGACATCTCTCTCCCGTCCATCAGGAACCCTTTTTCGCAGTGGTCCTTCGTGGGCCGCTCAATCCTCTGCGAAATCGACATGTGACATCCGCCGATTCCCTTCTGCATATACACTCGGATGCGGAGAGGCTCCGGCTGCTCCTTGGCAGCAACCCGATAGTTGCCCTTCAGTCCAGCATCGAGCGTTACCTGCTCCTCTTGGAAGGGCGGAACGTCCCGCAGCAGGGGCTCGGAGGAAAGCAAGGAGTTGATCTTGTAGGTCATGGCGTCGAACTTCGCCTTCAGCTTTTCGTGGGTGAATTCCTGGCCGAAGCCCGTGAAGGGGTCTCTACTGAAAATTGACGCGCCAAAGGTACCCACTTTTTCCTGTACAGCTCGTCGTACTCCGCCAGCTTCTCCTTTATCGTTCTGTTCTCCTCCTCAGTTTTGAGCGTTAGAGCCCAGACGCCGAGACCGAACTGGCGCTCGGTGAGGAGCGACGGCTGGTCGGGCGCGGGCTGGAACGGGGAGCCGAGTCTTCCGGAGCTGAGACTGTGTCCGAGGGTCGACGACAGCACGTAGTTGACAGCGGTCGAGGGCTTGGCGCGCTGGTGGTTCGGTGCACTCCTCTGCTGGCGGAATTGGCCCTTGCTCAGCGACCGTCTGATGCGCAGTCTCTTAACTTTGCGCGGCTTTCTGGCGGGCTCGTCCTTGGCCATGTGGCTCCGCTGTGTAGGCTGCGCCGGTGTAGACTGACGGAGAGGCGGGAAGTCTTCGACGGCGGTGATCAGGACGTTGGGGAGCTTTCTCATCGTTCCTCCTATGTTATTTTTTTAAGTGCGATAATCGAAGAAAACGATGGTGCGGTATAGCTGGTTGTTGCGAGGCTGTGGAAACGTAATTGCGACCTTTTGTGCATGCGATGTGGCTGCTGCATTTGCACTAGTATTGTTCGATCTAGCGTAGGAAACGAAAAGCGCGATTTCGAGATGATAACAATGATGAGAGCCGCTCTTATTATATCTTGAAGTATTTGGAATACACTACTTCTCTGATCTTGTAGTAGTCGGGACACATCATGCCCTCGATCCGCAGCGTGTTGTCCGCGTCCGCATGGATGATAACCTTGTTCCCGCAGTAGATCTTGTCGTCCACGAGCACCGCCTACCTCCTCTACCCCGCGGATATACATTGAGATGCTTCTCGTTGAGACACTGGACCAGCTCAATCAGCGTGAACTTCGACGCCCTGAAGAATCCTGGATCGGTCCGGGCTCCAACCGACTCCCCCTCCGACTTGTCGCTTGACATAAGCATCGGGTAGGGCCTTCCCTTGGTCTACACTAACGTGAGCGAAACAAAAATTGCATTGATGTAGTCAGTGGAAATCTCGCCGTGGAACTGGCAGAGCTCAAGTTCGCCGTAGCGTTCCATGGGGTTCTTGGCGAAGAACTCCTTGTGGATGCGCATCTAGGGGTTAGCGAGAGGGGAGAGTGCCTCGATGATGTTGAGCTCGTAATCGAAGGTCATGTCCTTGCCACAGACCGCCGAGAAGACCTCCTTCGTCGTCTGCTCGTCCTCCAGCACTTTCTACGCCGAGTGGTTTCGCCGTTAGAACCTTCAGGTCCTTCTGGAAGCTCTGAGCGCTGTTGAAGAGGATCACCCGCTTTGGCCGCACGTACTTGACCGTGAGCACCAGCGACTCCATGTCCTAGCGGCAGACTCAGCGCCCAGACATACATATATTCCGGAGAGGTTCGCGTGGAGGAACTGGCACAGCGGCCGCATCATCACGTTCTTCGCATTATAAGCGTACGGACCCGCGTACTCCGCCTTTCTACCCCAACGCGTCATGCCTCGCCGCATACCTCAGCTTGGTCGCCAGCAGGTTGCTGTACTCAATCTTCTTCTGGTTCTCCAGCGCGAGGTTGACAGGCTCCTCGGAAGGATTGAGCTTCCTCCACTGGTGCCGCTCAACGTCGGTGATGGTTTCTCCATAGTCGTCCACGCGCTTCTTTCGCTCAGTGTCCTCGAAGCACATGAAGAGCAAATCCTTGAACAACAACCGCTCGTTGGCAGCCTTGCCCGCGCTGTCCTTCCGCGTCAGCTCTCGCATCTTGGGCGACTGCACCAGCGGCTCCGGCTTCAACTCCACCTCGCTCGGCTTCCGCGGACTCGCTATCTTGTTCCGGCTAATGACCTGCAGCTGAATGGGCTGCATCTTCTCCAGTTTTAAAAGATGGTGGGCCAGGGTGTCGGGATAGGGCTCAACCGGGAACACGAACAGCGCGCTGGGGTCCTCCAGGTACTTCTGCAACAGTTCGCGGGAGAGTCCGTAGTTCAGCGAGGGCTGCGTGCATATTATGATCTTCCCGCCCTCGGTGGGCAGCTGGCTAAACTGCTGCATGTTGGTGAGACAGCAGAGACGCTTGTCGGCGACGAAGACGTTTTCGTTAGGCTTGGCGCCCTCGGTCTGGGTGCCTTTGCCGGCCATCCACTCGATGTGCGACACCCTGCTGCTCATCCACTCCAGGTGGCAGTGGGCTATCTCCAGCACGCGGTCGCTCATGGTGTGCGTGTAGAGGATCTGCGAGTTGACGCCGAACTTTTCGGGGTACTTCTCCATGTGGCGCTTTATGCTCTCCATCACCTCTAAGCCACGGCTGCCGGTGTCGCAGGGAATGATAACCTTGCCCTGCTTCTCCAGGTGCGACTGTATCCGGGACTTCAGCTCCTTCATCGACCCCACGTATCTGCCGTCCTCCCTCTCTTCCGGCTTCCGATCCGACACGTTAGCGTCCATGATCACCATGTCCGCCAGCTTCGGCAACTCGGATAAGATTAGCCCGTCGCTGACGATTTCGGAGCGGAGATTGGGACGCGGGACGTACAGGATTCGCAACATCTTGTAGCTGATCTTCCACACGATTCCGCCCACAGTGCCGCCAGAGGGCAGGGGCACGATCTTGATGCGGTTGTCGCGGTCCCCGTCGCTCTCTATCATGAACTTCTCCTTGTATTTAATGGTCTTTATCGACTCGAAGACGGGGTCGACCTGGTCGAGATTGTAGAGATCGTAAGGCTCGACCATGGAGCGCGAGTAGTAGTAGTCGTACAACGCCAGGTGTCCTAGCTTGCAGATAGGACTGGTCGTGAGAATGGTGCGGGTGGCGGAGGGGAACTTGGCGAACAGTGGGACGAAGCCGAGATATGACAGGGGGTCGTGAGACAGTAGCAGCACGTTGACCTGGGGCATGTGGAAGGCCACCACATTTTGGAAGAGCTGCTGCTGGCCGGCGAGCGAAAGGTTCTCCGGGAATCCGCACTCTAGCATGATGTTCACGTTGTTGATCCGCAGTATGTTGCATGTGCATCCGTGTTCCTGCTGGTTCAGCAGCGGCACAAACTTGATGGACTCCATTCTCTCTGCCTATTATTATATAGTTTTCGCACTGCGCTGTGTTCTTATTAAATTGTCGTGATCAGGGGCGGGGTGAATGCGAGACGGGTTTGAATGTGCCGTTGTATGAAAAACGGCTATACGCTCATTTGAATTATTAACAAAAAGATAACAATGAATGCCTCGCCACACCACATCCGGGCGTATGACCTCGAAGACCTCGGCAGCGTGGTCAAGGTCGGGCCCTCCCCAGCCCACAGACAGTCCCAGGATCGCTGTCCACTTGGTGCCCTCGACGAAAACTGTCCCGCCCCCGCCAAGCTGCTCTGCACTCGCATGACCACAGTAAGAGGAACAGCGACCGGGTAGGGCAAGGAGCCGGAAAAGAAGCGGCCCACGTTCGTCGGCCCGTCCCCGCAGTGCTGCAAAGAATATGAGACGGAGATACTGGCGCACCTGCTAGGCGCAGAGGTACTTGGATCCACGTGACCGGATGTAGAAAGAGCATCTCCCGAGCGCAGACTACATGAAGATGCGCGATCCGGACAGCGACAAGCTGCGGGCCATCCTCGTCGATTGGCTGATCGAGGTCCACTTCCAATTTAAGCTGCTGCCGGAGACGCTGTTCCTGACCGTGAGCGTCCTCGACCGATATCTGGAGCAGAAACAGATGTCGAGGGAACAGCTGCAACTCGTCGGCGTCTCCTCACTGCTGATCGCGTGCAAATACGAGGAGATTCTGACGCCCGAGATCCGCGACCTCGAGTTCATCACCGACTACTCCTGCAAGCGAACGCAGATCCTCGCGACCGAGGCCGACATCCTCGCCACTCTCGGCTATTCGCTAACCGTGGTGACCCCAAACGCGCTCCTCAGCAGATTCGCCTCGCAGCTGAAGCTCTGCTTCGAGGAGTCGATGTCAGCACTTGACTTCGCACGATTCCCGCACTGGGAGACGCTGCACTTCCTTTCCCGGTACATCGCCGAGCTCCAGCTCACCGAGTACCGCATGCTCCGCTACCCGCCCTCCGTCCTCGCCGCCGCCAGTCTCTATCTCGCCCTCAAAGTATTGAGAACCATGGACCCGTCGCGGACCTGCATGGACTGGCCCGCCGGGATGGCTCCCGTTGTGGGACACGCCGAGCGAGAAGTGAGAGATTGCGCCAAGGACCTCTGCGTGCTCCTTCAGAATGCGGAGAGAAGCTCGCTGCAGGCTGTCAGAAAGAAATACATCCTGCCAGAGTATTGGCAGGTGGCCTTGATCAAGGTACCGGAGAGCGCCCCCTCGAGAAAGGTCCGTCCGGCCACCGCCGCGCTGAAGGGATACAGGGATGCCAGATAAGTGCGCTGGGAGATGATAATTAAATTATATGCATCAACAATTTGTTACATTTCGCGATATGCAGGCCTGCGTTGGAATGTGGCTGGATGGATGATACTAAGGAGGACGCAATCTGGCGTTAAACAATAGGAATCCAGGAGAACATCAAAATGGTGATATTGTCTTCCAGACTCTTGTTGCTGCTAACACTGATGCTCAGTGCCCAGTCAGTCCTCGGGGTGGAGTTCTTCTTCTCTCTCGTCCGCGACACCGATCAATGTTTCGAGGAGCACCTCAGTGGCGAGACCCTCGTCACCGGCGAGGTCTTCTTCGATAAGTCGGCGCAGATTGCCATGTGGGTCCTAAATCCGCAGGACCACAAGATACTCCTGAAGGTATGGTGCCCCGGGTGCTAAGAGTGGTGGTAGCCGCTGGAGTCGAACAAGGTCAACAAGTTCATGTTCACCACACTTAAGGCTGGACGATACACGATCTGCATGAAGAACAGCAAATACGACCCTAATGATATTCCGGAGATAAGACTGCGACTGGACGAGGGCGTGCAGGCACTGGAGCAGACGAAGGACCCGCTGGAGGGCGTCTCGACCAAGGACGACCTGCTTCCGGTAGAACAGTCGCTGAACCGCACCGAGGAGCTGACCCAGCAGATCCACCGCGACATGAACGACATGCGGCGGACTGGCAGCGAGCAGCAGCTTCTGGGCGAGTCCATCTCCACCACCGTGGTGCTCCTTGGATGTCTGTCGGTCGGCATCGTGGTGGGCTCCGCGGCGCTCCAGGTCTGGTACCTCAAGTCCTTCTTCAAGCAGCGGAAGCTCCTGTAGGCTCTATAACAACAAGCTGATATTCTTTATTGCGACTTGTCAGTCAAACAAATGAATGTTTCCATTATAGGAAGAGTACGGAAGGTTCTGGTGCTTTCCGTCCAGTATATAAACTCGATTAAAAGCATCGATTATTATTTAAAAAGTTCGCGAAGTCGAATGAGCGGAACTATTAACCAGGATGAACTCGACGACTTCTTGTACCGAGTTGAGTCGGTCCACAAGCAGGTCCGCTGCCATTTCCCAATAGAATAGGTCAAGGACATCGTGGATGGGAAGGTGGATCTCGACAAACTCGAGCGCAAGGAGAAGGAACGGGCGGAACGCAAGAAGCGCGAGGAGGAAGAGGACAAGCGTCGCAAGGAGGAGAAGCTCAGGGCCGGCCGCGACGGCAAGGGCATCGCCAAGGACTATCTCAGCTTCTGCAAGAACTGCTACAAGGAATACATGATCTTAATGCCAAAGTGCACGCAGTGCGGGAAGGAGACGGTGACGCGGGAGCAGCGGATGAAGGAGCTGGAGGCGAAGCTGGGTGAGTACAAGAATAGCAAGGCCACCAAGAAGATGCGTCGTGTCAAGTGGCAGAACTGGCTCAAGACCCAGGCCATTCGCTACTCGAAGATGAGCACGAGCTACCTCAAGTGGGACTACTTCGAGAGCGACAGTTCCGACGAGGAGAAGAACCCGGATCCGATAGTGCCGGACGACCCGAACGTGAAGATGCTCGAAAGGGATATAGAGGAGCGGGCCAAGAGGCGGCGCGAGAACCGCAAGCAGTCTGAGGAGCTCAAGGCTAGAGGGAACGAGTACATGAAGAAGGGCAAGCCCAAGGCTGCCTACAAGAAGTACACTCAGGCCATCGAGCTCTCCAGGGATTACTTCATCCTGTACACGAATCGCGCCCTGGCGGCCCTCAAGATCGAGAAGTGGAACGACGTGGTGGAAGACTGCACGAAGGTGCTGGACTACTGCGACTGCTTCGACAACGGATACACGAAGAACAAGGACCTGTGCTACAAGGCGCTGGTCCGGAGGGCGGCGGCGCTTCAGGGCATGCGGAAGTTCGACCTCGCAAAGAAGGACGTTGACGACGCGCTGCTGCTCTTCCCAGGGGTAACGGCGACGTGTAACCGCTATCGCTAGCTGGAGGAGGCTGTGAAGCTGCAAAAAAGAGTGGCAGAGGACGTCGAAATGGAGAAGAAGGCGGCGGAGATCATCAGCGGCGCCAAGGACAGCGCCCTCCTTCAGTATGTCCTTCAGGGTTGACTCCGATGTAGAAAGATCGCAGACAAGGTGAAGGAGGTCGAGGCGGTTCAGTTCAGCGAGGAAAACATTACGAAGCTTGACGGACTGGTTGCAGAGCTGAAGACCTCGGTGCTCTCGACGGAGGAGTCGGAGATCTTTTTCATAAAAAACTCGGGCCTGGCGCTGATCCTGCGACTCATCGAGGTCCCTGCGGCCATCAGTCTCCTGTATCTCCTCCCCCTTCTAATCTCGCCACGCTAGCGACGGATTGCTCAAGAGAGAGAAGATCTGCGAAGAGCTGCAGCGCCTCCACGGCTTCGAGACCCTGGTCGAGTACCTCTACAACCGGACCACCAGCGGAAAACTAATATCGCCAGCCAAGATGAAGCTCATCGTGGACATCCTGCAGGTGCTAGAAACGGGCTCGCTGAACGAGTACGTGCGGGGCGAGTTGGCCTCGCAGAACAAGATTGCCGATCTCTGCGTCAGCGTCATCAAAAGTCTCGACCCCAAGGTGCGGTTTTTTGAACGATCTGGTAGAGCGTGAAGCCCGAGATCGCGCCGCTGTTCTCCTTCATGACCAATCTTGCCTGCAAGCAGACTCGCTTCAAGGAACTCATCAGAGGCAAGATGGAGGACGTCCTCGACAAGTTCCAGAAGATCCTCGCAGCCCTCCAATATAAGGGGGAGAACATAAAGCTGGTGCTGATGGTGCTGCCACTGATCTCGAACCTTTGCACAGATGCCGATATTCGCGACTTCATTGCTCGGAACTCGTTCGGACTGCTGGAACACGTGGTCCAGCAGACCGCGATCATGCTCAAGGAGAAGCCTCTTGGGTACTATAAGCGCCAAATTTACCGGGGGTAGATGGGACGACTACCTGGAGGAGTCGCTCGCGATCCTGGTGAACGTCTCGCTAAACGACAGCAGTCACCCGCCCATCCTTTCTGCGGAGTTCCCCTACCTCTTTGACAAACAGGTCAAGACCTTCGCCGAGAAGCACCATTCCTTGATATTGAGGTTGTTCAACTTCTTCTCAAAGATGAGCCGCAACTCGCAGTTCCTCCTACAGCTCCTTCAGGCGAACAACGTGATCGCACAGCTTTTCGCTTCGGTCGACCCCGCCTCGGACCTCACCGACGACTGCATAAGGTATTCTCTCCTCAGATAATCATCGGCTAACAGAATTGTGGCACGCTTCCTCGAGGCCGACACGATACAAAAGCGACTGACTGAGGCCGGAGTGCCGCTGGAAGAGTTCGTCAAGAAGATGCGCGAGGTGATCAAGGATTCGGGGGAGAAGAAGCTGAAGGAACGGTTCGTCAACGCCTGCACCACGATTTCGCGCTTCCTCAAGAAGTATCCGCAGTACCTGCAAGAGTTCAAAGGCGTCATCGCGATCCTGATAAAGACCGTGGAGGACGATGTGGGACTGGTGCGGAAGAACGCGGCCGTGTTGCTGTCGAATCTGGCTCGCGACGAGACAAACAAGGAGATAATCAGAAGTCTGCACGGGATCGAGTTGCTCACCAGCGTCGGCAGTTTCCTGTAACCGCAACATCACACATATTCATCATTCATTCACCAGTGTTTTCGTATTCTATATGCATTTCGGGCACAGACCGTGTGAGGATGAGTTTGGTAATAAAATCATCGCTTCGGATTGAGAATGACAGAAATTAGTTAGAGTTGGATGGTCGCGAGAGGGATGGACGCCTTCTGTCCCCCGATGCTCCTCGCCTTGTCCCTCCTTGACTGTCTGCGAGTGGCCAGACCGGACTGCGGCCGTGATGTCCTCGGCGATCCTGGCAGCGACGCCCTTGCGCTGTGAGAAACCGTCGCATTCACGTTTGGACGCGAATCATCTGCGGTGTAGAATCCGAAGTCCGACTTCGCTCTGTAGCTGCCAGGACCCGGGGTCTCTACGATTCCCCCATAAATGCGCGATACCAACAGCAGCACGAGGCACGTTGAGGGAGTTGCGCGGGCCGATGCCGAAACTGGGGGTGACACAGGACTTAAACTTGGAGTTGGCACCGTATCTTGGCGAAGACATGGCCTCGGCCGCGACGTAGGTTCCCGGACCAGGAAGACTCACGACTCCGTAAGCTATATCGCGCAATTTGTGAGGCACAGCATACGGAGACCGAGGAAACGTTTGGAACGCGGCGGGTTGAACCGGGCGGCACAGGAGCTGCTGAAGGTTGAGAAGAACTGTGTCCCCGTCTTTGTCACTGAACTTGGGGGATTGTAGGTGCCCGGCCCCGGTGTCGAGTCCGCGGTCGAAATGCCTGCAGAGTTAGGGGAAGCGTCGTAATACAGGGGGAGAGACAGCGAGGACTCAGGGTGCACTTGAGGGCGTTTTTGCCGGGAACGTCGCGGACCTCGTATGCGCCCGGGCCAGGTCCCTGGATGGTCTTGGACTGCCTGCGACTTCGGACCTTGCCGAACGTGCACACCTTGCCCTTCTTCGGGTTGAAGTCGAAGTCTGAAGGCGGTTTGTAGCTTGTGCGGGCAGGACTCTCGCGGTGGACGAGGTAGTCAGGACGCTTGCCGACGCCGAAGGAGGCGGTTCGGCCCGACATCGTGGTGGGTAACGTATAGTATGTATGAGTGCTAGAACAGATAGGTGAGCTCGGGGGAGTACGTGGCGGCAACCTTGGGGAAACGACGACTGGGGGCGAACATACAGCTGCCCTGGAGCCGGCCAGTGTTGCCCGGAGAGAGTGACGACCGGACATTCAGTCTCGCGCGCTGCATTGCTAGTTAATTATTAAGTGCTGGTAGTTCAAATTAATGTGTATATATCTAGCCAGTCGTCAAAAACTCAGTTGATAGGCAGGAATATTATTTGAACTGTCGGTCCGCAGAGCCGGCCTGAAGGACGCCCTGAAGGCAAATCATTTCGCCCGTGCGGAAGGCTGGGTCGCGTCCGAGACCGATTCTCCGATCGGTCAGCGGGTCTTGCTGTTATACAATGCGCTCAGAATAATAATGCTTACTGAATGAACAAACGTGGAAACGACTCCGCAGGTATATTCGTGCTGGTTTTATATTTACATATACTGCAAATTAATTGCCTTGATTGTCCCTGTGGCTATAGCTGGCCGATATAGTGGTTCTCATCATTGCCGATGGTGGAGAGAGTGACCTCAATCTTGGTCTCAGGAGACTTCTGGGGCCCGAACGGCGAGTCCTGCTGGGGGACAAAGTCGCACACCACCGATCCCTTGTGTCTTGTATTCGGACTGATTTTCCCGCCATTCCTCACCAGATCTTCTGACGTCGCTCTCTTAGGAACGCGTCGAACCGTCATCTTAGAGAGTGCGGCGCTGAGCTTGTTGTTGAGTCGGTAGAGCTGGCCCAGCTCGGTCTTGAGCAGCCGCACCTTCTTCTCCGACTCGCTGCATTCCGCTAGTTCCGGCGAGTTTAGGATCGCATTCGTGAGCTCGGCGAAGGGCACTCGTTTCTTCTGTTTCTGCTCCTGCTTGGTCAGGACGTTGCACCGTTCGGTCAGCCTTACCACCTCACGTCGCAGTTCTTCCGTCTTCTTGGCTTCGAGCTCAAGATTTCTAGCGAGCTCGTCCTTTTCCCGAATCACATTGGCGATTCGCCCGCCCTCAGCGGCCTCGACATCAAGGTCCCCGAAAATCGACTCCACCTCCGGGTATCGTCCATAGTGGAGTCGCAGCTTCTCCACCGCCTTGCCGATTGCGTTTTGATACACCTGCAGCACGTATTCTTTGCGGTCAAGTTGGTCGACCCAGTCGGCTACGTTCTCTTCGTGTTCCCGGGAAGACACCAGTTCCTTCTTCTTGTACTCTTCCACCAGCTGTTCCGCTATTAGGAGCCTCGCCTGGGCCTCGTTCCGCTGTTTAACGAGGTTGCCCACCTGCGAGATGAGGAAGCCGTTCTCCGAGTTCAGTCTGCGCATCGCCGCCATCATTCCTGCCTCGCCCTTCTGCTTTAGAAGGTCCGCTACGACCGACTTGTTGATCTGCAGCGTAGCCTCGAGATCCTTCACGTAATCGGCAAGCTGGATGCGCTGGCCCTCGATAAACTCGAGCTTGACCTGTCGGCGGGTGGTCACGAATGCTTCCTTCAGTTCGCAGGTCTTCGCAAAGAAAGTGTTATCGTCTCCGCTGGGTTTGCCGCTGTCCATTTAAATTTCGTTCGCACTTTGTATATTTGAATGCGACACTGTTTAAATAACGAGTTCCGCTTGTTAAACACAACACTATCTCTGCACACACACACACACACATCTA
>QFZN01005588.1_pt1 | contig 13929 bp, 17 predicted proteins | sample 1740101 | NCBI WGS metagenome assembly QFZN01 (sample SAMN09210849, study PRJNA391713) | Ciliate metagenome, whole genome shotgun sequencing project. | isolation source: combination of 50 Heterometopus sp. ciliate cells from an enrichment culture... | host: Heterometopus sp. ...
ACCCCTTGAGACTCGCAGATTTCTGCCGGCCTCTAACGCACAAAGCGGAGAGAGATAATATTCCACAAATTATAACGATGGATATCGAGAAGGAAGCGTTAAAGCAGGGGCTCGAGATCCTCAAGGCCAAGAAGGAGGGTAAAGCTCCCTGCGCCAGCCTGTAGTCACGAAGAAGCGCAAGAAACTCGGCAAGGATATCCCCGGCGAAGGGGTGAAGGACAAGAAGGGCAAGACCGCCCTCGACTCGAAGCGTGAAAACGACATTATCGAGACCGGAAACGTAAGGGATAAGACAGCGCAGGATATCACTGAGGCCTACCGAAGGTTGAGGGACAAGAACGAGGAGAAGCTGAAGGAAATCGCAAGACTGCAAGAAGACCTGGACAAGCGGCAGGAGCGGTTCATGAAACGCAGGGGCAAGTTGCAGGAGATCCTCGGCGAGCTGGAGAAAGACCTCAACGTCCGGCTGGGGAAGGAGACGGTCAAGAACGAGAACGAGATGAAGATGAAGGGCAAACAGGTGGAAATCGGCGATCTGATCGATGCCATCCCGCAGAAGACCAAGAAGATGATCGATGGCGAGATGGAAGAATACAGCAAGGCTTTCAACACGCAGGTGCAGAACATGAAGAAGGAGATGAATGCGTACTTGACCAACAAGAAGGAGGAGGAGAACAGTGCAAAAAAGCAGGAAGACCTCAGGATGCAGCTTGGACTGATGTACAAGGCTACCGAGAAGATCGACCGCGAAAATACCAAGCTCATGGCTGACTGCAAGCGTTTTGAAGAGGACTTCAAGAAACAGGAGGAGACAAGATTGAAGCTGTTCCAAGAGCTGGTGGACCAGAAACGGGAGAACGCAAACCTGCTCGAGCAGATCGCTTACTTCAAGCTGGCAATAACGGAGGTGAAGGAGGGAGAGGAGGAGCCGTCGCCCGAGCAGAACCGGGTGATGCAGAGCAGTTTCATGAGTGCCTCATCCAAGAAGTCTAAGGCGGCCGGCTCGTTCTCTGGGGCTCCAGGCTCGCGGATGAAGTCGGCCTACCAGTCCGCCTATCCTCTAAGCGTGGGCAAGGACTGGAAGGACGAGAAGGAGATGATTGAGCGGTACAAGAACGTGATCACACGGCAACAGGACACGTTGGAGCAAGAGAAGAAGGGACTCAAGAGGGCGAGACTGCTATATGCGAAGGAAATGCAGGCCAAGACCGAGCTTGAGGAGCTGCTGGGCCAGTGTGTCGAGGAGGTTCGCAGCGAATTCGTTGGCAAAAAGCCCGCCGACCGACCCTCTGCTGCCGGTACTAATTTTGCCTTCATATTGGTAGTGAGGAAGAAGCCAGTGCCTGACAAGCTCGAGTTCACCAAGGAACAGAGGGAGAAGATCGTGGAGATGCTTCTGTCGCAGGAACGTGTTCTTGCCTTGCTGTATGACAAGACGTTCCCGACGAAGCAGGACGAGGAGAAGAAGGAGGGCGAGTCCAAGCCTGTTGCGGCCATGGACGCAAAGGCGCAAAAGGAACCGGAAAAAGACCAGGAAAGGGACAGCGGCGACCAGTCCTCCTCTATTAACACCTAAACATGCGCAACCTTATATTCCGTTCTTCATATCGTATCAACAACAACGAATAAGGTGGAAATGCAGTTAGATCGCTTTTATTACGCCTTCTTTGCCGCTGCTGCAGGGACAGGCTGGGACTTGGGAGCACGAGAACCCTTTTTCTGCGGCTTAGGTATGCGCTTGTGGACGTCGGCCTTCTTGACGACTGGCTGCTTGCTCATGGACTCGGTAACCCCGCCGTCCTCGAGATATCCCAGCCTCTTCCGCAGGTTGCCCGCGCCGTACTTCGAGATGCGGATATACGTCACCATCGGCGAATACAGTCTCACGTCCATTCTGGTCTCGCACATGTGGTAATTCATGAGGACCTTTGCGGTAGCACGAAGGGACCTGCGATTGCGAGTCTGCATGACCACGCCCTCTAGATTGAGGATCTTCTTGCTCGAGATGGAACGATAGTAGCCGAACTGGAGAACGTCTCCACTGCGGATATTGGGGACAGCAAGCTTTTTGCCGGTGAGTCGGTCGCGCTCCTCCTTCTCAACTTGCACGATCAGCGATTGGCCCGTCTTCTTCGTGGGCGCCACGGTCGGCGGTGGGTACACATAGTTAGGATTGTCCCATCTGCCGGAGTGCTTGTAGTTCGCTGGGGGCACACTCAGCGGCGCCTCCAGCGTCTTATAGAAGGGGCTCTGCAGTCTGTGTGGACGAATCACGATGTCGCGGCACGGCCCGACGGAGAAGAGTTGTGCCATGTGGGCGAGGCTGTTCCATGCCTTTGATATCATTATTATTTAATGAATAATAATACGAGCACCTTTTCGAAAGTGGCAGGCACACTGCTCTCCACGGCAAACGCTGAGAGGGAATGCAAAACGAAGTCAAAGTCTGCTGTCGGATAGTGATTAAGGCTTGGCAGTGCTTCCCGCTGGACGGGGGATGGGCTCGAGTCTCATGCCGCCCTCCTGTCCTGCGAGGTGAAGAATGGCCACGGCGCCTCCCTATGCGAATTCACGTTTCGTTCGTACCCTTGTCACGAGGTTGACGAACGAGAAGAACAGGGCCATGTGGTGGAGACCTGAGAGAGAGTCCCAGAGGTACTCGTCGTGCGACGGGGTCCGCGTCCACAGATAGCAGGCAACGAGGAACCACAGGGTGTCGACGCCGAGGACCGCGATGTTGAGCCAGAGGAGCTACCACAAGTTCGCACACGCTGCCGCCCACCTTGGTCTTCGCGCCTTTCCCGGTCTCCACCTTCCAGATGTAGTATGAGAGGAGGCCATAGACGACGTTGAAGTCGACGCGGATCAGGCAGTTGAGGCAGCCGAGGATCTACGAGTGTGAGAATGGCGGGGTACTGCTTGGCTGTAGAATATCCATGGGAGGTACGCTTCCAGTTCCATTATGTAATTTAAATTATAGTCTGTTTAGATTCCTCTATAGCACAACGCAACCTGCGTCCGCGTGTAGATGACCCCACCACCATGTCACTTGTGTTGCATTGCACGTTGGCGGATGATAGCTAATCGCGAGTCATATGAAGAGAGTACGAATATTCAAATTAAAATTATCGTCTCCAGAAACACTCCGCCGCCGAACAAGGTCCGACTGAAATGAGCACCAACACCGAAGACAAGTACTCCTCCATCAGCACCCGCCGCTGCAACGAGCTCCTCAGGGAGCTTCTCCTCCGCGAAAAGGCATTCTCAATCCTTCTATACCCTTCCACTAGCGTTCTCTCCTCGACTTCGACTTTCTCCTCCATACCCAGCTGAGCCAGATTTCGCCACAGGAGCGCGAGTCCGTGGTTTGCGACCTCCTTCAGGTACCGTTATCCAATAATTCACCCCTAAGGTCTCAGAAAACCTCTCGCTCAGTCCGAGCACAACGCACCTGGCGATCCGCTGTCTCGACTTGTATCTGAGCAAGACCAGGACGCAGAAGACCTTGGTTGGCTATCTTGCAGTGGTGTGCCTCGGCATTGCCGCAAAGTTCAACGGCGACACCACGGGAAGGGTCACCCAATATCGTGCATCCATTGCCATCTCTTTGTCCGAACAGGGCGTCCCTGTGGATTTTAACAGACTGGAACTGGAAGTGATGCAAACGCTGGAGTGGAACGTGTCAACGGTGACCGCGGTCGAGGTCGCAGAGTGTATCGTGGCGCTGCTCAGGAGGCGGGCTGCCGAGGCCTCTAGTCTGGAGTCGCACGTGACGAAGATAATCAGTCTGTGCGTGACCGGTACTGGAGAAGCGCGATTTCCGGTAGATTACGCGTTCTGCAGGTACAACCCATCCATGGTGGCCATCGGATCAATCCTCGCCTCCGCCGAGCTCCAGAATCAGATAGAGCTTCGGGACAGACTTATCAGGAAGCTATACCGGACCTTCGACGACGACTACATCGTATCCTCCCTGGATATAAACGGATAGGAACGATTGTGCCAATGCAAAAGGTGCATATGCAGCATGCTGACGACAGGACAGAGCGACCCAGGGGCCAAGCCGTCGCGGGAAGAGTCCACATCCGAGACACGCGAAGAAGATGTCACCGCCGCCACGCCCCACTTCGCCCACAAGCCTTCCGCAGATCTCGTCCTGCCTAGCGTGGGGGACCTGAGTTTGGAGGAGACAGAGAACTGCTGCGACCTGTTCGCCCCGCCGGAAGATCTCACCTTCGCCTTGCTTTACCGATAGTAGTCGGGGCGACGCAAGAGCTAACTAATCACGCATAATTTATTCTCTATCATATCTTCAATAGTTAACAGTTTGACAAAGTCAGCATCGTGATCTGTGTATGATAGTGCAAGGCTGGAGTTATTCGAGGAGCTTGCCAATCTGGTTGCAATACTTGAGAACTGAGTCCTTCTGCTCAGCAGTGCACTTCCCCTCCTCGGCCAGCTTCGCCTGGATCTCCTTCAGGTTGCTCTCCAGCGGCAGCTCCTTCAGCGAGTTCTTAATGTGTTCCGCGTCCTGGTCGTTCTCGTCGTCCTAGTCGCGGACTTGCGGGGGAGATGAGTACCGACATCAGGATTATGACGAGGATCGAGAGGGCGGTCTGCACGATGGAGATGTCGGCGCAGTCGAGCAGCGGGATCAGCGACAGGAAGAGCGAGTCTTTGGCGTAGCACTTGCGCACGATCTTGTCGTTCGTCACCATGTGTGCCAGCACCTGGTGCACCAGTATGTGAAACTCGCTGGGTGCCTCCGCATGCTTTTTGATCAATCCCACCAGCACCTCTTCCATCTGCATATGAACCAGTGCCTCGTTAACCGACTCCTCCTTTCCTGCCGGAATCGTTTTAAGCACGTCGGGGTTACCGCAGAGAATTGTAAGCAGAACCAGCGCCCAGTACGTGTTGGCCTCCTCCTTGTCCTCCTTAAGGATCATCTTGATGCGCGGCAGTCCGTTGGAAGAGATTATCTCCGTCACAACCGAGTCGCTGCCTATCGCATGGCGGGGTAATAAGCAAAGGAGTAAAAACCTTCGGTGGCGATGCGGGAGAGCTCGATGAGGCAAACGGTGCCGATGAGCTTAGGGTTGAACGGAGTGCGGATTTCCAGCTTCACCTCGCCTATCTGCACGAATCGAGAAAACGGGGGAGAGTTACTTCGCGCGAACTGCCCACGTAACCCAGCAGCACCGAAGTGTTGTTGTCTATCACTGCCTGCGCGATCTCTCTATCCTCCGTTTTTGCTTTGGCGTGTGCGTACATTATGTCCGGGTCCAGGTAGTCTTTCGGAATTGTGTTTAAGGAGCTGAGGATGCGTTCGGGGCCCATCTTGGGCTCGGCAATGAGCGGCTCGAACGAGGGAAAGAGTCCGGCGACCCACCCGAAGAATCGTTTGATCGTATTCATCTGCGCTATTATATTATAATGCGACGCGTGTTTAAAATTTAGTCCTCTTCCCCCGATACGGGGCGAGTTGCGGGGGCACAAACTAGGGAGTGAGACGTTGGTGCGTGTGTTAGCAAAAATAACGCCAACAAGACTACAACAGCTTTCCGTTGCCATTCGGCTGGTGCATCGTCCGGTCCACCAGTTCCCCCTGAATCTTCGCACTGTACAGCACCGCCAGTCGCCCGTATATGGTCATCTGTTCTGCCGAGGCCACCGTCTTCTTCAGCGCATCAGTTATCGACTGCATAATAGCCCCCACTCGAGGAGTTATTTGCCCGGAGTCGCCCCGCTTCCCCAGCGTGTATACGATCTTGGCGCATCCGCCCGCAATTCTCAGTTCAGGGTCTGGTCTTCGAGCCTTTTCTCCCACTGTGCCCAGGACCGCGCCGATCTTTGTCCCCAGTTTTCCTGCCTGGGCTGTGAGTCGATTGCAGGTGACCCAGGCGTCGTGGTCGATTCCTTCGAGCTTCTCTTGTTTCAGAAGCCAGTCCAACAGCGCCTGGATGTCCTCGCCGACCCATCCGCGACGGACTAGCCGAAGGGTGCGCATGAGGACAGACTGGAGAGGAGTGAATGCGTCGACCGATGTGGGAGTCTGCAGCAGGTCGCGCACCAGGATAGGCACGGTCTTCTCTGGGGCGAGGTTGGCGAAGTCGAAGTACGCATCAGCGAGCTCGGATTCAGCGTCCGAAGTCGCCGCACAGTTCGCGAGCGCATCGTGAATCATTCCAATCACTTCCGGCTCCCCGGTCTTTTCCGCGGCCACGAGCTCGCACATCGCCCTTCTTATCTGCATCGGACTTTTCAGCACTTCCTTTCTGATCTCCACCAACACCGGATCCGACGTTTTCAGCAAGGGCATCCCGTGCTTCTCACACCCCCTCTGAACCAGCTTGTGGTCCATCACAGCATCACTAGAAATCGTGGGATATATCAGCCGGAACAGCTCGGCATCCTCGCCCAACCCCCGCCGGAGCATGGCAGAAACGAATATTCCATCCTCGTGTACCCGAACCGAGAACGAAAGCTGGGTGGCCATTCTGAGCAGCAGCTTGAGCGTGAACCCGCGGAACTCTTTCACGTTGCGTGCCACCGCCGTTGCCACCTGTTCGGGGCACTCTTCGCACCCTGTTCGAGCGATATCGACCAGCATCTCGGCCACGTCCTCCTCTTCCGCCAGTACCAGTCCGGGCACGTCCCCGCCCTGCTTCAGCTCCCATATTATCCCCAGTATCTGAACAAAGACGTGCTCCATGACCCGGCTCCCGCGAGCATTCCCTTTGAGAGAGAGGAGGAATTCGGCAACAGCCTCGTTTTCCTGCGTAGCAGAGTGCAGCAGGGCACACGAGAAATGCTCGCTCTGCAGCAGGCTTCGGACGTCCGTCCTCACGAACACCGTCTCCTGTCCCGATAGTTCCAGCTCGGCGGAGAACGAGTACGGACTGCAGACCTCCACCTTGGGCTTCCCCCGGTTCTCTCCCGCGGATGGGCCCATGTCCTGCTGCGTGGTTTGGGGCGAGGACATCAGGATCGTTGTGGGCGAGGTGGGCACCGCTGTTGCCTTCTCCGTCTTCTCCTCCTGCTCCTCCTGGCGCTTCTTTCCCAGCGGGTTGATGACTGGGGGCACCTTCTTCTGCGCGCCCCGCTTATCAGCCAGTGCCTTTATGCACCTGTACACCGCGGTCGCATTTATCCTCCCGCTCAGTCTGGGCGACTGTTTCGCGGCAGCAGAAGTGGCCGAGTTGCCCGAGCCGTCCCCGTCGACCTCCTTTCGTGGCTTGAGACCTCTCAGCAGATACTTGATATATGCGCGCTGCTGAGCGAAGTAGTCGGTGACAGTGTGCAAGAAGTATGAGACCAGCTGGCGGGCAACGGTCCGGTCGAAGGAGAGCGAGTCCTCGGCGGAAAAACGGCCGACAGAGTCTTCGAGGCAGAAGTAGACCCGCAGCAGCTCTTCCAGTGCAGCCCGCAGCTCGCGGTGCGAGACAACGCTAGACTTGCTGTAGAGGGACAGTACGCTCCAAACGCATTCGTGCATGCACTCGAAAAGTTCCTTAGGCACCTTCTCCATCGTGTGCATAAATCGAACGAACAGCTTAATGTCTTTGATCAGGGCAGGAACGTCTATGCGCTTTTTGTCCATGTTGCGGAACTTGCTGCCAGTATCGAAGATGACCACTTCGCGCTTGAGCGTGGATAGCTCTATAGTTCCCACGTCGTACAGCTTTATCAGGAACTTCCTCACAATTATCTTCTTGCCGATGTCGGGATGGTTAAGGAGAATTTGCCCGAGCAGGTACAGTGCGACATTCGTCTTCTCCTCATTCACGCCATTGCTGTCTACATTGACTTCGACTCCCTTGCAGTCCTCCCTCGGGTCCGCGATCGGCGACCTCTTTGCGTACAGACACTTGAAAAGCTGCAGCACCACCATCACGAAATAGCTCGGGGCAGCCTTGGCGGTTGGGCCGAGGACGATCATTCGGCCCACGGCCTCGCACACAACTCCGACGGGCCATCGTGTGCTCAGCATCATGTCCACCGTCAACGTTACAGCGAAGGACTTGTCGGCCAGAATGCCTACGAATAGGTCGGCGTAGTACGCCTTCTGCGTTGCCAGCGGGGTCCTCATGTACAGAGCGATCAGAAGTCGCAGCGATGTGGCCAGCGGCACCTGCGACAGACCCTTCCTGATTATTGAGGAGTATATGTATGTGCCCCCACTGATGTCAAGCATGCAGCCGATCGTTATGAAGTATTCAACCAGCACATCGACCATGCAGATCTTCTTCAGCTCGTTTATCGCAGTTTCCAGCAGCGGGGAGAGAATGTCGACGAAGCAGGTGCGAAGCACCGATTGCACTAGAGCGGGATTGGCGGCCTCGAGGCTGGAGGCCTTCCACGACGCAGCGTCGATCAGCGACAGTGCGATCTCCATGTTCTTTGGCCACGGCTTCGGTAGCAACGGACTCGAGCGGAGGTAGAGCGCGAAGTTGAGGGCAAGCATTAGTATGAGTCCTAACTGGAACTTGTGGGAAGAGCCGATGAGGACCGATAGGGCCTGGCGGGCCTCGAGCGAGGGGAAATTCACATTGAGAGTCTTCAGGGTGTGCATGGAGTCCCCCAGTCCTTGCGAGAACTCTCCCGGCGCCTTCTTCCTCTGCTCCTGCAGCTTCTTTACGAAGTTCTTCACAAATTCGCTCATCTTGAGTGTGATCCCGTTATCGAGCGCCTGCACGACCTCCTTGTAGTATTCTCGTAGAAGTCCGGCGTAGACAACCGCGATGCCCTCGGCGGAATCTGCGCCATCCAGGTCCATGATTCCGGGGGTGTCGCAGGTCTTCCGCTCCTCCTGCTGGGCGGCGGCCACGATGCCCCGCAGAATCTCGCCCAGGCTCCGTCCCTCCTTCTTCTCTAATAGGGCGAGGAGACTGTTGCACAGTGGAGGCGGGAGCAGCGCGTCGAGACGTTGCTGGAGTCGGCGGATGGTGTCCTTGAGTGCGTTGCTGGCCTTCTCTATATCCTGCATTATTGGTTTAGTTAGCTGGTTAATTATATTTCACACCAAAGGCAGATTGCTTCCTATTCGGCACTGTAATGCACGATCCCATTGTAGTGTTTGCGTTGCTCTACCATTCTGTGCATCCTGATGTGCAAAGCCTTCGCTATGAAACAAGCAGTGCGAAACCTCTTCGCTCCAGCACACACACATATAGCAGCTATTTCTTATTTTCCGGCTGCTTCGGTTCCTCGTCTCCGCCGGTCGCGTCCCCCTCGGGAAACAGCAGCTTGTACAGGAACTCCCGAACCCGCGGGCGCGCCAGAAAGCCGTCGATCGTCCTTCTACTCCGGATCGTATATCCCTCAGTACGTCTTGTCGGTCTCCGTGAGTCCATCCAGCCCCAGTCCTGTGTCCGCTGTGCTCTCCCCCAGAACTGTGGGCACGCTCACGTCCTTTCTGCCCAGCGTTACGTCTATCGACGGCTGCGACTGCGATATTTTGAGAGAACGGTCGCGGAAGGCCCTTCGTCTCACAACCTCGCCCTTGATCTAATGAAAGTGAGATGTGATATATATCAAGCGTACCCTCATGACGGCGTCCTCGAAAGCCTCTTCCACTGGGTTGGTGCTCCTCACCTGTCGCCGACATCCCCGGACCGAGGAGGAGCCGCAGTCGAGCTTCAGCTCTTCGATCTGCTTTTCCAGCAGGTGGATACGCTTCTCGTACCTGTACCTGACCGCGGAATAATCCTACCCCATGTTATATGTATGTTGATACCTTCGACTCGCCGCCCTTCTTCTCCTCTGTCCCAGCGATTTGGATCGGGGGAAGACAGGGACCGATGGCGCTGACCGAGAGCTGTGACATGTTCGCCGCAGTATCGTCAGCCCGCGCCTGGGGGACCGAGGAGGCGTCATTTGACTTGTCTGCAACATGATGAGCCGGCGGCGCCTCGAGCTGCTCAATTCGTTCTGTCAACGTATTCTGTGTCTTCCTTGCTCCTACCACGTTTGCTCTCAGGGAAACGTTACGCTCTATCTGTTGTGTTAAGAAACGCTCCTCATCCTCTATCAGCTTGTTGTCTTCGTCCAACTTCTTAAGCTGAGAGTCCACGGTGCGTCGCCGGTCCTCTAGTTTTCCTGACTCGAGACGAATCTGGTCGATGTCGTTGGTGAGCATCCTAACCTCCTCGTCGATCCTCCTGCGGATCGCCTCCTTCTCCGTCTTCGCCTCCAGTTCCCGAATCTCCTTCTGAATGTTGTAGAGCTTTCCTTTCATGGCGTTGAGCACCACGTCACGATTGTGGTCAATGGTTTTCCTCAGTCGCTCGTCCACCAGCTACTTCCTTTAGAGAACGAAACAGTACATCAAGGTCTTTGTCCATGTTGGCGAACATGCCGACGATATCGTGCTTACGAGGAATGTCAGAAACCAACTGACGCTCGACTTCGCGCATGCGTTCGGCGGTAGGAAGCCTTCGGGGCAGAGCGGGTCCGCCGGGACGACGCAGGATCGCAGGCAGCGAGCCATGGTTGTCGCGTCGTTTCTTCTTCTCCATATTTATCTCTCTCTTTGTTAAATTTGTTTTGGCCATCCAAGGCGTTCCAGGAGTTGTGCAACGTGCCCTGTCTGTGTATCAGGCTCGTTTTTGCTCCATTTATGTGATAGCAATAACAACAATTATTATATCGAGTCTTAAATCGGGCAATGCAGAGTGTAGAACAGAAGGAGCGTAAGTTATCGGCGTTCCCCGAGTAGGACTGGGCAGCTATCTGCAGGGGATTCCCGAGCTGCAGGACCAGATGCTTATGAAGGATTACTTCAAGTCGTACCACTTCCGCAAGTACGTCCGGCCGGCACCGTGCGTAGGGAGGAGGAAAAGATGCTGGAGTTCTGGCGCAAGGCCATCGCTGGCCTCTACAAATACGTCTATGCCACTTCCACTCTCACCAAGCACAAGATCAAGGTCAGCTTCATGATTAACCGCGTGGTCCCCTACGGCATCGACAACGTTATCCAGGAGCTCGTTCGGCGCGGCCAGCTCATCCCTGCCGAGGAGCTCAAGAGCCGACAGTATTACCGCCAAAAAACTGAGAACATGGGCTGGATCCGGTGGACACTTCACAAGATATACAGCGGGACACTGGGATACCTCTTCACATCGGCACCGACGATTCCCGACTCGACGCCGCTCGTCTCGGTCGCCTTCATGAAGGTTCCACTATGATTGAGAGGCGGGTAGTCGCTGTGGAAGAAGCTAGTGGCACAGCTGCACAAGAAGAACGAATTCACCATCGCTTCCGCCTCCATCCGTCGCGAGCTCAGCGAAATCGTAGTTGTTTTACACAAAAATGCTTAGGGGGCATCCGAAACCACGCGGGAACTGATGCTGATCCACTTTGAGGAAACCGGCCACCTGCAGCGCTTCAACGTAACCATCAACGGCGAAGATGTCGACTGCTACAAGGTTTCGGAGGAGATGTTCACCAACCGCGGGGTGCCCTATGTCAGTGCAAAGGAAAAGGCGACGCTGATGCTGAAGCTGAACATAGAGAACATATCGGCGAAACTGGAGACGCTGGAACGCAAAATCCTCGGTTCGCACGACGAGGCCGTAAAAATGGTAAAGCTGAAGCGCAAGGAGGTGGCAAAATATCTTCTGAAGCAGAAACACTTGTTCCAGGGATATTGGGAGAAGTTTGCGATCCTGAAATACCAGCTGGAGAACCAGGTGCTGAAAATCGACACGCTGGAGGCGAACGACAACCTGGTGAAGGCGTTCAAGCTGGCGGAGGCCGCGCACAAGTCGATCAAAACCGATCTCAAGGAGGTCGAAGAAGTTCTCGAAAACATGGAGATGCGCATGGAAGAACAGGAGGAAATCGCGGCTGCCGTCCAGCAGCACGGCCAGACCATGCTTGGAACCGTACTCGCATACTGATTAATTCGTAGGACGACGAAATCCTGAAGGAACTGGACGAGTACGGACCGGGGGAGGAAACGCAGGACCGGAAGACCAGCGAAGGCTCCGTGGTCAAAAAGCCTCTTCCCTCCAAGAGGTCCACCGCGGTCACCGAAAGCAAGTCCCCGGAAAAGGAGGAGGAGAAGGTGGCCATAAACGTGTAGTCCGGGAGAGCGAGGTTATTTAAAGGTCTCATACACGGTTTGGATGTGCCGCACGTTCGACTCTTGGTCTCCGGGTGATGCGCTACACTCAGGGTTGCCAGATTTTAATGCAGTCTTATTAAATCCGAATGTCGAGAGCAGATAGCGAAGTCACCTTAATCGAGTCTCCGGTTAACTCGAGGTACATTTACGCCTCGGCGGCGGTGGCCTGTCTGGGGACCTTTTCCTTCGGTAAGCCGCGCTCAGTATCATCGCTGGCGAAAAGGCTACTCGCTCGTCGTGCACAACGAGGTCACATACCGCGGCCACGATGACAACGATGTCGGCATAGGCACGAAAGTGGCCTTCGTGACCTCCATACTCTTTGCGGCGGTTGGCGGACTCGGCGCCGGGGTCCTCTCTCCCTTTATCGGACGAAGACAGCACCTGCTGCTTCTGCACATGACGCTGATGGTGACCTGGTTGCTGGTATGCTGAGGGGTTTGCGAGCTCCCGTAGAAAGTCCTGTATCCGACGTTTGTTTCGCATGAGGCGTATCTGGCGGTGCACGTCCTCGAGTCGCTGCACTTCGCGGCCCTCGGCATGGTCGTCCTCATGGCCGCCTGCTACATCAAGGAGATGACCACCTTCGAGACCTCCGGCAAAACCGCCATGATGTTTCCTCTAGAAGTAAGATAATACAATGTATCACGCATGCGCAGCTCTACGCAGGGAAGCTCGTGGCCCAGCTGATTGTTCACCACGGAACCGGCAGCACCCTCTCCACGTTGGGCTATCTGTGTCTATGCATCCCGCCGGTCGTGGGTTCGGCTGCGGCATTGCTGCTGCTCCTGCTGAAGTTCCGCGTGGACACCCCGCACTTCTACCGGCTGACCAACTCCGTGTTTGTATTATTATTGCGCTGATTCCCTGTGCAGACTGGAGTGCCGCTGGAGATCCTGTACCGCGAAGACACACGACGCAACGAGGAGAAAGACTACCTGGACAAGATGTACGACTACGTACTTCGCCTTTCCAAAGCGTGTTCCGATAGGGAGTGCTGAAGAAGTATTCGCTGAACCTCAGGATCGTCCTCAGCGTGATTCGTATCTGTGGGGGAATAACAGAGCATGGTAGCGACGCTGCTGATCTCGCAGATAACTGCGCTGCTCACCTCTATCGACGCAAAGAAGCTGGTCAGCACAAAGTACGCCTCCTCCATTGGCTCCGACCTCCACTCCATCCTCGCGACCCTCGGCTGTATCTCTTCCTTCTTTCTGGAAAGCAGGATCAGCAGGAAGTGGGCAATCTGTGCAGGCTACCTGGCCCTCGCCCTGCTCTTCGTCCCCTTCTCCTTCTTTGTGCAAGACCTAGACATGGACTCACCGGACGTGGGCACGCTGATGCTCGGCTGGCCAAGCCTGCTAGCCTTCGCCTTCCTCCTGGCCTCCTTCCCGTAGTTGCCGCACAATGATATCATAAACGGTAGATGGGTGTTCGCGATAGAGATGGCCCAGACGCTGGAACTAGCCATCGCCTTTGCCTGTTACTTCGTCCTGGTAGCAGTCGGGGATACGTTCAGCAAGTTTATTGACGCACATGTGTACATGGACGTTATCCTCATCGCCATTCTCCTCGTCGTACCCACGCTGGCATAGAGTTTTAGGTCGGACTCCTCCTGGTCAAGTTCAGTGATGATACACTGCACAAACGTGAGTCGGAGCTGCGGAACGTCCGCATCACGCTGCCAATCGTGGTTCCGTAATACTACTGCACTTCTGTCACTTTTACTGTTTCTCTGCTGATCCTCTTCCGAATCACTACTTTTCGGACCTAGGGGTTTTGGGGTTTTGGGGTTTTGG